>OIWQ01004433.1_pt1 | contig 11358 bp, 7 predicted proteins | sample 1587571 | NCBI WGS metagenome assembly OIWQ01 (sample SAMEA3888910, study PRJEB22519) | human gut metagenome | biome: human gut; feature: human-associated habitat; material: faeces | place: Denmark | collected 2010 | reverse complement strand
CGCTGGCCGTCGCCTACGCGCTGGTCACGATGGACGCCTGCACGCTGTTTATCGCGCCGGGCCGCCTGTCCGACGCCGACGCCGCCACGCTGGCCGAGAGCGGCGTGACGCTGCGCGGCTACGAGGAAATTATCGACGCCGTCCACGCCCTGCCCGCCGACGAGGTGTTCCTGGTGGACGAGAAGGCCACCAACTACGCCCTGTACGAGGCCCTGACTGCCCACAAGACCGTGGCCGGTGCCGACCCGATTTTTGCCCTGAAGGGCATCAAGAACGAGACCGAGCTGAAGAACCTCCGCGAGTGCCATATCCGCGACGGCGTCGCCGTGGTGCGGTTCCAGATGGATCTGGAAAAGGCGCTGGCTGAGGGGAAGCAGCTGACCGAGATCGACATCGACACGATGCTGCAGAAGCGCCGTGCCGAGATGCCCGGCTACTTTGAGGACAGCTTCTCCACGATTGCGGCCTACGGCGCCAACGCCGCCATGATGCACTACCACGCCGAGGGCGACGTGAACAGCGTCATCGAGCCGCGCGGCTTCCTGCTGGTGGACAACGGCGGCCAGTACGACTGCGGCACCACCGACATCACCCGCACCTACCCCGTCGGCCCGCTGACCGACAACGAGCGCCGCTATTACACCTGGGTGCTGCAGAGCCACATCGACATGGCCCGCGCGGTGTTCCTGGACTACTGCACCGGCTTTGCGCTGGATACCTTTGCCCGCGGCCCGGTCTGGGCGCACAAGGTCAACTACCGCTGCGGCACCGGCCACGGCGTCGGCTTTATCTCCGGCGTGCACGAGGGCCCGCAGAGCCTGCGCCCGAACAACCCCGTGATTTTTAAGCCCGGCATGACCATCACCGACGAGCCGGGCATCTACGAGACCGACGAGGTCGGCATCCGCATTGAGAACGAGCTGGAGTGCATCGACTTGGGCGAGAACCAGTACGGCCACTGGCTGGGCTTTGCGCCTTTGACGCTGGTGCCCATCTCCACCGAGCCGGTCCTTGTGGACGAGCTGAGCCGCGACCAGATCAACTGGCTGAACGACTACCACGCCCACGTCTACGAGATGCTCAGCCCCCGCCTGAACGAGGACGAGAAGGTCTGGCTGAAGGAGAAGTGCGCGGCGATTGGCAGATAAACAGCTGACAGGTGTTTATCTTTTATATTCCTGTAGGGGCCGGACATGTCCGGCCCGCAACATAAACCGGAAAGCAGGTGCTTGCCGGTAAGCTGCGGGCCGGGCATGCCCGGCCCCTACGTATCAACAATGTTTTACCATGCAATAACGGCACACGTCCCCGGAACGGTCAAGACCGTTCCCTACAAAGCACCCGTGGACCCCGATCTGTAGGGAGGGGTCTTGACCCCTCCGCAGCTGCCGTTTGCCATTGTGACGCGGTAGGGGCCGGGCATGCCCGGCCCCTACAGAGCGGCATACTCAATGGCTATTTACTTTTCACACGCGCCGTCGTTGCCCTCACCACACCCGTCGCAGTCACTCTCAAACCGGACGGCGTTCTTCGCCAGCTCGGGGTCAAGGCGCTGGGCGACCTGCATCATCAGGGCGCACTCCATCCGCTTGCGGAACACCTTGCAGCCGTACTCATAAGTGCCGTGGATGTCGCCGGTAGCGTGCAGGGCGTTGGCCGCGCAGCCGCCCGCGCAGTACAGGCGTGCCCAGCAGTCCTTGCAGTCGGGGCGGGCATAGACGTTGCACAGCTTGAACTCGTCGCGCAGGGCGGTGTTGGTCACGCCGTCCCAGACGTTGCCCAGCTTGTACGCCGGGTCGCCGACAAACTGGTGGCAGGGGTACAGGTCGCCCCAGGGGGTCACGGCCATGTACTCGGTGCCGGAGCCGCAGCCCGAAATACGCTTGTAGATGCAGGGGCCGTGCTTGAGGTCCAAAATATAATGATAGAACGTGATCGGCTTGCCGGCCTTCTGGCGGCGCAGCATGTCGTTGGCCAGCAGCTCATACTGGTCGAACAGCTTGGGCAGGTCCTCCTCGGTCAGGGCCTCGGGGGAGTCCGGCGGGGCGACAACCGGCTCCATGGACAGCTCGGTAAAGCCGAGGTCGTCGGCCATGTGGAACAGGTCCTTCGTAAAATCAACGTTGTGATGCGTAAACGTGCCGCGCATATAGTAGCCCTGGCCGCCGCGCGCCTTGACGAGCTTCTGGAACTTGGGCACGATGCGGTCATAGCTGCCGTTGCCCGCGAGGTCGACGCGGAAGCGGTCATTGACCTCCTTGCGGCCATCCAGCGACAAAACAACGTTGTGGCATTCTTTATTGCACCAGTCGATGACCTCGTCCGTGATGCCGATGCCGTTGGTCGTCATCGTGAAGCGGAAGTTTTTGTTGTACTTTTTCTCGATGCTGCGTGCATAAGCGACCAGCTGCTTGCAGACCTCAAAGTTCATCAGCGGTTCGCCGCCGAAGAAATCGACCTCGAGGTTGCGGCGGGTGCCGGAGTTTTCGATGAGGAAATCCAGCGCGCGCTTGCCGGTCTCGAAGCTCATGAGACCGGCCTCGCCGTGGAACTTGCCCTGCGCGGCGAAGCAGTAGCTGCAATTCAGGTTGCAGGTGTGGGCGACGTGCAGGCAGAGCGCCTTGACAACGTTGGAGCGGTTTTTGAAGTCAAAGGCGTGGTCGGCGTAGGCGTCGGGCGCAAACAGCTGGCCCGCGGCGGTCAGCTTGTCGATGTCGTCGAGCACGTCGCTGATGTCGGCGGCGGTCACATCGGCGCGGTCCGCGTACTTTTTGGCGAGGGCTGCAGCAGCCTGCTCCCGGCTGCTGCCTTGGTCGATCAGGGCGATGGCGTCATAGGCGACGTCATCCACCGCATGCACGCTGCCGCTGTAGACATCCAGCACAATGTTGTAACCGCTTAATTTGTATTGATGGATCATGGTTTTCTCCGTTTTGTTATGGTGCAATGCGGCGGGCGGCCACGGGCGGATATGGAATCCGCCCCTACGGCATTCCCCTTGTAGGGGCGCATTCTATATGCGCCCGCCGCACCCTTTTGTATCATAGAAAATGCCGGGCTGCCACACGGCATCCCGGCATCAAAGCCAGCAAAAATTACTTGTCGGTCTTCTCGCAAGGCTGGTTGGCAATGCCGCAGCTGGTCTTGCAGGCGCTCTGGCAGGAAGTCTGGCACTCGCCGCAGCCGCCGTTCAGCAGGCTCTTAGCCATGTCGCGGGTCTCGAGAGTCTGGATGTGCTTCATAAAACAGTCACCCCTTTATACATTTTAGAATTATTATTATTGTACACGGAAATCCGTGGTTTGTCAATAGGGGCGGAAGGAAAACAACAGACAGCGGGAGGCCCGTCGGAACCCCTTTACAACAAAACCGCAATCTCCTCCGCCCCGCTGCCGCCCGTATGCTTCAGCGCGGTTCCGGCCTGCTCCAATGCACGGCAGGCCGTCAACAGCTCTGCCGTCACTTCCTCGCCCGGTGCCACCAGCGGCACGCCGGGGGGATAGGCCCAGAGATACTCTGCGGCGGTCTCCCCCACCGCGTCCCGCATCCTTACGGCCCGCGCGGGGCGCAGCAGCGCCTCGGCAATCGTGCAGCGGGCCGCGCCGGGGGCGGGCAGAATATGCCGCGGGGCCGCGGGCGGGGCCGCCGTTTTGTCCCAGGCGTGCAGCACATCGGCCAGCCGTTCCAGCGCGTCGGCGTCGTCGCAGGGGCTGGTCATGGCCAGCACGTTCGGGCCGCAGACCATCTCGGGCTCAAAGCCGTCGGCCCGCAGGTACGCCGCCCCCGCCGCGCCGATTTGCAGCAAAATTTTGCCGCTGTCATGCGCAAAAAAATCAGGATGCGCCGTCAGTGCGTCCGCGCCGCAGCACAGTATTTTGGTATTTTTCAGATCCCGCACCGCCGCGTCAAAGGCATCCAGCCGGGTGCGCCACGCGGCAAAGGCGGCCTCTCCCTCGTCGGCCAGCCAGCGGGTGCATCCGTCCAGACTGACCATGAGCGGGTAACTCGGTGAGCTCGTCTCGAACACGTCCAGCTGGCGCTCGACCCCAGCAGGGTCGGCCAGATCGCCGTTCAGCTGCAAAAACGCGGTCTGGGTCAGGCTGGGCAGCGTCTTGTGGGCGCTCTGCACGACCAGATCGGCCCCTGCGGCTACGGCCCCGCCGCGCCAGCCGTACCGGGCGGCAAAGGGCAGGTAGTGCGCACCGTGGGCCTCGTCCACCAGCAGCGGCACGCCGCGGGCGTGGCAGATTTCCGCGATAGTACGTATATCGCTCAAAACGCCCTCATAAGTCGGGCTGGTCAGGATCACGCACCGGGCGTCGGGCGCAGCGTCCAGCGCGGCGGCCACATCGGCGGGGCGCACACTGCCGTAGATGCCAAACTGCGGGTCGACGGGCGGCGTGAGCCAGCGGGCCTTCAGCTGCCCCAGCTCAATCGCGTGGTAGACGGCCTTGTGGCAGTTGCGCGCCGCAATGACCGTGCTGCCGAACGGTGCCAGTGCGCGGATGCCCGCCAGAAGGCCGACGGTGGACCCGCCGACGAGGTACCAGCACCGCCGCGCGCCGTACAGCGCCGCCGTGCGGGCCATGGCGTCGGCCAGAATGCCGTCCGCGTCGTGTAGGTCGTCCGCACCGTCGATCTCGGTCAGGTCCCAGGCATAGCAGCCCAGCCCCGGTGCGGGCGGCACCCGCCGCTTATGCCCGGGCATGTGCAGCGGGTAATGCGCCGCGGAGAGGGTTTCCAATTGTTGTTGCAGCGTTGATTTTGTCATATTTTTATACTTTTTATAAATAAGTGCAAGCTAAAAAGCCTCCCCTTTGAGGGGAGGTGCCCGCGGGGCGGAGGGGTGGGCGGGAGACACACACTTTACAGGTCTACACCCGGCCACCCCTCACCGCCTGCGGGCGGAGCTCCCCTCAAAGGGGAGCCTTTACGAAATCTCAATTTCCGCCTTACTGCCCGCCCGCGTTTTGGTCACGTGGATCTGTCTCGTCAGGCGGTCCTGCAGCGCCTCGACGTGGGAGATGACGCCGATGAGCTTATCGCCCCCGGCCAGTCCGGCCAGCGTGTCCACGGCCTTTTCCAGACTGTCGGAGTCCAGTGAGCCGAAGCCCTCGTCGATGAACAGCGTCTCGATGACGACGCCGCCCGCGTTCTGCTGGATCGTGTCGCTGATGCCCAGTGCCAGGCTCAGCGCGGCCATGAAGCTCTCGCCGCCGGACAGGCTGCCCACGGGGCGGGTCTTGCCGGTGTAGGCGTCGAACACGTCGAGGTCCAGCGCAGTCTTGCCGCCGACGGCCTCGCTCTTGCGGCGCAGCAATCGGTACTGGCCGTCGGTCATGCGGGTGAAGCGCAGGTTCGCGGCCTCGACCACGCCGTCAAAATAGAACGCCTGTACGTACTGTTCAAACGGAAGTTTGATTTTTCCGGTCAAATTGCCGTTGATCGTTTTAGACAGATTGTCCCACATGGCACGCTTCTCGCGGGCGGCGGCGCTCTCCCGCATCGTCTTTTGCAGCGCGTCTATGGCGGCGCGGTTCGTGTGCAGACGGTGCACGGCGGCGTCCCGGGCGGCCATGGCGGCAGCGCGGTCCCGGCGCAGGCGGGCCAGCGCGTCCTGCAGCTGGGTCAGTGCATCGGGGTTGTCGCGCTTGGGCATCGTCTCGCGCATCTGCTGCACGCGGGCGCTGGCGGCAGCGTGCCCGGCCTTGGCGTTGGCGGCGCGGCGGGTGGCCGCAAAGCGCTGCTTTTCCAGGTCGGCCAGCTGGCCGTTCAAAAGGTCGGCCTGCTCGGCCAGGCTGCGGGCGCGGTCCGTCTTTTGCTTCAGCTTCAGGTGGTCGGCCTGCAGGCCGCGCAGACCCTCGGTCAGGCTGGTCTGCTGGGCGGTCAGCGCGATTTTCAGCTCGTCGGGCGTCAGCTCGGCGGCGGGCTTGCCGGTGTAGCGGTCCCCGCGGCGCGCGAAAAATCCATCCGCGTCCCGCTGCAAAGCCGCCCGCAGCTCATGCGCGTGGGCGGCGGCATCACCGGCGGTGCGGCTGGCCGCGGCAGTGCTGCGGCGCTGGGCCGTCAGCGCCTTCTCCCGCTCCTCCAGCTGCTTTTCGGTGATGTGGTCCTTGGGCAGCGCGGCGATCTTCGGGTGCTTGGTGGAGCCGCAGACCGGGCAGGGCTTGCCCCTTTGCAGGTCCTTGGCCAGCAGGCCCGCGCGGTTGGCGTTTAATTGGCGCTGCATCGTGCTGTATTCTTCCTCAGCGCTGTCCAGTGCAGCCTGTGCGGCCACATACTCTGCCTGACGCGCGGCGGCGTCCTCGTCGGCCTTGTCGGCGTCCGTCAGATTTTGCAAGAGCTGCCTGCAGTCGGCGGAAAGCCCCTCGGCCAGCTCAATGCGGTGGTCGGTCTTGAGCAGGTCGGCCTCGGCCTGGCTCAGCGCGGCGCGGTCCGCCTCGTTTTTGGCAATATTTTCCTTCACGTTTGCCGTGCGCTTTTCCAGATCGGTCATAATGAGGTCGGTCTGGTGCTCCACATCGGCGGCGCGTTGCTCCTCGGCCACCAGCCCGGCCAGCTGGCGGCGGCGGGCGGCGCGTTCCTCGGCAATTTTCAGGCCGGCGTCACCGCGGGCGATCTTCTCGTCCAGCTCGTTCATAACGCTGGTCTGTCGTTTTTCGTTGGCGTCGTCGGCCTCCAGCAGCAGCCTGCCCAGCTCGGCGGCAGCCCCTGCGGCAAACGGGTCGCGCTCGGCCTGCATTTCGGCCAGGTCGGCGGCGGTCTCCTCGTCGGCACCGTCACCGATCAGCGTGCCGACGTGCATCAAAAGTACATCGTCCAGACGCTTACATTCCTCGTCGGCCTTACGGGCGTGCTCGACGGCGGCCTGACCCAGGCGCTGGTGGTCGGCGGTGTCAAAAATGCGGCGCAGGATGGCCGCGCGGTCCGCGGACGGCGCGTTGAGCAGCCGGGTAAAGTCGTTCTGCGCCAGCATCGACACCTGGGCAAACTGTTTGGCGTCGATGCCCAGCAGCTTGACCACGGCGTCGGTCACGGCTGACGCACCGCTGACCGGCTCGTCCGGCTCACGGATCAGCTCGGCCTTGGCGGGCACCTTGACCATGCCGGTGCCGCGCTTGGCGGCGCGCTGCTGGTCGGGCCAGCGGCGCACGGTGTAGCTGCGCCCACGGTGGGTAAAGGCCAGCTCGACGCTCGTTTCGGCGTCGGGGGCGGCAAAATCACTGCGCAGCATCGTTGTTTTTCGGTTCTCGCCGGAGGTCTCGCCGTAGAGCGCAAACGTGATGGCGTCAAACAGGGCGGTCTTGCCCGCGCCGGTGTCGCCGCCGATCAGAAACAGTCCGCTGCCGCCGAACGCCGAGAAGTCCAGCTCGGTGCGGCCCGCGTAGGGGCCGAAGGCGGTCAGGATCAGCTTTTGGGGTTTCATTCGCTTTTTGACGCCTCCTCGCGCAATCTTTTCACAGCCACGGTCTCCTCCACGGTCAGGGGGCGTCCGTTCATCTTGGTGAAAAAGTCCTGGAACAGCTCGACAAAGGGTTTGCCGCGCACGGCCTGGGTCATGTCCAGCGGGTGCGCGACCTCACCTTGGGGCAGGTAGTCGAGCCGCATGGCGTTGGGATAGGCGGCGCGCAGCTGCGCCATGGCGTCGGGCAGCGGCGTCGGGTCGGTCAGGGTCGCCCAGATGTAGTCCTCGGTGTCGGTTGGCCGGGCGGTCAGCCGGGCCAGCGGGCCGGTCAGGTGGCGCATGGCGCGGCGGGGCGTCAGCGGCAGCTGCTCGATTTTTTCCACGCCGCGCTTGCCGACCCGCACGAGGGTGACGGATTTCTGCATCCCGCACTCGTCCAGATGGTAGCAGAGCGGCGCACCCGCGTAGCGCACGGCGTCGATGCCGACGCGCTGGGCGCGGTGGATATGGCCGAGCGCCGCGTAGCAGAAGCCCGCAAACCGCGCTGCATCGATGGAATCCACCGTGCCGACGGTCAGGGGCGCGGTCTCACTGCCGGAGAGCTGCGGCGGGCAGACGCCGGAGACCACCATCTGGTGGGCGACGAGCACCCGGCGCGGGGCGGCGGGCTCACAGACAGCCAGCGCCGCGCCGACGGCGGAGTCGTAGTCGGTGATGTCGGCGTCGGGCAGGTAGTGGCGCACCGTGGCCGCCCGCACAAAGGGCAGCAGCGTGAACTCGATGGGGCCGTGGCGGTCATTGAGTACGACCTGCTTGGGGCAGCCGGTGAAACGCCCGGCAATGTGTACGTTTTGTTCGGCCAGCAGACTGCTGGCAAAGTCGAGCCGTTCGGCGCTGTCGTGGTTGCCGGAGACGGCCAGCACCGGGATGCGGCGGGCGGCCAGCTGGGTCAGGAACCAGTCCAGCAGCGTGCAGGCCGCGGCGGGCGGCACCGGCGTGTCGTAGATATCGCCCGCGATGACGACGGCCTCGACGCCGTGTTTTTCACAGAGGGTCAGAATTTGTTCAAGGATGAACCGCTGATCCTCCAGCATATCAAACCCGTTGACCCGTTTGCCCAGGTGCAGGTCTGCAAGGTGCAGAAATTTCATGGTGTATCTCCAGATTTTGCTTTTACCGCGCTGTAGGGGGCGGCGTCCTCGACGCCCCGCGGACCGATGCAAGCATCGGCCCCTACAGCTTTACCGCCACAGCTTCTCCCAGGTCGTGATGTCCAGCGTGGTGCCGGGCAGGACCTCCACGGGGGCTGTCTCGGCCTTGCGGAAGCGGCACTTTTTGGCAAAGCCCTCGGCCTTCAGGTCGCGTGCCCACACCCGCATATACAGGCGGCTGCGGCCATCGCCCTCGGCCAGCTTCTGCGCATAGGCCACGATGCTGCGGCCAATGCCCTGCCCGCGGGCCTTTTCCTTTAAGAAAAGGCGGCTCAGGCACATGGCGCCCGCGGGGCCAAGGTCGAGCGCGAAATAGCCCACCGGCTCGGTGCCGAGGTAAATTAAGAAGTAGTTGATGACGCCGCTGTGGATCTCGTCGTCGGTCAGGATGTCGCTCTGGTACTTATCGGCCAGTGCAGCGGCGACCTTGGGCGTCAGCTTGGTGTAATGCTGGACGAAAATCTCCTGCGCCAGCTCGGAAACCAGCTGGACGTAGCGGGTCTTGGTTACTTGCTTGAAGGTTGGATTCATGGCTGCTCCTTTTTTAGAGAATAGATAAAAGATAATAAAATTGGCGGTTCGCGTCGCTGCGCTCCGCTTTAAAATTATTTGCCGCCGTAGGGGCGCATTCTATATGCGCCCGCTAGTCGTCTGCCTGTTGACGGGCGGATATGGAATCCGCCCCTACGGATTTTGTTTTTATCTTTTATCTATTATCTTTTATTTTTTCTTATTCTATTTATATTATTGGACATATCGCACCTCTATATTTATATTCGATTCTTATGTTTCTTGATAATCATTTTTTTACTTTCAGCCAAATATCAGTTCTCTTTTACGTAATACAATAATATTACATATCTGTATATTATCAAACTTTTATCATTTTGTAAATATTCTGTAATGTTTTTTTTCATTTTAATCGAGTGAATTATAACACAAATCTTACTTTTTCGACAGTCCTCTTTTAAATTTTTTTATACTATCTTTGAACCAAAAGCTTTTTCTTGATTTTTTATATGAAATCATGTATATTTTGCTTAAATGTTTTATGATATGATTCAATCAATAAAGATAATCAAAAGGAGTGAATAAATCTTGGATTCAAGTATTGCCTTTCAGGCGGTGGCGATTCTGATACTGATCGCACTTTCTTCATTTTTTTCTTCTGCGGAAACCGCTATGACAACCGTAAATAAGATTCGGATACAGTCTCTTGCCGAGCAGGGCAACAAACGTGCTGTTATTCTGGAAAAAATAATTTCCAATTCCCCAAAGATGCTCAGTACCGTATTAATCGGAAACAACATTGTAAACATTGCAGCCTCTTCCCTTGCTACCACTTTTACCATGAAAGTATTTGGAAGCATGTATATCGGCGTGGCTACCGGCGTTATGACATTGCTGGTACTTCTGTTTGGCGAGATCACCCCGAAGACCATTGCCACACTGAAAGCGGATGATCTGGCGCTCACCTATGCCAGACCTATATATGCGCTTATGACAGTACTGACCCCGGTTATTTACATTGTGGGAAAACTGGCTAACGGCATTCTTTTTCTCCTTCGTGTTGATCCCAATGCGAAGAAAGACACCATCACAGAGCATGAGCTTCGTTCTATGGTAAATGCAGGGCAGGAAAACGGTGTTATTGAGCGGGAAGAAAAGCAGATGATCTACAATGTGTTTGATTTCGGTGATTCTGCTGCCAAAGATGTAATGATCCCCAGAATTGACATGACTTTTATTGACGTGAATTCCACTTATCAGGAACTTATGGATATTTTCAAAGAAGATATGCACACCCGTTTTCCTGTTTATGAGGATAACACAGACAATGTGATTGGAATTATCAATATTAAGGATCTTCTTCTCTATCCGGAAAATGAACCGTTTTCTATCCGTAAGATTCTCCGTGAGCCTTATTTCACTTATGAATATAAGAAAATCTCAGAACTCTTTTTTGAAATGAAAAAGGAATCCATTCCTATGGCAATCGTCCTGGATGAATATGGAGCAACAGCCGGTCTTCTGACAATCGAGGATCTGATCGAGGAGATCGTAGGAGAGATCCGTGATGAGTATGATGGTTACGAGGAAGACGAAATCACCCGGTTAGATGACGAGAACTACATATTGCTGGGTGTTGCCAAGCTTGACGATATCAACGAACAGCTTGGTATTGATATAGAGTCAGAGGACTACGACTCCATCGCCGGTCATATTATTAATCTTTTGGATCATTTTCCAAAAACCGGAGAACGTGTTTCTGATAAATATGCAGAATATCTCGTTTTATCCGCAGAGAAGAATCGTATTGATAAAGTGAAGCTTCATCTGCTGCCTCAAACCAATAAAGAGGAGGAGCGTGATTTAGATCAAACCTCCTGCGATGATGCATCAAACGACTAATATTTTCTTTACCATATAACAAAGAAGCCTGCAATTTTGTGTCCAACCGGATACAGATTGCAGGCCTCTTTCATTTTAGCAATTATTCTTCCACTAATCCCCGGATATACAATCCGTAAATTCACATTCTGTCATTTGATTTCCCACTGCCCTGTCTACAGCACCGCCACTGATATCAGAAATACAGCGCACAAACTGAGTCTGCCGTATCAAACCTTTCTTGCCAACCATTGTCACACCGGCTCCACTTTTGCCTCTGCAATTCACAAACAGACAATGTTGAATTGTGCCACCCTGGCAATGAATCCCGCCATTCTGACAATAATTAAA
>OIWQ01004429.1_pt1 | contig 11366 bp, 10 predicted proteins | sample 1587571 | NCBI WGS metagenome assembly OIWQ01 (sample SAMEA3888910, study PRJEB22519) | human gut metagenome | biome: human gut; feature: human-associated habitat; material: faeces | place: Denmark | collected 2010 | reverse complement strand
GGGAAACGCTGCGCCGGGATTTGGCGTGCTGGAGATCGGACCCGGCATCGGCACACTGACCCAGCCCCTTGTGCTGGAACCGGGGCAGAGCCTCCGGCTGGGGCAAGGGGGTGTCCCCTGCCCGGCGGCGCTGGTGCATGCAGCCCGGCCGGGCCAGAACCTCCTGCTGGACGACGGCAGGCTCCTTGTGCAGGTGGCCGAAGCCGATGGCGCTGCCCTGCAGTGTACTGTGGTACGGGGCGGCACCCTGCAAAGCCGCAAAAGCCTTGCGGCACCGGGGCTGACGGTGACCTCCCCCACGTTGACGGAGGAGGACCTGCAAAACCTGCAGTTGGCAGGAGCCTGCGGCGTTACCGGGGTGATGCTGCCCTTCGTGCGGGGGGCTGAGGACATCCGCACCCTGCGCCGGGCGCTGGAACAGGCCGGGGCCGGGCAGATCCGCATTTTTGCCAAAATCGAGAGCCTTGCGGGGGTACAGGCCCTGCCGGAGTTCCTACCCCTTGTGGATGAAGTGGTCATTGCCCGCGGGGACCTTGGCAACGCCATGCCCCTGTGGGAGCTGCCCCGCTGCCAGAAACAGCTTTCCGCCGCCTGCCGGGCAGCCGGTGTGCCCTTTATGGTGGTGACCCAGATGCTGGACAGTATGTGCAGCCGGGCGGTCCCCACCCGCGCCGAGGTCAGCGACATCTACAACGCCGTGGCAGACGGCGCTTCCAGCGTGATGCTCACTGGGGAGACCGCCGCCGGGCAGTACCCGGTGGAGGCCATGGAGTATCTTGTGCGCACTGCCCGCACCGCCTTGGAATAACCCAAAGTCAAAGACACTCGGTCGATCTGTGTTGCCGCATTTAGTCCAGAATTTTTCCGTCAATGGAGATGGTGACTACCTGCCACGGAATGAACTTTCCGCTGGTCTGCAATGCCTTTTTTGCGGCCATCTCCAAGCCGCCGCAGCAGGGCACCTCCATGCGGAGGATGGTCACGCTCTGGATGTCGTTGCTGCGCAGGATCTCGGTGAGCTTTTCGCTGTAATCCACAGCGTCCAGTTTCGGGCAGCCGATGAGAGTCACCTTGCCGCGCATAAATTCCTGATGGAAATTGGCGTAGGCATAGGCCGTGCAGTCCGCTGCAATCAGTAGCTTTGCGCCCTCAAAGTAGGGCGCATGGACGGGTGCCAGCTTGATCTGCACCGGCCAGTTACGGAGCCGGGAAACTGGCTGTACGGGGGCAGAAGCTGCGCTTTCGGCAGCCTCCGGCTGTTCCAGCATCCGCATCCGGGAGCCGGGGCAGCCGCCCTCGTGGAGGTGCTTCATCTTCTCCTGCAGCTCCTTTTTCTTTTTGTTCTCCTGTACTGCTGCCTCGTCGTAAGCGGGAGCTTCCCGCTCCTCAAAGGTGATGGCACCGGTAGGGCAGCCCGGCAGGCAGTCGCCAAAGCCATCGCAGAAATTCTCTCGTACCAGCTTTGCCTTGCCGTTGATGATGTCGATGGCTCCCTCGTGGCAGGCGGTTGCGCACAAGCCGCAGCCGTTGCATTTTTCTTCGTCAATATGGATGATCTTCCGAATCATATCTATACTCTCCTGTTGTGGGTGTTTTTTGCATTTGCATCCTTATTATAGTATACTAAAGGAAACTTGTATGTTTGAATTCCAACAAGGAGAGCTTTTATGCAAAAATATCTGCCTGTTCTGCGGAACTGCCCCTTTTTTACCGGGCTTACCGACGATGAGATTCTGTCCATCCTGCACTGTGTCAGTGCAGCGAAAATCACCCGGCCCCGGGGCTCCTACATTTTCCGTGCCGGAGATTCCACGGAGGTCATGGGGCTGGTACTGTCCGGCTCCACCCTTGTGATCCAGGAGGACCTTTGGGGACACCGCAACATCCTGTCCAAGTGCAATACCGGGGATTTTTTCGGGGAGCCTTACGCCGCCACCCCCGGTGCCATCCTGAACATCAGCGTGGTGGCAGAGGAGGATTGCGAAATTCTGCTGCTGAATGTCAAGCGGCTGCTCACCTCCTGCCCCACCGCCTGCGACCATCACCAGAAACTCATCCGCAATCTGGTCAGCGTTCTGGCAAACAAAATACTGCTTTTTAACGATAAGATCACCCATGTCAGCAAGCGCACCACCCGGGAAAAACTGCTGTCCTACCTGTCTGCCGAATCCATCCGGCAGTCCTCCCTTTCCTTTGACATTCCCTTTGACCGTCAGCAGCTGGCGGATTTTCTCTGCGTGGAGCGTGCCGCCATGTCGGCAGAACTTTCCAAGCTGCAAAGGGAAGGGCTGCTGGTCACCAAGCGGAACCATTTTGAGCTGTTGACCCGTTGATCATGCCATACGCCGCCCGCAGGCGTTTTTTTCGGGCAGTTCTCTCCTGCCGGGGTGGTGCATGGGCACAAAAATAGCGGACAACCGTTTTGGGGTCGTCCGCTGAATGGTGCAGCATGATTTATTTGGTCGGCAGCTCGGGGAATTTCATATTCCGATTTCCGAATAGACCTCTTCGATGAAAGGAGATTTATATTCAATATAACGTTCAATATCGTCAGGATATTTCTTTGCGCCTTCTTCTTTTATAAGAGAATATTTTCGCACAGCATCGGGATGTGTCCGAAGGTAATCCCTGAACGCAATGTGCCTTTTCAACTCCGGCGAATCAGCAGGGCACACATATAAATGATGTTTTTTCAGGTGATCTTTACCATCGTAGCGAAATGCCTCCCGGCCCGGAATACCGAGGTCTCCTTCATATTGATAACCAATTTTCTCCAAGGCAGAAATAGCATCATTCAAAACGTTGTAATCCTTAATGACTACATCTATATCAATGATTGGTTTTGCAGACAGCCCTTGCACGGAAGTACTCCCGACGTGTTCGATCCTAATTGCCAGCTGCCCAAAAGCATCCATAAGTTCATTCTGTATTTTAAGAAAATCCAGTCTCCAATGTTCATCGAATGGTTCGACAACAATATGTTTCGTAATCATTTTACGCTCCCTCGTTGGCCTTCCAGTTGTTGCGTCCAGTATACCACACCCAATCCCATTGTAAAAGAGGATATGTACGCCGCCCGCAGGCGGCACCCTTTATTCTCCCGGTGATTCTTGAAGCCAGCCTTTGCGCAGCTGATCCAGTGCGTGGGTCTCGAGCCTTGAGACATAACTTCTGCTGATCTGGAGCAGTTTGCCGACCATGCAAAGGTCAGCCGGACAAGCATCCGCTACTGGGAAAACGGACAAAAGGCCATCAGTCAGAAGTGCTTTTGCCTTCTGGTGGAAAACCTTGATTCCGATTTTCCATCTATGCTTCGCATGTGAGGTATGGTAATTTTTCTCCGGTCAAACAAAAAAGCTCGTCTGCAAGCCACGATATGTAGCTGCGCAGACGGGCTTTCGTTATGGAGTCATCCTGATATTCACTCTATCTTATACCGTTCTCCTCTATTTGTTCTTATTTTATCTGCGGTGTATCCTTTTGCTGCCGGGTGGATCTCAGATATTCCAGCAGCGTCCGGCTCACCACCGAGCTTGCCGTCTTGGAAAACGCCAGCCCCAATGTCCGGCAGCAGGCAGGCTCCAGCGGACGGGACACCACACCGGGGCAGCCAAATGCCTGCATCACCAGCTCCTGTGAGATGGTCACGCCCAGCCCGCTGCGCACGAACGCCATGATGAGGGTATCGTCCCGGAAGCTGTAAGAAATATTCGGCTTCACCGGGCATTTGAGCATCAGGTGCTGGATGTCATTATCACAGCCGGGCGTTTCAATGATGAGCGGATACTGAAACAGCTGCGACAGCGTTACGCTGGGTTGTGCAGCCAGTGGATGCCCCTCCGGGAACACGGCACACAACGGGTCGTCCCAGAGCGGGTAGAATTTCAGGTCGTCTGCCACACTGGATGAGAGAAAACCGCAATCCACCTGCCCATGGATGATCCATTCCCGGATCTCATCATAGTTGCCGTCCAGGATCTCTATACTCACCTTCGGGTAGTTCTCCTTGAAATAGTGCACCACTTCCGGCATCCAGAGCGTTGTGATGCTGGAAAAGCTGCCCACCCGCAGCTTGCCCTCCACCTTGTGGTTGATATTGAACGCCGCCTGCCGCAGCCGGTTCTTCTGGTTGGCCAGTTCCCGGACGTAGGGCAAAAGACGTGTCCCGTTATCGGTCAGGGTCACACCCCGGTTGATGCGGGCGAACAGCTTCACGCCCAGTTCTTCTTCCAACCCCGCCATCATCTGGCTGATGCCGGATTGGGTATAGTTCAGTGCCTCCGCTGCTTTGGAAAAGCTGCCCGTTTCGCACACTTTCAAGAATATCTCGTATCGGTCTTTCTGTTCCCGCATCTCAAGCGCTCCATAAGCAAAATTTATAGGTCGTAGTAATTTTATTCTGTTTACTGATATGATACTCCATGTTATCCTATATTACAATAGGAAATACGGATAGGAGTTTCAGAATCATGGAAAAGAAAGCAAGCAGTTTCTCCGGACAAATCGGATTTGTCCTTGCTGCCGCCGGAAGTGCGGTGGGTGTCGGCAACCTGTGGCGGTTCCCGTACCTTGCCGCAAAAGATGGCGGCGGTTTGTTTTTGCTGGTGTATCTGGTGCTGGTGCTGACCTTCGGTTTCACGCTGCTCACCTCGGATATCGCCATTGGCCGCCGCACCAAGCAGAGTGCCATCCGCGCCTACGAGACGATGCGCCCCAAGTGGAAATTCCTCGGCATCCTGACCTTTCTGGTGCCAGTTCTGATTATGACCTACTATGCCGTCATCGGCGGGTGGATCACGAAATATGCGGCAGTCTACCTGACCGGACAGTCTGCTGCCGCTGCTGAGGACGGTTATTTTACCAGCTTCATCACCTTGCCGGTCTCCCCTGTGGTGTTCGCTCTGCTGTTCATGGGCGTGACTGCTTTCATCGTGTACAACGGCGTGGAGGGAGGCATTGAGCGGGTGTCCCGCTGCATGATGCCCATTCTGCTGGTACTGGTGGTGGTGATTGCGGGTTACGCCCTCACCCTGCGCCACGAGGATGCCTCCGGCCAGATGCGCACCGGTCTGGAGGGTCTGCGCTACTACCTGACCCCGCACATGGAAGGGCTGACTGTCAGCCGCTTTTTGCAGATTTTGCTGGATGCCATGAGCCAGCTGTTCTTCTCCCTCAGCGTGTCCATGGGCATTATGATCACCTACGGTTCCTACGTCAAACCGGACGTAGACCTGAACAAAGCGGTGAATCAGATTGAGATCTTCGATACCGGCGTAGCCCTGCTGGCCGGTGCCATGATCATCCCCGCCGTGTATGTATTCTCCGGCACCGAGGGCATGAGCGCAGGCCCCAGCCTGATGTTCGTCTCGCTGCCCAAGGTATTCAACGCCATGGGCAAGGCGGGCGTGTTCGTTGGCATCCTGTTCTTTGTCACTGCCATTTTTGCCACCCTGACTTCCTGCATCTCGGTGCTGGAATCCATCACCGCCAACTGCATGGAGATCTTCCACTCGGGCCGCAAAAAGACGGTGCTTGTGCTGGCGGTCATCTATCTGGCCGCTTCCGCCATCATTGCGCTGGGTTACAGCATCTTCTATTTTGAAGTACAGCTCCCCAACGGATCGGTGGGGCAGCTGTTGGATATCATGGACTATGTCAGCAACAGTGTTATGATGCCTTTCATTGCCCTGCTGTCCACCATCCTGATTGGCTGGGTCATGACACCGGATTACGTCATTGACGAGATGCAGCGCAGCGGCGAGACCTTCCGCCGCAAGAAACTCTACCGGGTGATGATCCGATACGTTGCTCCGGTGATGATGCTGGTGCTGTTTTTGCAGTCCACCGGGATCCTTGCTTAAGCCGAAAAGCCCCCGTGGGCTTTTGGGAAACCGGACGAGCAGAAAGGGATTTACCCCAACAGGCCCGGTTCCGTTATCATCTGGTCCACGCCATTGAGGGTGCATATAAGTATCGGAAAGACTGATGATACCAGTTTTAGCGGATGGTTCTGCGGAGCCATCCGTTTTTTTTTTTTTGCTCAAATCGCATTTTTTAGAGGTTTAAACGCATCTGAATTATCGCACAAGGTTCATTTCCCGTGCTGCACCAGAACCGACACTCCTCCAAACAGCTCAGATTTCCTCCCTATTTTTTATGCAAATTATTGCAAGAAATTCAAAATAAGCTTGAAACGGTTTTAACAGAATGCCAGAATATAATGTCACTGCTTTTATAGGAGAATCCACACAAGATCCAGTGCGGACAGGCCGCAAGCGTTGACCGCAAACGCCTTCCTTGAGGATGTGAAAAAGAGCAAGGAGGCCGGGATGGACGCGCATCTGTCCAAGCCTGTGGATATCGCTGCGCTGGAACAGACGGTGAAGCGCTTCCGCGTTATCCCCCCGATAATAAATAGCGGACTAGCGCGTTTTCGCAGATGACCGACACCCACGACCTAGCAGGGCCGCCCATTTGCAGCCAAGCTCTTTTTTTGTGAGAGAGCAATCATGATGAATCAAAGTATAGGATGGTATTGCGTATGGAACAACAGCCAAATAAAATCCGGCCTATGTTGCTATCGGCACTTGCCCAATTGAGCGCCTGCCTGATCGTCTGGAATTTTCATATTCCAAATCCAAATATCGTGCTTTTTGTTGTTCTTTCTGCTGTGCTCGTGAAATACGGCTATGCAGCAGGAATCGTAAGCGGCCTCATTGCATTCCTATACTCCGCGTTTTTCTTTTCTACCGACCACAGCTTTTTTCTTTACACCTCTTTGAACCTTCAAAAGCTCATCGTGATCGGCCTTGGTATCGCTGCGAACATTCTGCTGATTGGTCGCCTGCAAAGGCAGGTCGAGCGCTCCAACATGGAAAAGGCGCAGGCCGAAGCCGAGGAAAAGCTTCAGGAAACAACAGAGAGCTACCGTGCAAAACTTTACCACGATGTCTTGACTGGCACGTACAACCGCCGCTACTATGAGGATATCGCATCCCGTATCGTCGGCCCCGCAGGCATCGCGCTGATAGATGTGGACGATTTCAAAATCTGCAACGACACCTATGGACATTACGCCGGAGATATGGCACTGGAAACAGCGGCAAATGCCATCCGCTCCTGCATCCGAAACACCGACCTGCTCATCCGCTACGGCGGCCACGCCATGGCGGCGGGCCTTTCGGTACGGGAGGAGAACCTGCCGGAGCTGCGCCGCCGCCTGAACGAGTGGGCCGCCCGGGAGTGCCCGGTGCTGGTGCCCCCGCCGCTGGAATGCGATCTGTCCATCCATCTCGACCGCATCACCGTGGAATCTGTCCGGCGGCTGGACCAGCTGGCTCCCTACGGTGCCGAGAACCCCGCCCCGGTGTTCCTGCTGGAAAAGGCCGTGGTGGAGGGAGTCTACCCTGTCTCGGAGGGGCGGCACTGCCGCCTGCGCCTGCGGCAGGGCAATGCCTGCATCTATGCGGTCTGGTTCGGGATGCACCCGGAGCAGCTGCCCTATGCCACCGGCGATGTGGTGGACGCGGCCCTGAGCCTCTCGGTTTACGAGGCCGCCCGGGGCGCACAGCTTTCGGGACGAATTCTGGAGCTGCACCCGGCGGGCTTTGGCAACGCCGCCGCTCAGCAGACCGCGCTGGTGCAGGCTTTGCGCCGCGGCAGCCCGCTGACTGCCCAGCAGCGCGCCCTGATCGCACCGGAGCGCAGTGATATCATTACCGTTTACCGGGAACTGCAGGCCCGGCGCTGGCACGCCGAGGATATGCAGCCCCTGTTTGCAAAGCTGGGGGAGGAGCACACCGGCAAAACGCTGGTGGCCCTGACGGCCCTGGAACAGGTGGGCCTGATCGCCGCCGTGGAGCGCGGCGGGGCAAAGTTCTGGGAGCTGGTTCCCACGGCAGGCAAGAAGAACCTGGCCGATGCCCCCATCCTGAAATGTCTGGAGGAGTAAAAATATGCCAGAGGGAAAGAAACCGGCGGAGGATCTTTACTCCGCAAAAACGCATCTGCATCAGCCGGTGCCGGAGGTGTCTACCGTGAACGCCACGGCCCTGCCGGCCGACGCGCCCGAGGGTGCTCTGCCCAGCGAGGTGCGGCCTGAGATCGTTACCTGGGAGAAACTCTGCGAGGCCATCAAGGCCAGCGGCAAGGCCTACAACATGGAGATGATCACCAAAGCCTACGACCTTGCCAACAAGGCGCACAACGGGGTCTGCCGCCGCAGCGGCGAGCCCTACATCTGCCACCCGCTGGCCGTGGCCCGCCTGGTGCTGGATCTGGGCATGGATTCGGAGAGCATTGCCGCCGCCCTGCTCCATGACGTGGTGGAGGATACCCCCACCACGCTGGAGGACCTGACCGCCGCCTTTGGCGAGGAAGTGGCCCTGCTGGTGGACGGCGTGACCAAGCTGACCAAGATCCAGTTCTCCAACATCGAGGAGCTGCAGGCCGAGAACCTGCGCAAGATGCTGCTGGCCATGAGCCGGGATGTCCGCGTGATGATCATCAAGCTCTGCGACCGGCTCCACAATATGCGCACCGGCGATGCTTGGCCTGAGCAGAAGCGCCGCGACAAGGCCCGTGAGACGATGGAGGTCTATGCCCCCATCGCCAACCGTCTGGGCATCCTGAACGTCAAGGAAGAGCTGGAAGACCGCAGCCTCCACTACCTCGACCCCGTGGGCTACGAGGAGATCAACAAGATGCTCAGCGAGCGCGCGGGCGACGAGTTTCTGGCCAGTGTGTCGGGCGTCATCAAGAGCCGCCTCGAGGAGAGCGGCATCGAGGGCGCGACCATCAAGCGGAGAGTCAAGAGCATCTACGGCATCTACCGCAAGACCATCATGCAGAACAAGTCCTTCGATGAGATCTACGATATCTATGCCGTCCGTGTCATTCTGGATACGCTGGCCGAGTGCTACAGCACCCTGGGTCTCATCCACGATATGTACCACCCGCTGCCCAACCGCTTCAAGGATTATATCTCCACCCCCAAGCCCAACGGCTACCAGAGCCTGCACACCACCGTCATCGGCCACGAGGGCATCCCCTTTGAGGTGCAGATCCGCACCCGCAAGATGGATGAACAGGCAGAGTACGGCGTTGCCGCCCACTGGAAGTACAAGGAAGGGCTGGATGGCCACGATAAGCTGGACGAGCGCCTGGCCTGGGTCAGCCAGCTGCTGGAAAACCAGCGCGTCAGCGAGGACTCCGGCAACCTGCTCCATGACCTGAAGAGCGACCTGCTGCCCGAGGAGGTCTTTGCCTTTACCCCCAAGGGCGATGTCATCAACCTGCCCACGGGTGCCACCTGCATCGACTTTGCCTATGCCATCCACTCCGCCGTCGGCAACCGGATGATCGGTGCGAAGGTCAACAACCGCATCGTGCCTATCGACCACAAGGTCCAGACCGGCGAAATTATTGAAATCATCACCGGCCCCGAAAACCGCGGCCCCAGCCGCGACTGGCTGAACATCGTCAAGACCAGCGAGGCCAAAAACAAGATTCGCAACTGGTTCAAAAAAGAACGCAGGGAAGAGAATATTCAGGAGGGCCGCGACGCACTGGAACGCGAAATGCGCCGCAACCTCATGACCCTGACCGATGAGCAGCACGACGTCTTTATGGAGGCATTGGCCCGCCGCAACCGCTGCAACAGCGTTGAGGAAATGTACGCGGCCATCGGCTACGGCGGTCTGCAGATTTCCCGCATGCTGCCAAAACTGAAAGAGGAGTACACCAAGCTGCAGGCCACCGAGCCGAAGCCGGTCGCGGTGGAACTCAAGCGGATGCACTCCTCCGACGGCGTTATTGTAGAGGGCATCGACAACTGTCCCATCAAGTTTGCCAAGTGCTGTTCACCGCTGCCCGGGGATGAGATCATTGGTTTTGTCACCCGCGGCTTCGGCGTCTCCATCCACAAAAAGGACTGCGCCAACGCCCGCGAGAGTATGCGCCACCCCGAGAACGCCGACCGCTGGGTTCGCGCTTATTGGGATGAGGCAGAAAAGGAAAACTACAAAGCTACGCTGGATATCATCTGTATGGATCGCCCGAACCTTGTGTCCGACGTGGCTCTGGCGCTGGGGGATATGCGGGTGCCCATCTATTCTTTGATGGCCCGCGCCGCCGAGCAGGGCCGCGCTCGCATGAGCGTGACCGTGGGCATCACCAACACGGAACACCTGAACAGCGTCGTTGCCCGTTTGAAGAAAATCAAAGACGTCGTCAGTGTGACGAGAAACTGAGGAAACAATTATGCGAGCCATCATCCAACGCGTTACCCGTGCCAGTGTCACCGTCAACGGCGGTGAACCGCGTAAAATCGGGCCGGGCCTGGTCATCCTGCTGGGCGTGCGGGACACCGACGATAGCGCCATCGTGCCCAAGCTGGCCGAAAAATGTGCCCATCTGCGCATTTTTGAGGACGAAAACGGCAAGCTGAACCGCAGCGCCGTGGAGCTTGGCTACTCGGCCCTCGTCGTGTCCAACTTCACACTCTACGGTGATACGGCCAAGGGCAAGCGCCCCAGCTTTATCCATGCCGCCAAGGGCGAGCTGGCCGTGCCGTGCTATGAAAAATTCCTGGAGGAGATGGGTCATCAGGGCCTCAAAGACGTCCAGCACGGCGAGTTCGGCGCGGACATGAAAATTGACCTTGTCAACGACGGCCCAGTCACCATCGTCATCGACACCGACGAATGGAAGAAATAAACCCACAAACCCAAGGGGAGGATGCAATGAATATCCAGCACTTCCACGGCGTTCCGCCGCTGTACACCAACACCTTTTTGATCATCACCAATGCAAAGCACGGCATCATCATCGATGCCGCCGCCGAGCCGGAAACCTACCTGAAAGCCTTGGACGAGGCTGGTGCAACATTAACGCATATCCTGCAGACCCACGGCCACTTTGACCATGTGGGGGCGGTGGCCTCGCTGAAAAAGACGACCGGCTGCAAAGTCTATATGGATAAGATCGACGCCGAGGGCAGCCAGCTTCTGCCGCTGACGCCCGACGTCATCACCGACGAATGGCCCGCCAACGGCGAACTTGTGATTGACGAATTACGGTTTGAAATCTACCGCACGCCCGGGCATACCAAAGGCGGCGTCTGCCTGTCCTGCTATGGGCTTTTGTTCAGCGGCGACACGCTGTTTGCAGGCTCCTGCGGGCGCACGGATTTCGCGGGTGGCAGTATGCAGGAGATGCAGAAAAGCCTCTCCCTGCTGGCAGAGCTGCCGCTGCCCGATGCAACAACCGTCCTGCCCGGGCATGGGGAATCATCCACCCTTGGGCAAGAGCGCAGCACCAATCCTTACATGAATGGGGCATGGTACTAATGCAGATCATTTTACGCG
>OIWQ01004428.1_pt1 | contig 11368 bp, 12 predicted proteins | sample 1587571 | NCBI WGS metagenome assembly OIWQ01 (sample SAMEA3888910, study PRJEB22519) | human gut metagenome | biome: human gut; feature: human-associated habitat; material: faeces | place: Denmark | collected 2010 | reverse complement strand
GCCATCTTGGGGTTCCAGCGGCGGGTCTGATGACCGAAGTGGACGCCTGCTTCCAGCAGAGCCTTCATGGATACGACGTTCTGGTTAGCCATGGTTTCATTTCTCCTTTGATTTTTAGTTTGTTGCCTCCAGGAGCTTCCTCCCCCCGGCCAACCTTGCGGCACCGACCGAAAGTCCGCCCCTGTGCGGAATGCTGAGATATAATACCACAGTGCGCCGGGAATTGCAAGATAAATTTTGCGGTTTGTGACGGAAGGGCGGCGTTTTTTATAAAAAACCTTATCCCATCCAGCGGAAATGGCCGGTAATGACGTATTTGCCCATGTCGTTGCGCTCCACGGCCTCGTCGATGGGGTTTCCGTGGTGGATGAGGAAGGGGATCCCCTGCCGGTTCCGGCGGTCGGAGCAGATGCCGATGTGGTCCCGGTCGCCGAAGATCACAATGTCCCCGGGCTGCCACTGGGCGGGATCATCCAGCTCACAGGTCAGCACCTGGGCGTGGCGGCGGAAGAAGGTGTCCAGATTGCTGACCCGGCGGAAGTCGATGTTGCCGTCAGGGGTCTCGATGTTGGGATAGCAGGCGGGATGGTCGGCGATGTCCCGGTCCACCAGGTCCTTCAGGGAATAGCCCGCCGCCCGGAAGGCCTGCCAGATCACGTCGGTGCACACCCCCAGGCCGTCGTCGGGATAGCCGCCGGCGTAGTATTTGCTTTTATAGTGGGGGTGGGTGGCAATATAGGCCCGGGCGCCCAGGACCATGTCCGTCCAGTCGTCCACGCCGTCGCCGTCGGCGTCCAGGGGGCTTTGCAGCTGGGGGATGCCCAGCTCATCGGCGGTGTACCACCGCTGGGGAATGCGGCTTCGCAGCAGGAACCAGGCCGCGGCCAGCAGCAACAGGCACAGGGGGATCAGAAACAGGCGTTTTTTCTTCATATCCGTGGTCCTCCTTGGTGGGATAGAACCATTATACCCGGCCGGGCCGCCTTTGTCGAGGAGAAAAGGGCGGCCTGCCCGGGTGACAGCTAAAGTGAAACTTTTGTAAAATATACTTGACAAACTGTCGGGCGGGTGATATGCTGGGGCAACAGTATGATACTAAAGCCTGTTAAAAAGCTCGAAAAGCTTTTTATAGCACCGGAGGTGCGTCAGGTTTTGTATGAGACGGCACAGCGTGTTTTCCCACGCTGTGCGTGCGCGCAGCGCACGGGATTCTTGATTCAATTTTTTAATCAAGAATCAGTATGAAAGGAGCGATGGATACGGAACCTTATCTGGCGGGCATTCTGGCGGGGATCATGGCCGTGGCGGTGGTCACGGCGATACTGACGGCGGTGCGGAAGAAGCAGGGCCGGCCCAAGCCGGAGTATGACGAGCGGCAGATGGCCGCCCGGGGGGTGGCCTATCGCTGGGCGTTTCTGACGCTGATGCTCAGCCTGGCCGTCAACACCGGGGTGGAGGCCATCTGGGGCCCCTGGGCCAAGCCTGGGGTGTCGGCGTGGATGCTGATCTTTCTGTCCATCGGGGTGTTCATCGTGGCCTGCGTCCGGAAGGACGCGTATTTCGCCGTGGCCCAGAATCCCCGGACCTATCTGTGGCTGTTCGGCGCGGTGGTGCTGTGCCAGATCCCCAACTTCCTCCTGCAGCTGCGCAGCGGGGACCTGGTGGAGGACGGACTGCTGACCTGGAACGCCCTGTCCCCGGCCTGCGGGGTGCTGTTCGGGGTGATGTTCGTGTGCATGCTGGTCCGTCTGCACCGCCAGAAGCGGGAGGAGCAGGAGGACGCGGAGGCATGAAGAATCTGCGCCTGAAATCGGCCCGGGCCGCCAAGGACCTGAGCCAGCAGCAGCTGGCGGACATGGTGTCCGTGTCCCGGCAGACCATCAACGCCATCGAAAAAGGGGACTATAACCCCACCATCCGCCTGTGCATCGCCATCTGCCGGGCGCTGGATAAGACATTGGACCAGTTATTCTGGGAGGAGGAAGAAACATGAGCCTGACGGTAAAGGACCTGACCAAGCGATACGGGGACAGGACGGTGGTGGACCGGCTGTCCTTCGAGATGCCCAGGCCGGGGGTGTATGCCCTGCTGGGCACCAACGGCGCGGGAAAAACCACCAGCATCCGCATGATGCTGAATATGCTGTCCCGGGACGGGGGAGAGGTGCTGTGGAATGGGGAACCGCTGGATATCAGCCGCTGCAACGTGGGATATCTGGCGGAGGAGCGGGGGCTGTACCCCAAGTACGCGCTGATGGACCAGCTGCTGTATTTCGCGGCCCTGCGGGACGTGCCCCGGGCGGAGGCCAAACGGCGCATCCGGTACTGGGCACAGCGGCTGGAGGTGGAGGAGTATCTCTATCCCAGTGCCCCGGCGCAGGCGGGACGGCGGGGGCTTCTGGGCGGCTCCGCCCAGCGGGAGAAGCCCAAGCGGCCGGACCAGCTGTCCAAGGGCAATCAGCAGAAAATCCAGCTGATGGCGGCCCTGCTGTCGGACCCGGAGCTGCTGATCCTGGATGAGCCGCTGTCCGGCCTGGACCCCATCAACACGGACCTGTTCAAGGGGATCATCCGGGAGGAGATCGCCGCCGGGAAATACCTGATCATGTCCAGCCATCAGATGGCCACGGTGGAGGAGTTCTGCACGGATCTGACCATTCTGGACCGGTCCAGAACGGTTCTGCAGGGGCACCTGAACGACATCAAGAAGGGCTACGGCCGGGTGCATTTACAGCTGAAAACCGAGGAGGACGCCGGGCCGTACATCGCCGAAAGCGGGGCGCAGATCGTGACCCGGAAGGAGTTTGAGTATCAGCTGAAGGTCACCGGCCAGGAGCAGGCCAACGACCTGCTGGCCCGGCTGACCCGGGCCGGGGTCACGGTGGTGCTGTTCAACCTGCGGGAGCCGTCCCTTCATGAGATTTTCGTGGAAACCGTGGGGGGTGAGTCCGATGCGTGACCTGTCCGGCACGGGTCAGGTGTACCGCTTTACCCTGTCGCAGCTGCTGAAAAGCAGGGCGAACCGGGTGACGCTGATCATCATGGTGCTGCTGGCGGCGGTGAGTATGCCGCTGACGGCCCTCCTGGGCGGCGAGACGCCGGAGACGTCGGACACCGCGGGTCTGACGTCGGTGCGGGTGGACAACCGCACGGACCTGGCACTGGACTTCTCCGGCGACGCCTATTGGGCGGACACGGACTTTTCCGCCGACGCCGGGGAGCCGGACGCTGTGGTGACGATCACCGGCGATGAGACCGGCTATCAGGTGGCGGTGAACGGCAGTGAAACCGCCGACGCTGGGGAGCTGTCCCAGCTGGCGGAGACGGCCCGGCAGGCCGTCCGGGACGCCTGCCTTCGGGCGGCGGGCCTGTCGTCCCGGCAGCTGGAGGCCCTGACGGCGTCCACCGGGGAGGAGGACTCCCATGAGGACGGCTTCTGGGTCCAGTACGGCTATTCCATTCTGGCCATGATCCTGTGCCTAATGAGCGCGTCCTATGTGATCCGGGCCGTGGTGGAGGAGAAGGACTCCCGGCTGGTGGAGCTGCTGCTGGTCAGCGTGAAGCCCATGGCCCTGCTGGCGGGGAAGATCCTGGCGGTAATGGCCTTCACCTTCGGGTGGCTGCTGGCCATGCTGGCGGGCCTCGGCGTGTCCTGCGGGCTGACGGCGGGGCTGATGGGCCCCGGCGTGCTGCAGAAGCAGCTGTCCGGTCTGCTGGCGGCTGTGCCCCGGGTGCAGGAGGACCTGTGGCAGGCGGCGGGGGTGCTGCTGGTGCTGCTGGTGTCCCTGGGGCTGGGGTATCTGACCATGTCCCTGATCGGCGGCGTGGCCGGGGCCTGCTGCTCCGGCATGGAGGAGGCAGGAGAGGCCACGGGGCCTGTGATGCTGCTGACCATGGCGGGGTATCTGGCCTCCTGCGTGGTGGGGGCCGTGCCCTCCGGGCCGGTGGCGGTGTTTTCAACCCTGTGCCCCGTTGTGAGTATTTTCTGCGCCCCGGTGCAGTTTGCCGGGGGCAATGTGCCCTTCTGGCTGGTGCTGGCGTCCTGGGCGATCCAGGCGGCGATGATCTGGGGTCTGCTGACTCTGGCGTCCCGGGTATATGCGGGACTCATCGTCCACCGGGGCAGCCGGGTGAAGCTGCGTGAGCTGATGTCCATGGCCAAGGGAGGTGCGGTCCGATGAAACGATACAAGGGACTGGGACGGGTGTTTTCCTTCACCCTGACCCAGCAGCTGCGGCAGAGGGGCTGGCGCACGGCCACCATCGCGGTGGCCCTGGCGTGCCTGCTGATCCCCATCCTCTCCCTGACTGTGGCGGCCCAGCACCAGAAAAACGCTGCCCCGGAGCAGAATCCGGTGATGGAGGAGGGCTATACCCAGGAGGCCCTGGACCGGGCGGACCTGACGCCGGAGCAGAGGGCCCTTCTGACGGCGCCGGTGGAGGTCACCGTCACCGGCGGGCAGACCGGGGAAGGGGAGGCCATGGGCCTGCTGTCCATGCTGCTGCCGTTTGCGTCGCTGATGCTGCTGTATTTCCTGGTGCTGCTGTACGGCCAGAGCACGGCGGCCAGCGTGATCCTGGAAAAAACCTCCAAGCTCATGGACCTGTTCCTGGTGTCCGTGGAGCCGGGGGCCATGGTGCTGGGCAAGGTGCTGGCTACGGCTCTGGCGGGGCTTCTGCAGCTGGCCGTATGGGCGGCGGGTCTGGCAGGTGGCTTTGCCATCGGCGGAGCCGTGGTCCGGCAGACGGGGGTGACGCTGCCACTGCTGGAGGTGCTCAAGGGCGTGGGACGGCTGACGGGTCTGTTCAGCGTTCCCGCCATGCTGGAGGCGGCGGGACTGCTGCTGGCGGGATTCCTGCTGTATTGCAGTCTGTCCGCCATCGGCGGGTCCATGGCCGGAAAGGCCGAGGACCTGTCCAGCACCAACGTGCTGTTCTCCCTGGTACTGGTGGCCAGCTTCTTCTGCTGCATGTTCGCCGGGGGCATGGACGGCATGACCTCCTCGGCCCGGTGGCTGGACTATGTGCCCTTCACCGCCATTCTGGTGACGCCCAGCCGGGTGCTGCTGGGGCAGACCTCCCTGCTGGGGGGCCTGGTGTCCCTGGCGCTGGTGGTGGTGTGCGCCGGGGTGCTGACGGCCCTGGCGGGCCGGGTGTACCGGCTGATGTCCCTGTATAAGGGCAATCCCCCCACGCCCCGGCGGGTGCTGCGGATGCTGCGGGAGAAACAATAAGGATATGACCCCGGCGCACAGCGCCGGGGTCATATCCTTATTGTACATATGTTTTGATTCCCGGCTATGTCCGGTTCTTCGGCTTACACAAACACGTATTTTTCCAGCCGGTCCATGGCCTCCCGTACCAGGGAATGGGGCAGGGCGGCGTTGATGCGGATGCAGTCGCCGTCGCCGAAGCCCGCGCCGCTCTGCCAGATGACGCCATGCTCCACGCCCCGGCGGCGGAGATCATCCGGCGTGATGCCGTGGCTGCGGCACCAGGCCCCGCAGTTGACGAACAGCATATACGTCCCCTGGGGCAGCATCATGGTGACGCCGGGATAGCGGCTTTGCAGGAAGTCCCGGATATACCGCAGGTTCCGGTCCAGCACGGCGCACAGTTGGTCCACCCACGCCATGCCCTCGTCGCTGTAGGCCCCGGTGAGGGCGTGCATGGACAGCACGTTGCAGTCGTTGTAGCCGGACAGGTTTCCCTGCCGCTGGACCCGGCAGCGAAGCCGGTCATTATAGATGATGTGGTAAGAGCCGATCAGCCCCGCCAGGCTGAAGGTCTTGGTGGGGGCATAGAAGGCCACGGTGCGCTCCCGGGCGTCCCGGGAGACGGACTGAGTGGGGATGTGGGTGTACCCCGGCATGATGAGATCGGACCAGATCTCGTCGGAAATGACGGTGCAGTCGTTGGCGGCGTACACCTCCATGGCCTTTTCCAGCTCCCAGCGTTCCCATACCCGGCCGCAGGGGTTGTGGGGAGAGCACAGGATGGCCACGTGGATGTCGTTTTCCTTCAGCTTCCGGTCCATGTCCGCATAGTCCATGCGCCAGATGCCCTCTGCATCCTGCGTCAGGGGCGTGTGGATAATGGGACGGCCCAGCCGCTCCAGGGTGTGGGTGAAGCCCACATAGGTGGGGCTGTGGACCAGGATGGGCTCGCCGGGGCAGGTCAGGGCCTGGACCACGGAGCTAACGCCGCCCAGAACGCCGTTTTCATATCCGATGTGCTGCCGCTCCAGGCCGGTGACGCCGTGGCGCACCTGCTGCCAGCGGATGATGCTGTCAAAGTAGGCGTCGCTCAGCTGAAAATACCCGAAATTCGGGTGGTCCAGCCGGGCCCGGACGGCCTCCAGCACCGGCGGCGCGGTGGGGAAGCTCATGTCCGCCACCCACATGGGGATCCGGGAAAAGCCCTCCTTGGGCTCCACCCCGTTATAGGGGATCATGTCCAGGGCCAGGGCGTCCCGGCCCCGCCGGTCCAGAATGGTATCGAAATCGTACTGCATGGTGCTCCTCCTTATATCTCGCTTTCCTGCTGCGCGGGGGCCTCCCAGGGGACCATGGTGGCCACGCACCGGTTGATGGTGACCCCCTGCTGATAGAATTTGGCCTCGTAGTCCGTCATAACCCCCACGGGGCCGTCGGCGTGGAGGTCCCGGGTGACCTGGGACAGCCGGAAGCCGAATTGGGGGATCTCCTCCAGGGACCACTCGAACAGCTTGTCATTGTCGCTTTTGAAGTGGATCTCGCCGCCCATGGGCAGCACCCGGCGGTACAGCTGCAGGAAATTGCCGTGGGTCAGGCGGCGCTTTTTCTGGTTGCTTTTGGGCCAGGGATCGCAGAAGTTGATATAGATGCGGTCCACCTCGCCGGGGGCGAAGAAGTCAGGCAGGCAGGCGGCGTCGCCGTCCACAAAGAACACGTTGTGCAGCCCCGCGTCCCGGGCCCGCTCCATGGCCACCACCATGGCGTCGGGGACCTTCTCCACGGCGATCAGCAGCACGTCCGGCTCGGCGGCGGCGGTCCCCACCGTGAAGCGGCCCTTGCCGCAGCCCAGCTCCACCCGCAGCTCCCGGGCCTCCGGCAGCAGCTCCCGCCAGCGGCCCCGCAGGGCGCGGGGGTCCGCCACCAGCAGGGCGCCGCAGGCCTCCATCCGGGGCAGCAGATTCTTTTTCTTTCTCATGCGCATGGGTCATTTCCTCCTGTGCGGCCGTGGCCGCAAATAAAATATCACCTCCCTATATATACCACAAGATACACGGTTCTGTAAACGAAAAAAATGCTCTATTTGGTGTCGAGGATGGATTTATGAGCGAATTGTGAACGGCCTATATTGAAAAATGTGCAAAGAAAATTCATTTCTTTTGTGAAATATCCTGAAAAAGAAAAAGCCGGGAAACAAGGGCTTGATAATTTTTAAACGAGAGTCTATAATACAAGCTGTATGAAGAATACGCATGATGGGATCGCTATGGGCGGCATCCCGTCGCAAGCCCGCCGCAGCGGCGGGTGATCGAAGCAAGGAGGAACGATCATGACGAATGTTCTGTTGGAAAAGAAGGGCCACATTGCCGTTGCCACCATCAACCGGCCCAAGGCTCTCAATGCCCTGAACTCACAGGTGCTGGAGGACATCGACCAGCTGGTGGAGCAGGTGAAGGCGGACGACGAGATCCGTGCCCTGGTCATCACCGGCAGCGGCGAGAAGGCCTTCGTGGCCGGCGCCGACATCGGCGAGATGAGCACCCTGACTAAGGCCGAGGGCGAGGCCTTCGGCAAGAAGGGCAACGACGTGTTCCGCAAGCTGGAGACGCTGCCCATCCCCACCATCGCCGCAGTCAACGGCTTTGCCCTGGGCGGCGGCTGTGAGCTGTCCATGAGCTGTGATATCCGCCTGTGCGCAGATACCGCCGTGTTCGGCCAGCCGGAAGCGGGTCTGGGCATCACCCCGGGCTTCGGCGGCACCCAGCGTCTGGCCCGTCTGGTGGGCATGGGCATGGCCAAGCAGCTGATCTATACCGCCAAGAACATCAAGGCCGACGAGGCCCTGCGCATTGGCCTGGTAAACGCCGTGTATCCCCCGGAGGAGCTGATGCCCGCCGCCGAGAAGATGGCCGAGACCATCGCCAAGAACGCCCCCATCGCCGTCCGCGCCTGCAAGAAGGCCATCAACGACGGTATGCAGGTGGATATCGACCGGGCCGTGGCCATCGAGGAGGGCCTGTTCGGCAGCTGCTTCGAGACGGCGGACCAGAAGGAGGGCATGGGCGCCTTCCTGGAAAAGCGCAAGCACGAGCCCTATCAGAACAAGTAACCCCATTTGGTTAATTAACAGGCTCCTTACCGGGCCTGATGATTAAAATCGCTACTTAAATAAAAAATTATTTAGGAGGAACAATCATGAAAGTCGCAATCTTTGGTGCAGGTACTATGGGCAGCGGTATCGCTCAGGTTTTCGCAGCGAAGGGCCACACCGCTCTGATGTATGCTTCCAGCGTCCCCAGCGCTCAGCGTCATAAGGACAAGCTGGCCGCCTCTCTGAACAAGAAGGTCGCCCGCGGCAAGATGACCCAGGAAGCTGCTGATGATATTATGAGCCGCGTCCTGGTGGAGGAGTTCGAGGCCGCCGCCGATGCCGACCTGGTCATCGAGTGCGTTGCTGAGAATATGGCCACCAAGAAGGAACTGCTGGGCCGCCTGGATGCCATCTGCAAGGAAGATGCCATCTTCGCTTCCAACACTTCCTCTCTGTCCATCACCGAGATGGGCCAGGGCCTGAAGCATCAGCTTATCGGTATGCACTTCTTCAACCCCGTGCCCGCCATGAAGCTGGTGGAGGTCATTGCCGGCGGCAACACCCCCGCCGAGCTGGTTGAGAAGATTAAGGAGCTGTCCGTCGAGATCGGCAAGACCCCCGTGGTGGTCAACGAGGCCCCCGGCTTTGTGGTCAACAAGATCCTCATCCCCTATTGCAACGAGGGCGTTTGCGTTCTGCAGGAGGGCGTTGCCTCTGCGGAAGATATCGATATTGCTATGCAGCTGGGCTGCAACCACCCCATGGGTCCCCTGCACCTGGGCGATCTGATCGGCTGGGACATTGTGCTGAACATCATGGACGTGCTGTATAACGAGACCCACGACAGCAAGTATCGCGCAAACGTGCTGATCCGGAAGATGGTTCGTGCCGGCAAGTTGGGCATCAAGTCCGGCGAGGGCTTCTTCAACTACAAAAAGTAAATCTGTAAAGGAGAAAAGAGTATGGATTTCCATCTGACGAAGGAACAGCTGCTCGTTCGCAAGATGTATCGCGAATTCGCAGAGAACGAAGTAAAGCCTCTGGCCGCTGAGATCGACGAAGAAGAGCGTTTCCCCATGGAAACCGTCGAGAAGATGGCAAAGCTGGGCATGATGGGTATTTACTTCCCCAAGGAGTACGGCGGCGCTGGCGCCGATGTCCTCAGCTATGCCATGTGCGTTGAGGAGCTGGCCAAGGTCTGCGGCACCACCGCAGTTATCGTGTCCGCTCACACCTCCCTGTGCGCCGCCCCCATCTTTGAGAACGGCACCGAGGAGCAGAAGATGAAGTATCTGCCCGACCTGTGCTCCGGCCGCAAGATCGGCGCCTTCGGTCTGACCGAGCCCGGCGCTGGTACCGATGCTCAGGGCCAGCAGACCACCGCTGTCCTGGACGAGTCCGGCGAGAACTACATCCTGAACGGCTCCAAGTGCTTCATCACCAACGGCAACGTAGCTGATACCTTCGTCATCATCGCCGTCACCGGCAAGGTCGTCGACAAGCGCGGCCGCTCCATGAAGGAGATCTCCGCTTTCATCGTGGAGAAGGACGACAAGGGCTTCTCTCAGGGCAAGCACGAGAAGAAGATGGGTATTCGCGGTTCCTCTACCTGCGACCTGATCTTCGAGGATTGCGTCATCCCCAAGGATCGTATGCTGGGCAAGAAGGGCGAGGGCTTCAAGATCGCCATGAAGACTCTGGACGGCGGCCGTATCGGTATCGCTTCTCAGGCTCTGGGTATCGGCGAGGGTGCCGTGGACGAGGCTGTCAAGTACACCAAGGAGCGCGTCCAGTTCGGCAAGCGCATCTCCCAGTTCCAGAACACCCAGTTCCAGCTGGCTGATATGCACACTCGCATGCAGGCCGCTCAGTACGTGGTGTACGCTGCTGCCATGAAGAAGCAGAACCACGAGCCCTATTCCATGGATGCCGCTATGGCCAAGCTGTTTGCTGCCGAGGCCGCTTCCGATGTGACCCGCCGCGCCGTGCAGCTGTTCGGCGGCTATGGCTACACCCGTGAGTATCCCGTGGAGCGCATGATGCGCGACGCCAAGATCACCGAGATCTACGAGGGCACTTCCGAGGTCCAGCGCATGGTCATCTCCAGCCACCTGGGCGTTAAGTAATTGAGGAGGTAAAAGGTAAAATGAAAATTCTTGTTACTGTGAAGCAGGTTCCCGATACCTCCGGTAAGGTGGCAGTGAACCCCGATGGCACCCTGGATCGTGCCTCCATGCAGACCATCATCAACCCCGACGACCTGAACGCCGTGGAAGCCGCCCTGTCCCTGAAGGACCAGCTGGGCTGCAAGGTCATCGCGTTCACCATGGGCCCCCCTCCTGCAGAAGGCATGCTGCGTGAGCTGATGGCCATGGGCGTGGACGAGGGCGTCCTGATCACCGCCCGTGAGTTCGGCGGCTCCGACACCTACGCCACCTCCCAGATCATCGCCGCCGGTATCGACACCTACGGCGTGGAAGAGGACGACATCATCCTGGCCGGCCGTCAGGCCATCGACGGCGATACCGCTCAGGTTGGCCCCCAGATCGCCGAGAAGCTGCACCTGCCCCAGGTGACCTACGCCGGCGAGATCAAGAAGGACGGCAACACCCTGACCGTCAAGCGCATGCTGGAGGACGGCTATATGACCGTCAAGGTCAAGACCCCCTGCATGATCACCTGCATCAAGGAGCTGAACCAGCCCCGTTACCTGTCCGTGGGCGGCGCTTTCGAAGCCTACAGCAAGCCCCTGGTCACCATGACCTATGAGACTCTGAAGGATCATCCCCTGATCGACAAGAGCACCATCGGCCTGGCGGGTTCTCCCACCAATATTCTGACCTCCTTTACGCCTCCCCAGAAGGGCGCCGGCATGATGCTCGAGGGCGCCGGTAAGGAGACTTGCGACAAGCTGGCCGGCATCCTGGCCGCCAAGCACATCATCTAAGGAAGGAGATAAGAAAATGGCTTTTAATAGTGCTGATACCGCTGCCTTCAAAAACGTATGGGTTTTCTGCGAGCAGCGTCAGGGCGTGATGATGCCCACCACCTTTGAACTGATCTCCG
>OIWQ01004427.1_pt1 | contig 11370 bp, 13 predicted proteins | sample 1587571 | NCBI WGS metagenome assembly OIWQ01 (sample SAMEA3888910, study PRJEB22519) | human gut metagenome | biome: human gut; feature: human-associated habitat; material: faeces | place: Denmark | collected 2010 | reverse complement strand
CTGATACTGATTCTTGATTAAAAAATTTAATCAAGAATCCCGTGCGCTGTGCGCACGCACAGCGTGTGAAAACACGCTGTGACGTCTCATACAAATTTGATTAAGAAAGGTGTGGTTTTTATGAAGATGAATCGTGTATGGAGGGTTCACGCTTCCTAACCCTCCGAATATAATTTTGGAGGAAACAAAATGAAAAACCAGATCACCATCCGTGAAGCTGTCACGGAAAACGATGCTGCTGCCTTCTGGGAGCAGCTGCACGCCTATCACAAGCGGGATATTTTCACAGACTCCGACAAGGAAGAACTGGAATATTTCCTTGGTCAAGCGTATCGTGACCACATGATGAAGATCTACGGCAGGCCGCAGGATCGCTGCTTCTTCCTGTTCTTCCATCGGGGCGGACAGGATATCGGCTTTGCTATGCCGGTGATCTTCACCACGGAGGACGGCAAGTGCTTTATCATGGAGTTCTGCGTCTACCCGGAGTTCCGGGGCAGCGGCACGGGAAAAGCGTGTGCATCAGCGCTTCTGGACTGGGCAAAAAAACACGGCGCGCGTTATGCGGAGCTGAACTATGGCGGCAACGAGCGGCGGCGCCGCTTTTGGAAATCGGTGGGTTTTATCGAGAACGGCACGGACCAATGGGGCGAACCGCTGATGCTCCTGCCCCCGGAGGAGGATATGCCCATCACCGTGGAGCTTCTCGCCGACCCGGAGGACTGGCAGCTGAAAAAACTGGAAAACGGCTTTCTCAAAGAGATCGGAGAAGCACCGTCAACGGAGGAAAAGCAGGAACATCTGGCGCAGGCCATCCGGGATGGGAAAATCACGTTCTTTGCGGCAAGGCGGGGCTATCGGGCAGTGGGGATGTGCAGCGTTTCCCGGTGCTTTTCCACCTTCACCTGCACCGATGTCGGGATATTCGATGATTTTTACATTGAGCCTGTGTTCCGCAAAAAAGGCACTGCCCGGCTGCTGGCACAAGCAGCGCAGGAATGGTGCAAGGAAAACGCCCTTGCCAGCCTGACCGTCACCTGCGCCCCCTGCGATGAAGGGATGTATCAGGCGCTCGGCTTTGATACCCATCTGGGCAAGGCGTTTGCACATCTGGGCTGAATCGCCCGCCGGGAGGACGTGTACCGGCTGACGGAGCTGTGATGGCAGGCAGTGTTCCGCCAAAACGCAGCAGTGAGGAGGATAAACCATGAGATTGCGCAGAGATAAGTAACAGTTTCCATAAAATTTGAATGGAGGTTACTTAATATGGAAATCAGAGAATACAAAACATACAACGAATCAGAGATTCTGCGCTTATACACGAGTGTTGGCTGGACGGCCTACACCGATCAGCCGGAGGTACTGCGTAAAGGCTTTGAGGGCTCTATGCTGACCCTTGCCGCTTATGAGGGCGATCAGCTTCTTGGCATCATTCGCACCGTGGGCGATGGGCATACCATCGTGTTTGTGCAGGACATATTGGTGTTTCCGGAGCATCAGCGAAAAGGCTTCGGCTCTGCGCTCTTACAAGCCGTTCTGAACCGATACAGCCATGTTCGTCAGATTGAGCTGGCAACGGATCACACGCCGAAAACCATTGCTTTTTACAAGTCAATGGGATTCTATGAATTGTCCGAAATCGGTTGCTGTGGATTTATGAGAGGATAGGAATACCAGCATCTCAATGCCAAAGGCAGTTGCTGGGGGTATCCGTGCCGCCATCGGCAGCTGAATACAAACGCAAACTAATATTTGCCTTTTCCGGGATTGTGTGGTATGCTGATGCCTGCCGGTCCGTCCGGACACGGCACTATGGGAAAAGAGGGAGAGCGCATATGAAAACCTATCAGGAAATGACCCTTGCGGAACGGCAGGCGGAATACGCCGCCCTGTGCAGGACCCATCAGGAGCAGAAGGCCCTGGGCCTGGACCTGAATATGGCCCGGGGGAAGCCCGGCCGGGAGCAACTGGACATGGTCATGGAGATGTACAACATTCCCCTGACCGCCGACGACTTCATCACCGATGGCATCGACGCCCGGAACTATGGCTATGTGGCAGGTATTCCCATTGCCCGGAGGCTGTTTGCGGACCTTCTGGGCTGCAAGCCCGGCCAGGTCATTGCCGGAGGCAACTCCTCCCTGGAGATGATGTTCGACGCCGTGTCCAAGGCGTATACCCACGGCCTGCTGCACAGCGAAAAGCCCTGGGGCAAGCTGGACAGGGTGAAATGGATCTGCCCGGTGCCGGGATACGACCGGCACTTCAAGGTCACCGAATCCTTCGGCATGGAGCTGCTGTCCGTCCCCATGACGGAAACCGGCCCCGACATGGACCGGGTGGAGCAGCTGATCCGGGACCCGGAGGTCCGGGGTATGTGGAACGTGCCCAAATACTCCAACCCCACGGGCATCACCTATTCCCTTGAGACCATCCACCGGCTGGCCGCCATGAAGCCCGCCGCGCCGGACTTTATGCTCATGTGGGACAATGCCTACTGCGTCCACGAGCTGGAGGGGGATTTCGTGCCCTTCCCGGACATTCTGTCCCTGTGCGCGGAGTACGGCAATGGCGACATGGTGTATGAGTTTGCCTCCACCAGCAAGATCACCTTCCCCGGGGCCGGTATCGCCTGCGGCGCGGTCAGCGAGGCCAACGTGGAATACTTCAAGAATCTGCTGAACATCCAGATCATCAGCTACGATAAAATGAACCAACTGCGCCACGTCCGGTATCTGAAGGACAAGGAGACCACCCTGGCCCTGATGCGCCGCCACGCCGCCATTCTGGGGCCCAAGTTCCGGGCCGTGGAGCAGGAGCTGGAGCGCCACCTGGCCCCCTGGGGCATCGCCAGCTGGAGCCATCCCAAGGGCGGCTATTTCGTCAGTCTGGATGCCATGCCCGGAACCGCCAGGCGGGCGCTGGAGCTGTGCCGGGACGCTGGGGTCACCATGACCGCCGCCGGGGCCACCTTCCCCTACGGTGTAGACCCCCAGGACAGCAACATCCGCATTGCCCCCTCCCTGCCGCCGGTCCACGAGCTGGAGCAGGCCATCGCCATTCTGTGCGACTGCCTGCGCATGGCGGCCCTGGAAAAGCTGGGCGTCTGAGCGGGCACAACATAAAAACGGCCGCACAGCTTGTCGAAAAAGTCTTTTTTGATAAGCTGATGCTATCTCTTTTCCCGCCGCATCTGCGGCGGGAAAAATTTTTTCAAAAAATTTTCGCAAAAAAAGAGGATTCCGGGAATTTTAGGGGTATCTATAGATATCACGGGAATTCCGGCCGGACAGGAGGTGCAGCCATGCCGTTTCCCCAGAGCTTTCTGGACGAGCTGATCGCCCGGAACGATATCGTGGACGTGGTGGGCTCCTATGTGTCCCTGACGCCCAAGGGAGGCAGCTTCTGGGGCTGCTGCCCCTTCCACAACGAAAAGACCCCCTCCTTCCATGTGCTGCCGGACAAGCAGTTTTATCACTGCTTCGGCTGCAAAAAGGGCGGCGGCGTCATCAACTTCGTCATGGACATCGAGAATCTGTCCTATCCCGACGCGGTGCGGTTTCTGGCCAAGCGGGCCAACATCCCGGTGCCGGAGGAGGCCAGCGACGGCACGGAGAAGCTCCGCCGCCGGATGCTGGAGCTGAACCGGGACGCCGCCCGGTGGTACTATCAGACCCTCCAGGCCCCGGAGGGCCAGGCCGTCCGGGACTATCTGGACCGGCGGCAGATCCACCGGAGGATCGCCGTGCGCTTCGGCATGGGGGCCGCGCCGGACAGCTGGGACGCCCTGCTGACCGCCATGACCGCCAGGGGCTATTCCAAGGACGAGTTGATCCGGGCGGGCCTGGCCGTCAGCGGAAAGAACGGCCACATATACGACAAGTTCCGCAACCGGCTGATCCTGCCGGTGATCGACGTGCGGGGCGACGTGGTGGGCTTTGGCAGCCGGGTGCTGGACAAGTCCGAGCCCAAGTATATGAACACCCCCGAAACCCCTACATACAGCAAGCGCCGGGTGCTGTACGGTCTGAACCTGGCCAAAAAGACCAAGCGGCCCAACATCATCCTGTGCGAGGGCAACCTGGACGTGGTGACCCTGCACCAGGCGGGGTTCGACAACGCCGTGGCCTCCATGGGCACAGCGCTGACGGTGGAGCAGACCCGGCTGCTGTCCCGGTATACCAAGGAGCTGGTGCTGTGCTACGACAACGATAAGGCGGGGGCACTGGCCACTCAGCGGGCTCTGGAGCTGCTGAACCGGTCGGAGTTCACCGTTCGGGTGCTGCGGCTGCCCAACCGGCTGGTGGACGGAGAATATGTGAAGCAGGACGCCGACGATTTCATCAAATTCCAGGGGCCGGAGGCCTTTGAGCGGCTGCTGTCCGGCAGCGCCAACGGCATCGAGTTCCGGCTGCACGAGATCGCCGGGAAGTATGACCTGCGGGACGATCAGGCCCGGGTGGCCTATGCCCAGGAGGTCAGCGGGGTGCTGTGCACCCTGGAAAACGCCGTGGAGCGGGAAATCTACACCACCCGGGCGGCGGAGGCGGCGGGGCTGACGCCGGAGGCCCTGAAAATGGAGGTGCAGCGGGCCTTCCGCCGCATGGCCGCCAAAGAGAAAAAGACCCGGGAGCGCCGGGAGCTGAACCCGGCGGCGTCCCTGCAGCCCCAGGAGCGTGGCCTGCGGTACGACAACCTCCGCAGCGCCCTGGCGGAGGAGGGGGTCATCCGGCTGCTATTGCTGGACGACGGCCTGTTCGGCGACATGCCGCCGGTTCCGGCGGAGTCGTTCTCCTCGCCGCTGCTGGGCCGGGTATACGCCAGTCTGTGGGAGAGCCACATGGCCGGGCGGCCTTTGAGCATCTCCTCCCTCAGCGGGGAGCTGACCGGCGAGGAGATGAGCCACCTGACCGGGGTGGTGCAGAAGCCGGAATCCCCTGCCGGAGGGGAACGGGCCCTGGCGGATTACTGCCGGGTCATCCGGGAAGAAGCGCAGAAACGCACCGCCGGGGCGGGAACGGACCCCCTGGCGGCTGCGGCGGAGAAATATAAAAATAAAAAGGGCTATGGAGGAAAGCACAATGACGGATAAAGTTTATACCCAGCAGGAGCTGAAGGAAATGGCTGACCAGCTGCTGGCCGCCGACGACAAGAAGAAGGCCGAGGAAGCAAAGCCCGCGGCGGACAAGGCCCTGGAGGAGAAGCTGGCCAAGTGCCCGGCGGCGGCGCTGCTGGCGGGGAACGAGAAGCTCCGGGAGCTGTTTATCAAGGGCAAGAAGAAGGGCCGCCTGGAGCCGGCGGAGCTGTCCGAGGTGGTGGACCCCCTGGACCTGGACGGCGACCAAATGGACCGCATCTATGACTCTCTGGCGGATCTGGGCATCGACATCGTCACCGAGGATTTCACCAACGACATCCCCGAGGACCTGGAGCCCGCCATGGAGGAGATCGCCGAGATCGAGGAGGAGGAGCTGGTCGACCCCAACACCCTGGTGGACAGCTTCAACATCGACGACCCGGTGCGCATGTATCTGAAGGAGATCGGCAAGGTGCCCCTGCTGACCGGCGACCAGGAGGTCCGCCTGGCCACCGCCATGTCCGCCGGGAACGCCGCCAAGGAGCGGCTGGCCCAGGCGGAGGCCGGGGAGCTGACCCTGACCGATGAGAAGCTGGCCCAGGCCAAGGCGGAGCTGAAGGCCGGGGAAAAAGCCAAAAAACAGCTGGCCGAGGCCAACCTGCGTCTGGTGGTGTCCATCGCCAAGCGCTATGTGGGCCGGGGCATGCTGTTCCTGGACCTGATCCAGGAGGGCAACCTGGGCCTGATCAAGGCCGTGGAGAAATTCGACCACACCAAGGGCTATAAGTTCTCCACCTACGCCACCTGGTGGATCCGCCAGGCCATCACCCGGGCCATCGCCGACCAGGCCCGCACCATCCGCATCCCCGTCCACATGGTGGAGACCATCAACAAGGTCATCCGGGTGTCCCGGCAACTGCTGCAGGAACTGGGCCACGACCCCTCCCCCGAGGAGATCGCCGAGGAGATGAATATGCCCGTGGACAAGGTCCGGGAGATTCTGAAGATCGCCCAGGAGCCGGTGTCCCTGGAGACCCCCATCGGCGAGGAGGAGGACTCCCATCTGGGGGACTTCATCCCCGACGAGGGCGCGTCCGAGCCCAGCGAGGCCGCCAGCTATACCCTGCTGAAGGAGCAGCTGGTGTCCGTGCTCAGCACCCTGACCCCCCGGGAGGAGAAGGTGCTGAAGCTGCGCTTCGGCCTGGAGGACGGCCGCACCCGCACCCTGGAGGAAGTGGGAAAGGAGTTCAACATCACCCGCGAGCGCATCCGCCAGATCGAGGCCAAGGCCCTGCGGAAGCTCCGCCATCCCTCCCGCAGCAAGAAGCTCAAGGACTTTCTGAACTGAGGTGACGGGCCATGACGCTGGATTTTGACCGCATGCCCTCCCTGGTGCAGCCCCGGTTCAAGGGCGGCCAGGGGGAGGCCGAGACCCGGATCTTTCAGGACGACATGGGGAAGATCCTGCGGCTGACGCTTCAGCCCGGCTCCTCCATCGGTCTGCACACCCATGAGGGCAGCTGCGAGATCATGTACTTCCTGTCCGGCACCGGGGTGTGCCTGGACGACGGCGCGGAGGTGCCGGTGGGCCCGGGCCTGTGCCACTACTGCCCCCGGGGCCACAGCCACAGTGTCGTCAACACCGGCACAGAGCCTCTGGTGATCCTGGGCATCGTGCCCAATGCAAAATAAAGCAAAGGGAAAGAGCATATCCATATGAACCTGCAAGAATTTTTCGCGGAAAATCCCCGGGTGGCCATCGCTTTTTCCGGCGGGGTGGACTCGTCCTACCTGCTGTATGCCGCCCTGCACTACGGGGCCCGGGCAAGGGCCTATTATGTAAATTCCGCCTTCCAGCCGGCCTTTGAGCTGGAGGACGCCCGGCGTCTGGCCGGGGAACTGAACGCCGACATGAAGGTCCTGCCGGTGGACGTGCTGGCGTCGGAAACCGTAACCGCCAACCCGCCGGACCGGTGCTACCACTGCAAGCAGATGATCTTCCGCACCATCCTGGCCGCGGCGGAGGCGGACGGATTCCCGGTGCTGCTGGACGGCACCAACGCCTCAGACGATGCCGGAGACCGGCCCGGTATGCGGGCCCTGCGGGAGCTGGCGGTGCGCTCCCCCCTGCGGGAGTGCGGCCTGACCAAGCGGGATGTCCGCATGCTGTCCCGGGACGCAGGACTGTTTACCTGGGACAAGCCCGCATACGCCTGCCTGGCCACCCGCATCCCCACCGGACAGCCCATTACGGCTCGGGATCTGGCTGTCACCGAGGCGGCGGAGAGCGATCTGTTCTCCCTGGGCTTCACGGACTTCCGGGTGCGCCTGGTGGGCCGCAGCGCCAAGATTCAGCTGCCCGCCGCCCAGATGCCGAGGCTGCTGGAGCACCGGCAGGAGATTTTGCAGCGCCTGGGGCCGGATTATGACGGCGTATGGCTGGATTTGGAGGGACGAGGATGAACAGCGATACCAGAAAGCTGCTGGAGGCCGTGCAGCAGGGCGCCATGTCCGTAGACGAGGCGCTGCTGGCCCTGAAAAAGGAGCCCTTCACTGACATCGGTTATGCAAAAGTGGACATGCACCGGGGCATCCGCCAGGGGGCGGCAGAGGTGATCTACGGCGCGGGAAAAACCGCCGCCCAGATGATCGGCATCGTGGGCGTCATGCGCCAGCACGGCCAGAAAACCATTCTCATCACCCGGCTGTCGCCGGAGTCGGCGGCGGAGATCGCCGCCGCGTATCCTCTGGACTATCACGATGATGCCCGGTGCGGCATCATCGGCGACCTGCCGGAGCCTGATGGCATCGGCCGCATCGTTATCGCTACCGGCGGCACCAGCGATATCCCCGTAGCGGAGGAGGCCGCCCTGACGGCGGAGGTCCACGGCAACGAAGTGCTGCGGCTGTACGATGTGGGGGTGGCGGGTCTGCACCGGACCCTGCACCATATGGACGATATCATGAGCGCCTCGGTGATCATCGCCATTGCCGGCATGGAGGGGGCACTGGCCAGCGTCATCGGCGGTCTGGCGGACTGCCCGGTGATCGCCGTGCCCACCAGCGTGGGCTACGGTGCTTCCTTCGGCGGCGTGTCGGCTCTGCTGTCCATGCTGAACTCCTGCGCCAGCGGCGTGTCGGTGGTGAACATCGACAACGGCTTCGGCGCGGGGTATCTGGCCAGCATGATCAACCACATGGAGGTGAAAAAATGAGGACCCTGTATCTGGACTGCGGCATGGGAGCTGCCGGGGATATGCTGACGGCGGCCCTGCTGGAGCTGCTGCCCCAGCCGGAGGAGTTTGTGAAGCGGCTCAACAGCCTGGGGATCCCCGGCGTGACCTATCACCGGGAACAGGCGGAAAAGTGCGGCATCACCGGCACCCACATCACCGTGACGGTGGACGGCCATACAGAGTGTGACCATGACCATGAGCACCACCATCACCACAGCGGCATGGAGGAGATCAGCCATCTGATCGGGCACCTGCCGGTGTCGGACCGGGTCCGGGCGGACATCCGGGCGGTGTATGACGCCATTGCCCAGGCGGAGAGCCGGGTCCACGGCGTGCCGGTGGCGGACATTCATTTCCATGAGGTGGGCACCATGGACGCCGTGGCGGACGTGACGGCGGTGTGCCTGCTGATGGAGGAGCTGGCGGCGGATCAGGTGATCGCCTCCCCGGTGCATGTGGGCAGCGGCACCGTCCGCTGCGCCCACGGCGTTCTGCCGGTGCCTGCCCCGGCCACGGCATATCTCCTGCGGGATGTACCCATCTATGGCGGGGCCATCCAGGGGGAGCTGTGTACCCCCACCGGGGCGGCTTTGCTGCGGCACTTCGTTACCCGCTTCGGCGATATGCCGGTGATGACCCTGGAATCCGTGGGTTATGGCATGGGACAGAAGGACTTCCCCCGGGCCAACTGCCTGCGGGCCATGCTGGGGGAGACGGCGGCGGAGAGCGGCGATGTGGTGGAGCTGGCCTGCAACCTGGACGACATGACCGGCGAGGGCATCGCCTTCGCCATGGAACGGCTGCTGGCCGCCGGGGCACTGGATGTGTACACCTTGCCCATTGGCATGAAGAAGTCCCGGCCCGGCGTGATGCTGTGCGTCCTGTGCCGGGAGGAGCAGCGGGAGGACATGGTGCATCTGCTGCTGCGGCACACCACCACACTGGGCGTCCGGGAGAGCCGGCACCGGCGGTATACCCTGTCCCGCACGGAGGACACCGTGGACTCCCCCTGGGGTCCCGTGGCCCGGAAAACCTCCCAGGGCTGGGGTGTCCGGCGGCAGAAGCCGGAGTTCGAGGACCTGGCCCGCATCGCCCGGGAGCAGGACCTGACCCTGGACCAGGTCCGGGATGGGCTGAAATAACCACATAAGACAGGCCCCCTGAAATCGCAACGATTTCAGGGGGTTCCGTTTTTCCGCCGCCGCCCGCAGCCCACGGCTTGACAGGCGGTAAAAAAGGCATAAAATACTTGTTTAGTGCGAAAAAAGGTGGAATTACTCATGAACAAGAAAGAGCTTGCCAAGCGTTATATTTTATTTGTCGTCAGCCTGTTTTTCGCCGCTCTGGGGGTGGCCGTCACCAAACGGGGAGAGCTGGGCACCTCGCCTATCTCCTCGGTGGCCAACGTTATGAGCGGCCGGTTTGAGGGAATGACCATGGGCGTCTGGCTGATCGTGTGGAACTGTCTGCCGATCCTGGGCCAGGTGCTCCTGCTGCGCCGGGACTTTCATCCCATCCAGCTGCTGCAGAGCTTCCCCTGTCGTTCCTGTTCGGCTGGTTCACGGACTTCGACCTGTGGCTGGCAGGGCTTATCCCGGTAGAAAGCTACCACGTCCAGGCGGCCATGACCCTGGCGGGCACGTCTATCATGGGCTTCGGCGTGTCCCTGGCGGTGATCGCCGACGTGGTCATGAACTCCGGCGAGGCCTTTGTCAAAGCGGTGTCCGACTGCACCGGCAGCCGGGCCGTCAGGTCCGTCAGGCCGGATACCTTCGCAATGATGGCGTTGATGGGCAGCAGGGCCAGCAGCGACACTCCGATGTCCAGAACGCCTGCGCAGCAGCCAATGATGAAGGTTTCGGCGTTGAACACCTGGGAGATGTTCCGCTTGGAGGCTCCCAGGGCCCGGAGAATGCCGATCTCCTTGGTGCGCTCCATTACGGAGATGTGGGTGATGATGCCGATCATGATGCAGGACACCACCAGGGAGATGGCCACAAAGGCGATGAGCACATAGGTTTTGACAATGTGATTCACCTCCTGTTGTGGGGGCCATTGTAGCAGAGAAATATAAACCCACGGACACGCAGGGATGAACGGAATGTGAAATTTGTTTACCCCTCAGGTTACATTTTCGTGGTATAATCCCCGGTAACAGGAGGTGAGGCCGGATGTTCAGCATTCTGGTGGTGGAGGACAACGCCGATATGCGGGAGCTTTTCTGCACGGTGCTGACCGACGGAGGCTACCGCACCATTCCCGCCGCAGACGGGCAGGAGGCGCTGGAGGTCATGGAGCGGCAGTATATCGGCCTGATCGTGGCGGACGTGATGATGCCCCGGATGGACGGCTATGAGCTGACCCGGGAGCTGCGGGAGGCGGACTATCAGCTGCCCATCCTGATGGTAACGGCCAAGAATCAGTTTGAGGACATGAAACGCGGCTTCCGGGCCGGGACTGACGACTATATGGTCAAGCCCATGAACGTCAGCGAGCTTCTGCTGCGGGTGGAGGCCCTGCTGCGGCGGGCGAAGATTTCCAGTGAAAAAAGATCACCGTGGGCGGCACGGTGCTCAACTATGACGCCCTGACCGTCACCCGGAACGGCCAGGAGACCACCCTGCCTCAGAAGGAGTTCTATCTGCTGTATAAGCTGCTGTCCTATCCCGGCAAAATCTTCACCCGGCAGCAGCTGATGGACGAGATATGGGGGATGTTCAGCGAGACGGACGAGCGCACGGTGAACACCCACATCAACCGCCTGTGGGAGCGGTTTTCCGGCTGTACGGACTTTGAGATCGTCACCGTGCGGGGCCTGGGCTATAAGGCGGTGCGGCGGGATGGGTAGAAAACGGCACTCCGATCTGTGGCTGTGGTCAGCGTCCCCTCCAACTACTTCTTCGTGTATCCGGCATATGTCAAGGTGTACGGGATGCCCCTGGAGGCCATCATCGGGGCCTACCAGGCCATTCTGGGTACCATTGCGGAGGTCCCCTCCTCCAACGCTCTGCTCAACTGCCTGCTGGTGTTCAACGTGCCCTTCACCTTCTGCAAGGG
>OIWQ01004424.1_pt1 | contig 11373 bp, 9 predicted proteins | sample 1587571 | NCBI WGS metagenome assembly OIWQ01 (sample SAMEA3888910, study PRJEB22519) | human gut metagenome | biome: human gut; feature: human-associated habitat; material: faeces | place: Denmark | collected 2010 | reverse complement strand
AGTGTGGAATTTGTGTGCCTGCGGCACACAAATTATGCGCGCAGCAGGATGCAAGTCTTTTCAAACGGGAAACCAGCAATGCGTTTCCCGTTTGAGAGCGTGTCAAAAAATACTTTTTTGACACGCTTAGGAGGCCTGCTCAAACTGGCTGTTGTAAAGCTCGGCATAAAAGCCGCCCTTCTGCATCAGCGTTTCGTGCGTGCCGCTTTCGATCACGTCGCCGTCCTTCATGACGAGGATGAGGTCGGCGTTTTTGATGGTCGAAAGACGGTGCGCGATGACGAAGCTCGTCCGTCCGGCCGTAAGGCGGTCCATCGCGCGCTGGATGAGCAGCTCCGTGCGCGTATCGACGGAGGAGGTCGCCTCGTCGAGGATCAGCATGGGCGCGTTCTGGAGCATGGCGCGGGCGATGGTGAGCAGCTGCTTCTGACCGGCAGAGATGCTGGTGCTCTCGGAGAGAACGGTGTCGAAGCCCTGCGGCAGGGAGTGTACGAATTTGTCCAGCCCGCAGGCGCGGCAGACGCGCTCGAGCTGCTCGTCGGTGATGCCCTCCATGTTGTAGACCAGATTCTCGCGCACAGTGCCCTCAAAGAGCCATGTGTCCTGCAAAACCATGCCGAACATGGCGTGGACATCCTCCCGGCGCAGCTCGGAGGACGGAATGCCGTCGATGCGGATGCTGCCGCCGTTCAGCTCGAAAAAGCGCATGAGCAGATTGACCATGGTGGTCTTGCCCGCGCCGGTCGGGCCGACGATGGCGACCTTCTGGCCGGGATGGATGTCGGCGGAGAAGTCCTTGATGATGATTTTATCCGGCGAGTCGGGATAGCTGAACCGGACGTGCTCGAATTGGACGGCGCCCTTCACATTCGTGAGCGTTTCCTGCTTTCCGCTTTCGTCGGGAAGCTCCTCACTTTCGAGGAAGTCGAAGATGCGGTGCGCGGAGGCGGAGGCCGTCTGCAAATTGGTCATGCCCTGCGCGATCTGCGTCAGGGGTGAGGTGAACAGGCGGACATAGAGAATAAAGGAGACGATCACGTCAATGCCGATCACGCCGTTGATGGCGAGGATCGAGCCGAGCACGCACACGACGACATAGGAGATGTTGCCGATGATGTTCATCAGCGGCTGCATGACGCCGGAGAGAAACTGCGATTTCCAGTTGGCGTCGTAGACCGCACGGTTGAGCCGGTCAAACTGCGCGTTCACATCGCTGCCTGCGCGGGAGATGCGCACGACCTCGTGGCCGGAGTACATTTCCTCGATATAGCCGTTGAGCTTGCCAAGACTTTCCTGCCGCGCGACGAAATAGCGCTGCGAGCGCGACATGATGAGCACGGTCAGCAGCAGGCCCACGACGGTGACGCACAGCGCGGCCAGCGCCATGCGCCATTCGGTCACGAACATCATGATGAGGCAGCCGACGAACTGCGTCGCGGCGCTGATGATGGTCGGCAGGCTGTTGGTCAGACCCTGCTGGAGCGTGGAGACGTCGTTCGTGATGCGGCTGAGGATATCGCCCTGCGAATGGAGGTTGAAATATTTCTGCGGCACGCGGTTGATCTTTTCGGACAGCTCCGCGCGCATCCGGTAGGACATTTTCAGCGTGACGCTGGCCATGATATAGTGCTGGATGAAGCCGAAGAGGGCGCTGGCGCCGTAGATGCACGCCAGGACGATGCCGATTTTTGCGACGGCTCCGAGGTCAATGCCGGTGACAAGCCCGTCGGACATCAGTCCAGCGATCTTTCCGACCCAGTCCGGGCCGAGGATGGTCAGGACGGCGCTGAACGCGGCGAGGATCAGCGCCAGCAGGATGACGCCGAGGCTCTTGCGCATATACTGCGACAGGCGGCTCAGCGCGCCCTTGAGATCGGTTTTCTGATTGGGCTGCATGTTGGGTCTCATTTCTGTGTGCCTCCTTCCTCCAGCTCGGCGGCGCTGAGCTGGGACATGGCGATCTCGCGGTAGACGCTGCAATTCTTCATCAGCTCGTCGTGCGTACCCTTGCCGACGACGGCTCCGCGGTCCAGAACCAGGATCTGATCGGCGTGGCGGATGGTGCTGATGCGCTGCGCGACGATGATCTTGGTCGCGTCCGGCAGCTTCCGGGTCAGCTCCGCGCGGAGCTTTGCGTCCGTGCGGTAGTCAAGCGCTGAGAAGGAATCGTCAAAAATCAGGATTTCCGGCCTGCGGGCAAGCGCGCGGGCGATCGAAAGCCGCTGCTTCTGGCCGCCGGAAACGTTGCGTCCGAGCTGGGCGATGCGATGCGCGGCTCCCTCCGGGTATTTGTCCACAAACTCCGCCGCCTGCGAAAGCGAGAGCGCGTCCTGAAGCGCGGCGCCGTTCTCCTCAGCGCGGCTTTCGCCGAAGAACACGTTGTCGCGGACGGTGCCGGAGAAGAGCACGGCCTTCTGCGTGACATAGCCGAGCCGGTCATACAGCGCGTCGAAGGCGTAATCCCGGACGTTGACGCCGTCCACAAGCACCTCGCCCTGCGTCGCGTCGTAGAAGCGCGGGATCAGACTGACCAGCGTGGTCTTGCCGCTGCCGGTCGCGCCGATGACGGCCAGCGTCTGGCCGTGCTCCACGCGGAAGCTGATATGGCTCAGCTCGTCTGCCGCCGCATGCGGATAGCGGAAGGAGACATCCCGGAATTCAACGGTCCCGCAGGAGCGGCCCTCCCGGACGGAGCCTTCGCGGATGGAGGCGCCGCGGTCGAGCACCTCGTTGATACGCTCCGCCGAGACCTGCGCCTGCGGCACGAGCATGAAGATCATGACCAGCATCATGAAGGACATGACGACAGAGGTCGCGTAGGTGCTGAAAACGAGCACGTTCGTGAACATGCTGAGCCTTGCGGCGGGGTCTGCCAGCGGGATGGCCTCGACCAGCGCCGCGCCGACCCAGTAGACCGCCAGCGCAAGCCCGTTCATGCCGAGGCCCATCATGGGCTGGAGCAGCGCGAAGAGGCGCTGGTTTTTCAGCTGCAAATTCATCATGTCCCGGCTCGGAACGTCGAATTTCCGATTCTGGTAGTCCTCGGCGTTGAAGGCGTGGACGACGTTGATGCCCGTCAGATTTTCCCGCGCGACGCGGTTGATCTTATCGGTCAGCTTCTGGACGAGCCGGAAGCGCGGCAGGCAGGTAGACATGATGGCAAGCACCATCACGCACAGCGCGACGACGAAGCCCGCCGTCACGGCGGAAAGCTCCCAGCTCTTGCCGAGGATCTTGATCACGGCCCAGACAGCCATGATCGGGGCCTTGATGAGCATTTGCAGGCCCATGGCGACGATCATCTGGATCTGCGTGATGTCGTTGGTGGTGCGGGTGATGAGGCTGGGGACGGAGAAGTCCTGCATTTCCTCGCTGCCCACGTCCATCACATGGTGGAACAGCTGCTCGCGGACGGTGAAGCTGAAGCCGGACGCGGTTTTGGCCGCGAGAAAGCCGCAGCCGACGGCCAGCACGGCGCTGGCCAGCGTGCAGCCCAGCATCTGCGCGCCGACGCTCAGAATGTCGGCCGTGGCGCTGCCGGGCGTTTTGATAAGGGTGGTGAGCTGGGTCATGAAGTCCGGCAGCCGCAGGTCAAAATAGACCTGAACGCCGACCAGCACCGCGCAGAGCAGGGCCATCAGCGCCTCCTGCCTGCGCATTCTTTTCAGAAGCTTGATCATTTCGGTTCCTCCGATCTGTTGTTTTTCCGGTTTGTACCGCCGCGCCGGATGCAGTCGATGTTGCGGCTGAAAACGGCGACGCAGCGGCGGAAGTGGGTGAGATCCTCCTCGCTCAGCCCCTCGGTCAGGCGCTGCGCGAACGCGCGCTGCAAAACGCGGCCCTCCTCAATGAGCGCATCCGCCTTCGGCGTGCAGACCAGCGCGGTTTTCCGGCGGTCGCCGGGGACGCTCTGCCGCAGCAGATAGCCCTCCTGCACCAGCCGCTCGACGTGGAAGGAGACGATCGCGGGCTTCATCCCCCGGCAGCGGCAAAGCTCGCCCGCCGTGCCGTGGCCCGGATTGTTTGCCAGAAACATCAGAATGTCCACCGCCATCGGTGGCAGGCCGCTTCGCTCGCAGAGCGGCTGAATGGCGACGTAATAGGCATCCGTGAAGCGCGCGGCGTTGGCGAAGATCTCCGATGCGGTCAGCGCGGCGTCCATAGCCATCATTCCTTTCATATTGGATATTTCAATATTGAAGCATTATCATAATCGATTTCCTTCGAAATGTCATGAACGATTTGTAAAATCTCTGAGCACAGATAAAAAACGCCCGGCGCACACATGGGGCGCCGGGAGCGATTTTGTACGGGGGAACTCAGAGCGTGCGGAGCGCCTGACGGAGCGCGGCGGCGGAGGCGTCCGCCGCGTGCTTCTCAAAGGTATCGAAGGAATCGGCGGCTGTCCCGTCCGCAAGATCGGAGATGGAGCGGATCACCGCGAAGGGAACACCGTCCATGGCCGCGACCTGCGCGATCGCGCCGCCCTCCATTTCGGCGGCCATCGCGCGGAACTCGCCGTAGAGCGCGGATTTGTGCTCCGCACCGGAGATGAACTGGTCGCCGGTGGCGATCAGGCCGCGATGGACGTGGCCTTCGCCGAGAATGGCCTGCGCGGCTGCGGCAAAGCAGCCGGAAAGCGCCTCGTCAGCCGGGAAAACGGTCGCTGCGGTGTCGTCGCCGCCGGTGCAGAGATAGCCCTTTGCGTGGCCGAAGGCCGTAACATCGAAATCATGCTGTAAAACGCCAGCCGCAACGACCACATCGCCGACGGAGAGGCCTGGCGCAAGCCCGCCCGCAATGCCGGTGTTGACGATGGCGGAGGGGGAGAAGCGGTCGATCAGAAGCTGTGTGCAGCGCGCAGCGTTGACCTTGCCGATCCCGGCCTTGACCAGAACGACGGCGCAGCCGTCCAGCGTGCCGGTCGTGAAGGTCAGACCATAAAGCGTCTCCTGCTTTTTTTCCGTCATGGCCGCGAGCAGCGTTTCCAGCTCAGAGTCCATGGCGCCGATAATGCCGATCAGGCGGTGTTCAGGCTTCATAATACATTTTCTCCTCCGTCCAGCTTTCCAGTACGCGCAGCATATCTTCCGCGACGGCCTTTGCGCCGGGAAGATCGTGCTCAAGATAGTTGCCGCATTCCCAGCGCCGGCTTCCGGGGATCTCGCCCTCGAAGTCCGCGATGAAGCGGAAGGACTCCTTCACGAGCGCCAGCGCGTCCGCGTGGGAAACGTCGCTGCGCAGCAGAAGATAGAAGCCCGTCCGGCAGCCCATCGGGCCGACGTACAGGACGCTGCCGGAAAAGCGGCTGTTGCGCGCGTAGGTCGCAAACAGGTGCTCGAAGGTGTGCAGCGCGCCGTTCGAAAGATAGTCGCCGCCGTTCGGCTTTTTCATGCGGATGTCGTAGGTGACGACGTCGCCGTCGATCCGCGAGATATACATGCCCTTTTCCAGCTTGTCGTGGTTGACGGTAAAGCTGGCGATCTGCTTCATGGTCTGTTCCATCTGATAGCTCCTTGCTTTCGGCAGTGCGCCGTTTTTCTGAAATGATTATAGTGTATCGGGGTGGCGGTGTCAATCTTTGGCGTTCATGCGAAAAAGTGCGGGATCCGTTTTACTTTTTGCGCGGAAGGGAGTATAATGGTCGTCGGCTGCGCGGGTTTTGCCGTGCGCGGCAGAGGAAATACAGGGCGGAGGGAACCGCCTCCCGCCCGGAAAACGGAAGGTCCGTCATGAAGCGGAAATTACAGTTCCACGGCCAGATGTCCGACACTTTTTTGCGGCAGTCTTTATGGAAGCTCTGAATAAATCCCCGACCGCGGACGACGGATCTTTTCCGCCAATCCTGCGGTTTGAAAAACGAGAAATACATACAGTATTCCCACGTTTTTCAAACCTTGTCTTGACGAAAAATCTCTCGCCGTCCACAGCCGCTGATTTAATCAGAGCTTCCTTATCATTCTTTCCGGCGGCTTTCAGGACGCCTATACCTACTGCTGCCGCGGTTCGGTCTTTGCAAATGCGCAGACCGGCAACATTGTGCTGCTGAGCGCGGCGCTGTTCCGCGGCGAATGGCGTAGTTGCCAAGGCGCTCTGCGTCTATTTCCACAATCACGACAAGCGGACGCTCCACGCCGCACTGACCTATTTGGGTGTCATTGCCGTGTTTGCCGTCGGAGCGGGCATCGGAAGCTATCTGACGGTGCGCGTCGGCGTGCGGGCGATCTGAGCCTGCTGCGCGTTGCTTTCCGTCAGCTTTGCCATGATGTTTGTCCACGCGGACAGGTGACGCGCCCGGCGAATTTCAGTTGTGCAAAACGAAAAAGTGTGCTAGAATACGATCATGATTTCATAAAGGAGGAGTTCAGATATGTCGAAAAAAATCCCTGAAAGAAGCGAGATCGCCATTCAGGACCAGTGGGCGCTGGAGGATCTGTACGCCACGGACGAGCTTTGGCAGGAGGATCTGAAAAAGCTTCAGGCGGAGATCGACGAGCTTGCAGGCTTTGCAGGTCGGATCTCGCAGTCCGCGCAGGAGCTGCTGGCGTACAGGAAGCTGGTGGATATGTTCACCATCCGTGCCGAGCGCCTTGGCAACTACGCCATGCGCCGCGGAGATCAGGACAAACGCGATTCCTATTATCAGGGCATGGTCGGCCAGTTTATGAAGGCGTATGTCGAGGCCGAGGCCAAGACCAGCTTTGAGACACCCGAGCTCCTGTCCATTTCCGATGAAAAGATGGAGGAGTTCTACCGCGAGGAGCCGGAATTGGAGCTGTACCGCCGTTATTTCGATAAGAGCCGCAGCCGCCGTGCGCACATTCTTTCGGCCACGGAAGAAAAGCTGCTGGCCGCCGCAGGCGAAATGTCCCAGTCTCCGCAGAACATTTTCTCGATGTTCTCCAACGCCGACCTGAAGTTTAAGCCCGCTGTGGACAAGGATGGCGCAGAGCATCCCATCAGTCAGGGCACCTATATTGCCTGCCTCGAGTCTCCCGACCGCGTTCTGCGCAAGAGCGCATTTGAGAACTACTATGCCGCGTATGAGAGCTTCCGCAACACCTGTGCCGCGACGCTTGACGCCAACGTCAAGCAGCTGCAATTCTTTGCCGACGCACGCAAATACGCCTCTCCGCTGGAGGCTTCGCTCGACTGCACCGAGGTCCCGACGAGCGTTTACCATCAGCTGATCGAGTCCGTCCACCAGAATCTCGATAAGATGCACCGCTATGTCCGCCTGCGCAAGAAGCTGCTGGGCGTGGACGAGCTGCACATGTACGACCTCTATACGCCGCTGGTCGCGGAGGCCGACGCGCACATCGAGTTTGCCGATGCGAAGAAGACTGTTCTGGAAGCGCTGTCCTGCATGGGCGAGGACTACTGCAAGGTGCTGAAGGAGGGCTTCGACAACCGCTGGATCGACGTCTATGAAAACATCGGCAAGCGCTCCGGCGCATATTCCGCAGGCTCCCCGGTGCATCCGTATGTGCTGCTGAACTACACCGGCACGCTCGACAGCCAGTTCACGCTGGCACACGAGATGGGCCACGCGCTGCATTCCTACCTCTCCAACAAGAACCAGCCGACGGTCTATTCCGACTATGTGATCTTCGTGGCGGAGGTCGCCTCCACCTGCAACGAAGCGCTCCTGATGGAGTATCTGCTCGGCAAGACCACCGACAAGAAGCAGCGTGCGTATCTCATCAACCACTTCCTCGATCAGTTCAAGGGCACGCTCTACCGGCAGACGATGTTCGCCGAATATGAGCTGCGCATTGCCGAGCTGAACCAGCAGGGCACGACGCTGACGGCGGACGTCCTTTGCAGCGAGTACAAGAAGCTCAACGAGCTGTATTACGGCCCGGATGTGGTCAGCGACGACCAGATCGCGCTTGAGTGGGCGCGCATCCCGCACTTCTACTACAACTATTATGTGTTCCAGTATGCGACCGGCTATTCCGCGGCCATTGCCCTGTCGAGAAAGATCCTTGCCGAAGGCAAGCCTGCCGTCGAGCGCTATCTGGGCTTCCTGTCCGGCGGATGCAGCAAGACGCCGATCGATCTGCTCAAGGGCGCGGGCGTGGACATGACCTCTCCGGAGCCGGTCAACACGGCGCTGGAGCTGTTCGGCAAGCTGCTTGACGAGATGGAAGAGCTGATGCAGTGATGGAGGCGCTTTTTCTGCCGGTGCTGCACAGCTTTGAGAACAACAACGTCTTTACCGGAAGCTACGGAATGCTCCGCTTCAAGGTCACGCCGCAGATCACCATGAAAACGCCGAAGGAGGTGGACATGGAGCAAAGCTCCATGCGCTGCGAATTCTGGCACGGGCTGTTCTGCTATGAAAAAAGCGAGATGGAGGGCGAGCAGGTCTTTCCTTTGAGCGAGGAAGGCAAGGAGCAGATGCGGCTTTGGCTTCTGGAGCAGGCAAAATAAGCATGAAAAAGGCTCGGGTCAAATGACCCGAGCCTTTTGTACGTCCATACAGGCGGAACGATCAATCCGCCGCGAGGGGCGCAATGACCTTTTTATAGGTGTGGGAGAGCATAATGATGCTCAACGCAAGACTCACGAACTCCGCGATGGGGAAGGCGTACCAGACAGCGTGCAGGCCGAAGGCATGCGCGAGGATATACGCCGCAGGAAGCAGGACGGCCAGCTGGCGCGTGATCGACATGATCATGCTGAAAATGCTGTTGCCCAGCGCCTGAAAAACGGAGGAGCAGACGATGGAGAAGCCCGCAAAGACGAAGCAGGTGCTGATGATCCGGAGCGCCGGAACGCCGATCGTCAGCATTTGCTCCGAGGCGTCGAAGAGCAGGAGCAGTTTGTCCGGGATCAGCTGCACAACGGCCACGCCGGCGGCCATGATGGCCACGGCATAGATAGCGCTGAGGCGGATGGTCTGCGTGATGCGGTCGGGGCGCTTTGCGCCGTAGTTGTAGGAGACAATCGGCACCATACCGTTGTTCAGGCCGAACACCGGCATGAACACGAAGCTTTGCAGCTTGAAGTAGACGCCGAAAACTGCCGCTGCCGTTTTGCCGACCTCTTCAAAGGCGAAGAGGATCTTGTTGACGCCGTAGGTCATGAACGAGCCGATGGCGCCCATGATGGCTGAAGGAATGCCGATGAAAAGAATGCTGCCGCAGAGCTTCCCGTCCGGGCGGAAGCCGCGGAAGCGGAAGGCCAGCTCCCGGTTGCGGCGGACGTTGAGGACGATGGCGACAATGCCGCCGACGATCTGGCCGAACACCGTGGCGATGGCCGCGCCGGTCACGCCCATGGCCGGGATCCCGAGCCACGAGACACCGAAGATCAGGATGGGGTCAAAAATAATGTTGATGAGCGCGCCCGCGCACTGCGAGATCATGGAAAGCACGGTGCGTCCGGTTGCCTGCAAAAGCCGCTCGAAAATGAGCTGCGCAAAGAGGCCCACGGAGAAAATACAGCAGATGGAGAGATAGTCCTTGCCGAGCGCGATGATCTCCGCGTCGGCAGTTTGGCCGCGGAAGAAGAGATCCATGGCGAAAATACCGACCAGAATGAAGATGACGCAGCAGATGACCTCAATGAAAATACCCTGAAGCGCGATGCGCTGCGCGCGCGGCTGGTCGCCCTCGCCGAGGCTCTTGGAGAGCAGGGCGTTTACGCCGACGCCGATGCCGACGCCGAACGCGATCATAAGATTCTGAATCGGGAAGGAGATGGAGACGGCTGTGAGCGCGGCCTCGCTGACGCGCGCGACAAAGATGCTGTCCACGATGTTGTAAAGCGCCTGTACGAGCATGGAGGCCATCATTGGCAGCGACATGCTGATAAGCAGCTTCCGAATTGGCATTGTGCCCATTTTGTTCTGAGAAAGCTCTGATTCCATCTTTTTTGATACCTTTCTGAAATGCTCATACAGTTATACTATATATAAATTGCCCTGTCAACACGAAAGACGCCTTTCTGGGAAAGCAGCAGATTTTCTGGTTGACTTTCCGGAAAAAACGTGCTATCCTATAAAGGCACTTGAGATGAGCAGCGTTTTGTGCGGCTCGTTTTCGGTGATGCTAGTGTGGCTCAGTCGGTAGAGCAGCTGATTCGTAATCAGCAGGTCGCCGGTTCAAGTCCGGCCACTAGCTCCAGAAACCGGCGAAAATCGTAAGATTTTCGCCGGTTTTCTCTTTATTTGTTCGGATTTTCAGGCGGCGAATTTGCCTGCCCCACACCGTGACCCACACGCGGAAAGATTCAGAGAGCGGCGGAGAGGATGTTTGTCTTATCCTCTCCGCCGCTCTTTTGTTTTTACATGACCTGTGCCATGAAATTGCCCATCTTTTCGGCGGCGCTCTCCTGCATTTGCCGCGTGACGTGGGTGTAGGTTCTTAGCGTGAATCCCGCGTCGAAGTGACCAAGCATACTGGATACTGTCTTTACGTCCACGCCGTTTTGTAGTGCCAAGGTCGCGAATGTGTGACGTAAGTCGTGAAATCTTAGGTGTTCCAGTCCGGCGTCTTTCAGAATTTTCTTGTGAATATTCACAATCGAGTCAGGGTGATACATTTCGCCTGTCTTGGGTGACGGGAACATCCAAGGATTGCTGGGGTGCTTCTGGTGTTCTGCGATCAGCAGATCGACGGCATCCTGCGGGATGGAGATTTTTCTGATCGAGTTTTCCGTTTTCGGGCGTGTGATATCGGGTTCTCCGGCGTTGTTTCGTCCTGTCAGCTTTTTCAGTGGAATATCACCAATACGCGGCGTGATATGCAATTCAATGCCGCGCCGGTAGTATTCGGCAGTCGAGAATCGCAGGTGTGGCTTCGCGTAGAGTTCATACCACGTTTGCAGCCATGTTCCAAGCGTGTACTCGTCTGCTCTCCGTACATCGACGCTTTCCGCTTCTGCGACAGCTTTCGCCAGCTTTTCTTTCACTTCTGCCTGCGTTTTGCCAAGAACGTTCTTAATCAGCCGCTTGCCGGTCTTTTCGTCATATCCGGCTGTGTATCGCCCCTCCCAGCGCCCATCCTTGCGCTTGCGGATGTTGCCTTCCCCGTTCGCTCGTTTCTTTGCCATGCTCGTACCTCCTTCGTTTTGGTAGCACAAACAACTACCACAGAAGTGGCACAAAGTCTACTGATTTTTTCGGAAGATCGGAATATTTTTATCCGGTTCTGCACACATCGAAAATCCTTATTCTTTGTTTACTGCGGCGCAGTTTTTGCGCTCCGGTGTTAAAATATAAAAGCGCTCAAATATTGCAGTTGGAAACACACGCAAGGACCTGTTATAATTTTTATTGAATATCTTTTGTATCTTTCATCCCTTTGGGTACTCTCGTTCGTTATACTGACAGAAAAGGCGGTGAGGCGGTGGAATATAGCGATC
>OIWQ01004416.1_pt1 | contig 11381 bp, 7 predicted proteins | sample 1587571 | NCBI WGS metagenome assembly OIWQ01 (sample SAMEA3888910, study PRJEB22519) | human gut metagenome | biome: human gut; feature: human-associated habitat; material: faeces | place: Denmark | collected 2010 | reverse complement strand
AACGAGATCCTGACAACCGAATGCCTGAACAACATCGTTACACGCTCCCAACGGGCGCTTCCGATCAGCGCCAGTTGGGTGAGCTTACGGGTGCCGCCTGCGCAACGCTGGTCGCCGAAATCGCCGAACGTCACGCGGGTCCAGTGGTGCTGATCGCGCCGGACATGCAAAATGCTTTGCGTCTGCATGATGAAATTCGTCAGTTTACTGACCAGATGGTGATGAACCTGCCCGACTGGGAAACGCTTCCCTATGACAGCTTTTCTCCCCATCAGGAGATTATCTCCTCACGGCTCTCCACGCTGTATCAACTGCCTGCCATGCAACGCGGTGTGCTGATCGTTCCGGTAAATACGCTGATGCAGCGTGTCTGTCCGCACAGCTATCTGCACGGTCATGCGCTGGTCATGAAAAAAGGCCAGCGGCTTTCGCGCGACGCCCTGCGCGAACAACTGGACAGTGCTGGCTACCGCCATGTTGATCAGGTCATGGAACACGGCGAATACGCCACGCGTGGCGCGTTGTTAGATCTGTTCCCGATGGGCAGCGAATTGCCTTATCGTCTGGATTTCTTTGATGACGAAATCGACAGCCTGCGTCTGTTTGATACTGACACTCAGCGCACGCTGGAAGAAGTCGATGCCATTAATTTGCTGCCCGCACACGAATTCCCGACTGACAAAACGGCCATCGAGCTGTTCCGTAGTCAGTGGCGTGATACGTTTGAGGTAAAACGCGACGCCGAGCATATTTATCAACAGGTCAGCAAAGGCACGTTACCTACGGGGATTGAATACTGGCAACCGCTGTTTTTCAGCGAGCCTCTGCCGCCGCTGTTCAGCTACTTCCCCGCCAATACGTTATTAGTAAATACTGGCGATATCGAGACCAGCGCTGCACGCTTCCAGGCCGATACCCTGTCACGCTTTGAGAATCGCGGCGTTGATCCGATGCGCCCGCTTCTGCCACCGGAATCGCTGTGGCTGCGGGTTGATGAGCTGTTTTCTGAACTTAAACGCTGGCCGCGTGTTCAGTTGAAAACCGAGAGTCTGCCGAAGAAAGCGGCGAATACCAACCTCGGGTTCCAGAAACTGCCGGATATCGCCGTTCAGGCACAGCAAAAAGCACCGTTAGATGCATTACGTAAATTCCTTGAAGGCTTTACCGGTCCGGTAATTTTCTCGGTGGAAAGTGAAGGACGCCGGGAAGCACTAGGCGAACTGCTCGCCCGCATCAAAGTCGCGCCGAAGCGGATATTGCGACTCGACGAAGCCGTAGACAACGGTCGTTATCTGATGATTGGCTCAGCCGAGCACGGCTTCATCGATAGCAAACGCAATCTGGCGCTGATTTGTGAAAGCGATCTGCTCGGTGAACGTGTGGCGCGTCGCCGCCAGGATTCTCGTCGCACCATCAACCCGGACACGTTAATTCGTAACCTCGCGGAGCTGCATCCCGGTCAGCCAGTGGTGCATCTGGAGCACGGCGTGGGTCGCTATGCCGGTATGACCACGCTGGAAGCGGGCGGCATCACCGGTGAATACCTGATGCTCACCTATGCCAACGACGCCAAACTGTATGTGCCGGTGTCGTCGCTGCATCTGATAAGCCGCTACGCCGGCGGCGCGGAAGAGAATGCGCCGCTGCATAAACTGGGCGGTGATGCCTGGTCACGCGCCCGACAGAAAGCCGCTGAGAAAGTCCGCGATGTCGCGGCTGAGCTGCTGGATATTTATGCCCAGCGCGCAGCGAAAGAAGGCTTTGCCTTTAAGCATGACCGTGAACAGTATCAGCTGTTTTGCGACAGCTTCCCATTTGAAACCACGCCGGACCAGGCGCAGGCGATCAACGCGGTACTCAGCGATATGTGTCAACCGCTGGCCATGGACCGCCTGGTGTGTGGCGATGTCGGCTTTGGTAAAACCGAAGTCGCGATGCGTGCCGCCTTCCTCGCCGTAGAGAATCACAAGCAGGTTGCCGTGTTGGTACCGACCACCCTGCTCGCTCAGCAGCACTTCGACAACTTCCGCGACCGCTTTGCCAACTGGCCGGTACGCATTGAGATGCTGTCCCGTTTCCGTAGCGCCAAAGAGCAAGCGCAGATTCTGGAGCAGGTTGCCGAAGGTAAAATCGATATTCTCATCGGCACTCACAAACTGCTGCAAGCGGATGTGAAGCTAAAAGATCTGGGGCTGCTGATTGTCGATGAAGAGCACCGTTTCGGCGTTCGCCACAAAGAACGTATCAAGGCAATGCGCGCGGATGTGGATATTCTGACTCTGACGGCAACGCCAATTCCGCGCACGCTCAACATGGCGATGAGCGGCATGCGCGATCTGTCGATCATCGCCACACCGCCCGCTCGTCGTCTGGCGGTCAAAACCTTCGTGCGCGAATATGACAACCTGGTGGTACGCGAGGCTATCCTGCGTGAAGTTATGCGCGGGGGACAAGTTTATTATCTCTTTAACGACGTCGAAAATATCCAGAAAACCGCTGACAGATTAGCGGAACTGGTGCCGGAAGCGCGCATTGGTATCGGCCACGGGCAAATGCGCGAGCGCGAGCTGGAACGCGTGATGAACGATTTCCACCACCAGCGTTTTAACGTGCTGGTGTGTACCACCATTATCGAAACCGGGATCGACATTCCCACTGCCAACACCATCATCATTGAACGAGCTGACCACTTCGGTTTAGCGCAATTGCATCAGCTACGGGGTCGTGTGGGACGCTCACACCATCAGGCATACGCCTGGCTGCTAACGCCGCATCCAAAAGCGATGACCACCGACGCACAAAAACGCCTGGAAGCCATCGCCTCGCTGGAAGATTTAGGTGCAGGTTTTGCGCTGGCGACCCACGACCTCGAAATTCGTGGCGCAGGGGAACTGCTGGGCGAAGATCAAAGTGGCTCCATGGAAAGTATCGGTTTCTCACTGTATATGGAGCTGCTGGAAAACGCTGTCGATGCGCTCAAAGAAGGGCGTGAACCGTCGCTGGAAGATCTCACCAGCCAGCAAACCGAAGTCGAGCTGCGCATGCCATCGCTTCTGCCGGATAACTATATCCCGGATGTCAACACGCGACTGTCGTTCTACAAGCGCATTGCCAGTGCGAAAGGCGAAACCGAGCTGGAAGAAATTAAGGTCGAGCTGATAGACCGTTTTGGCCTGCTGCCCGACCCGGCCCGGACGTTGCTGGATATTGCCCGTTTACGCCAGCAGGCGCAGAAACTGGGGATCAGAAAGCTCGAAGGCAATGAAAAAGGCGGTACTATTGAGTTTGCCGAGAAAAACCACGTTAACCCGGTCTGGCTAATTGGTTTACTGCAAAAACAACCGCAGCACTTCCGTCTGGATGGTCCAACACGCCTGAAATTCATGCAGGAGTTGGGCGAGCGTAAAGCACGGATCGACTGGGTTCGCCAGTTTATGCGCCAGCTTGAAGAGAACGCCGTAGCCTAGCGTCAAGCCGGGTGAGTCCTCCACTCACCCGGCCTGATGAATTTACAAACTCTTTGCACTTCCCTGCACTTCCCGACACTGCAAACCGCCATAATTCTTGTTTACTTTTACATAATAAAAACCACGTAAAAACAATGGATTTATGGTGATGTTAAACAATAAACGACTCTCTCGCTGGTTAACATTTTTTACGCTTGCCGCGACCTTCGCGTTAGCACTTCCGGCCCAGGCAAACACCTGGCCGCTACCGCCACCGGGAAGCCGCGTGGTGGGTCAGAATGCCGTTCATGTTGTCGAAGACAATGGCGGTTCTCTGGAAGCGATTGCGAAAAAATACAATGTCGGCTTTCTGGCGCTGCTACAGGCCAACCCCGGCGTTGACCCTTACGTACCACGACCTGGCAGCGTGTTGACTATTCCGTTGCAAACCCTGCTGCCGGACGCGCCGCGCGAAGGCATTGTTATCAACCTCGCCGAACTGCGTCTTTATTATTACCAGCCAGGGACAAATTCGGTGACCGTGTATCCTATTGGTATTGGCCAGTTAGGCGGTGACACGCTGACGCCCACAATGGTAACCACCATCTCTGATAAACGTGCCAACCCGACCTGGACGCCTACGGCAAATATCCGCGCGCGATACAAAGCGAACGGGATCGACCTTCCTGCCGTAGTGCCTGCCGGGCCGGATAACCCGATGGGCCATCATGCCATTCGCTTAGCGGCATACGGCGGCGTGTATCTGCTGCACGGAACTAATGCTGATTTTGGCATCGGAATGCGCGTCAGTTCCGGCTGTATTCGTCTACGCGACGGTGATATCGAAACTCTGTTCCGTCAGGTGAAGCCAGGAACCAAGGTCAATATTATCAATACGCCAATCAAAGCATCTGTTGAACCTAACGGCGTGCGCCTGGTTGGAGAGCACCAGCCGTTGTCCGAAAAAATCAATGACGACCCGCAATTGCTGCCGATCGTGCTGAACGCATCCATGCAGACGTTTAAGAATGCGGCGCAAACGGACTCTGCCGTCATGGAACATGCGATGGAGATTCGCTCAGGCATGCCGGTCGATGTCACCCGTCATCACGACGTTACTCAACAACCGCTGTAAACTCAGCGCATAAAAAAACCCCCGCTGGATTTTATTCCGCGGGGGTTTTTATTTAACTCGCAGTGGCATTGCGATGGGTTAAATCTTATTTGTAGATAACTGCAGTCCCGTGGAGGGTGTTAGGACCGGTAACGGAAGTAATACGGAAAGACTTCGCCCCCATCTCATCCGCTTTCTGCGCCAGTTGATCTTCCAGAGAACCTAAGTTAGTCCCCGCATTCGCAGAAATAGTACCAACTTTCTGTTGGCCCGCAGGTGTGGCCTGAACTTCAACGGCAGCAAAGCTTGCAAATGAGAGTGAGCTAAGAACAGCAGCAACAAACAGAGTTTTTACGTTTTTCATGATAGTGACCTTTAGCAGATGAATGTGTGTCGCAAAGATTAACTTAACGATCGATAGGTAAATCATAGATGTGATCCAGGTCACACGTCAACATTTTTTTATAATGATCGTTATATAAAACACAAAGACCTTATTTTTCATATCAATAGCGTTAAATTATTTTTATCGCTAATCCGCTGGAGTGTGCAGTCGAATATTTTTATAATGGTTATTCAATAAACCCAACAAAGGTACATCGGCGCCATGACAACTGAAATGACAGGTTGTGCTAAAAAAAGCCGTGGCCGACCAAAAGTGTTCGACAGGGATGCCGCGCTTGATAAGGCCATGACACTCTTCTGGCAGCACGGGTATGAAGCGACATCGCTCGCCGATCTCGTAGAAGCAACCGGCGCAAAAGCGCCCACGCTGTATGCGGAGTTCACCAATAAAGAGGGGTTGTTTCGTGCCGTACTGGACCGCTACATCACCCGCTTCGCGGCGAAACATGAAGCCCAGTTATTTTGTGAAGAAAAAAGTCTTAAGTGCGCGCTGGAAGACTATTTCACCGCAATAGCGACCTGCTTTACCAGTAAAGACACCCCGGCGGGATGTTTCATGATTAACACATCCGCGACACTGGCGGCCTCTTCCCGGGATATTGCGCACACGGTGAAATCCCGCCATGCCATGCAGGAACAGACGCTTACCCAGTTCCTTCACCAGCGCCAGCAACGAGGCGAAATTCCGGCCCATTGCGACGTGCAAAAACTGGCCGAATACCTGAACTGTATTTTACAGGGTATGTCGATCAGCGCCCGTGAAGGCGCAACGTTTGAAAAACTGATGCAGATCGCACACACGACTCTGCGACTGTGGCCTGAACTTATCAAAGTTTAACCCTTTCCCGCTATTTCCCCGCAGTACTGACACCACCGGGAGCTGATTAAGCCCCGGTTAGATTCCCGCGGATTACCCCTACATTATTCAGTGTTTTCATCATCTTATCCGATCATTTTTTGTAAAATGTATTGATAACAACAATTATTATCAGCAATATTCGCATTTGTTTTAACGCCTGTTTCACAATGTAACCATCGGTTTCTCTACCGCCATAACAAAAACAGATTGACTCTTTTTAAAAGGAATACAAATGCATAAGCGTCTCTGGGTGCTCAATCCTCTCCTGTTGTCTTTAACTCTCCCAGCCATCGCGGCTGAGGAAGATAACCTCATCGTCAGTGCCAACCGTAGTCAACGCACCGTGGCAGAAATGGCGCAAACGACCTGGGTTATTGAAGGAAGCGAGATTGAACAGCAGGTTCAGGGGGGGAAAGAGTTCAAAGATGTTCTTGCTCAGTTAATCCCAGGAATCGATGTCAGCAGCCAGGGGCGCACAAACTACGGCATGAATATGCGCGGTCGTGCCATCGTAGTACTGATAGACGGTGTCCGTCTGAACTCCTCGCGTACTGACAGTCGTCAACTTGATTCTATTGATCCGTTTAACATCGCACACATTGAAGTCATCTCAGGTGCAACCTCACTGTATGGCGGCGGCAGTACCGGTGGGTTAATCAACATTGTCACCAAAAAAGGCCAGCCGGAGCGTGAAGTAGAACTCGAACTGGGGAGTAAAAGCGGCTTCAATAACAGTAACGATCATGATGAACGCGTTGCCGCGGCGGTGAGCGGAGGAACCGCTCGCGCTTCCGGGCGTATGTCCGTCGCGTATCAACGGTTTGGCGGCTGGTATGACGGCAATCACGATGCCCTGCTGCTGGATAACACCCAAACCGGCCTGCAGCACTCCGATCGTCTGGACGTGATGGGCACCGGAACGATTGAGCTTGACGACAACCGTCAGTTACAACTGGTTACGCAGTATTATAAGAGCCAGGGGGATGACGATTACGGACTGGATCTTGGCGAGAACATGTCCGCCGTGACGGGAAACGGTAAGGCTTATACCAGCAGCGGACTGAATTCCGATCGTATTCCCGGCACCGAGCGTCATCTGATCAGCCTGCAGTATTCAGACGCGGATTTCTTCGGCCAGAACCTGGTCAGCCAAATCTATTACCGTGACGAATCGCTGAAATTCTACCCCTTCCCCACGCTGAGCAAAGGCAAGGTCACCAGTTTCTCCGCATCGCAGCAGGACACAGACCAGTTTGGTGCCAAAATCACCCTCAACAGCCAGCTGATGGATAACTGGGAACTGACGTGGGGTGTCGATGCCGATCACGAAACCTTCGATTCCAATCAGAAATTCTTCGATCTGGCCTGGTCCCTGCCCTCCGGCGGTATGGACAACCGAACCGCTTATACCACCGGGCGTTACCCCGGTTACAGCATCACCAACTTCGCGCCTTTCCTGCAGAACAGCTATGACATTAACGACATTTTTACCCTCAGCGGCGGTGTGCGCTATCAATGGACCGAAAACAGGGTGGATGATTTCGTTGGCTATGCCCAACAACAGGGAATTGCCACCGGCCTGGCAAACTCCGCCGATACCATTCCTGGCGGTAAAACCGATTACGATAATTTCCTGTTTAACGCCGGTATCCTCGCCCACCTGACCGACCGTCAGCAGACGTGGTTTAACTTCTCTCAGGGCGTGGAGCTTCCGGACCCGGGGAAATATTACGGTAACGGCACCTATTCCCTGGTTGGCGATCATTACCAGCTCCAGCGCAGCGTCAACGTGGCGGACTCACGCCTGGAGGGGATTAAAGTTAACTCCTACGAACTGGGATGGCGCTACACTGGCGACAGTCTGCGCACGCAGCTGGCCGCTTACTACTCTACGTCGGATAAATCGATCGTTATCAACCGCAGCGATATGACCATTAACGTCCAGCCCGACGATCGCCGTATTTATGGCCTTGAAGGTGCGGTGGATTATTTCATTGCGGATACGGACTGGAGTCTGGGCGGCAACTTCAACGTCATTAAATCGGAAGTGAAGCAAAACGGTAAGTGGCAGAAATGGGATGTCACCCTGGCTTCCCCGTCCAAAGCCACCGCGTGGGTCGGCTGGGCACCTGAACCGTGGACATTGCGCGTACAGAGCCAGCAAACATTTGATCTGACGGACGCCAGCGGCAATAAGCTGGACGGCTATAACACGATGGACTTTATCGGCAGCTATCAGCTCCCGTTGGGTAAACTGACCTTTAGCGTAGAAAACCTGCTGAATGAAGAGTACACCACGCTGTGGGGACAACGTGCGCCACTGCTGTACAGCCCAACCTACGGTAGCCCGTCACTGTATGAATACAAGGGCCGGGGCCGTACGTTTGGTCTGAACTACGCCTTAACCTTCTGATAAAAAAAGCCCCCCAGCCTGAGCGAATGGGGGGCTAATGTTCAGGATAATGCTATTTTACGCTTTGTTATTTAGTACCAACTGTCCGTTGTTATCCAACGGAATTTGCGCGCCGGGGTCCTTATCCATACGGATTTTCCCCTGCTGATCGCCAATTTTGTACGTCACGTCGTAGCCCAGCATTTTTTCAGATTTGTCATACACCGTTTTACAACGCTGCTGCGTAGTAGTGTACGTATCATTTTCTTGCATCGAACCCTGGATCTGGTTACCTGCATAACCGCCGCCTAAAGCACCGGCCACGGTAGCAATATCTTTACCGCGTCCGCCGCCAAACTGATGGCCGATAACGCCACCAGCAACCGCACCCAGCACGGAACCCGCGATACGGTTTTCATCTTGTACCGGCTTACGGTGCGTGACCGTCACGTTCCGACACTCCTGGCGCGGTGTTTTTACCGACTCTTTAATCGGTGTTGCAGAGACAACTTGTGCATACTGTGGGCCACGCTCGAAAACGTTAAGACTGGCCACCGCTGCAACACCCAGCGCAGCAGCTACGCCAATCCCTATACCCGCCAACATAGATTTATTCACGGGACTTCCTCCTTTTTTGCTATTAGCAACAACTTTGCAACAGAAGGTAAGGAATGCCAATCAGATTACGGATGAAAATAGCACGAGGAGGAGCGAAGGCAGGATGATTCGGAGAACTCTGAAGGAAGGCGCCGGATAAGTACAATCATCCGACGCCATAAGCCGTATTAATGCAGTTTCAGACGCGGGCGGATCACCCGGTTAATGCTGCCAACCAGCATCATCAGACCGGTTTTAAAGTAACCGTGCAGAGCAATCTGGTGCATGCGGTACAGTGAGATGTACACAAAGCGCGCAATACGCCCTTCTACCATCATCGAACCACGGGTCAAGTTACCCATCAGGCTACCCACGGTAGAGAAGTTAGAAAGTGAAACCAGAGAGCCGTGGTCTTTGTACTGATACGCTTTCAGCGGCTTGCCGTTCATCTGCGCCAAAATGTTGTTCATTGCGCAGCTTGCCATCTGGTGCGCAGCCTGAGCGCGCGGCGGCACAAAACCACCTTCCGGGCGAGCGCAGGAAGCGCAGTCGCCAATCGCGTACACGTCGGGATCGCGCGTGGTCTGCAGAGTCGGCTCAACCACCAGTTGGTTAATACGATTGGTTTCCAGACCGCCAATGTCTTTCATAAAGTCTGGCGCCTTGATCCCCGCAGCCCACACCATCAGATCGGCTTCAATGTACTCGCCATCCTTGGTATGCAGTCCGCCTTCATCAGCGCTGGTTACCATCGTCTGGGTCAGTACGCGTACGCCCAGTTTGGTTAACTCATTATGCGCAGCACTGGAAATACGCGGCGGCAACGCAGGCAGAATACGCTCACCGGCTTCTACCAGCGTAACGTTCAGCGCTTCGTTGGTCAGCCCTTTGTAACCATAGCTGTGCAGCTGTTTTACCGCATTGTGCAGCTCGGCTGAGAGTTCAACCCCCGTCGCACCGCCGCCGACAATGGCGATATTTACTTTGCCGTTAGCGCCCAGATTCGCGGAATACTTCAGGAACAGATTCAGCATCTCCTGGTGGAAACGACGCGCCTGATGCGGGTTATCCAGGAAAATGCAGTTTTCTTTGACGCCCGGCGTATTGAAATCGTTGGAGGTACTACCCAACGCCATCACCAGCGTGTCATACGGGACTTTGCGCTCAGGAACCAGCAGCTCGCCCTTCTCATCGCGCAGCTCGGCAAGAGTAATGGTTTTCGCTTCGCGATCGATATCCACCACCGAACCCAACTGAAACTGGAAACCGTGGTTACGGGCATGCGCCAGATAGCTCAGCGCATCCACGCCTTCGTCCAGGGAACCCGTCGCGACTTCATGCAGTAACGGTTTCCATAAATGGCTGTGGTTTCTGTCCACCAGCGTGATTTTGGCCTTTTTCTTGCGCCCCAGCTTTTTACCCAGCTGCGTCGCCATTTCCAGTCCGCCAGCACCGCCGCCGACAATCACGATTCTTTTTAATGGTGTAGTCAACGTGACCCCCTTAAATTTATTAACCAATTGTTAATTAAAAGTTATAGGTATAGCCTTTAATTAACAACAAGTTACGATAATGAAAATGTTCTTCGAGAGTGAGAATAACACGAACGGTGCATTGGTCATACCAAAATTGATGTGTATCAAGTTTTGATGCTGAAAAGATAGACAACACGAACTTTAAGAACAAAAAAACCAGCCCGAAGGCTGGTTTTTTACACGTTCATTGAGGATTAACCTAACGTCTTGAACGCTTTGATGCGCTGCAAATGCGGGGAGATATTCTTAAACTTGTGCGTCTGCTCTTCGTCCCAGACTATCTCGTAAAAATGATGCAGCTCTTCTGACGAACGCTGACTATTGAGCGCTTCATCATGACGTGACAGGATCACCAGGCAGCGATCGCGATTCTTTTCGCGGAAATTGGTCACGCATTTTGTCGCGATATCGGCATACTCTTCAGGCCTGTCGATTTTTCCTTCCATGTTCTCATACGGGAACAGGTTGGGATTAAACACTACCTGACGAATATCACACAGGAAACCAATCCGTTCAGCCCAATATCCCCCGAGCCCCACGCCACAAATCAGCGGACGGTCGTCCACATTAAGCTGCAGCATTTTGTCCACTTCTTTCAGTAGATGCTGCATGTCATGTTTAGGATGCCGCGTACTGTAGCTAATCAGCCTGACATCCGGGTCGATGAACTGCAGCTGCAACACCTTTTCGTGGTTGCCCGGGCTGTTAGAGTCAAAACCGTGTAAATAGATAATCATCGCATCCTCGCCAAACTTGCGTTAATGACCTGCTTTCTCTTCCTGCCAGCGCTCATGAAGCTGGTTGAGCTGGGCGCTTACCGTCTTCCAGCGTGCCGAGTCCATCAGTTCCTGACGTGAAAATGAACCTTTATGATACAAACGTGTAACACGTTCTGCATTGATCGGCGACAGATTATCTAACACACTGACCGCGCCTTTACGATTATTGCAGACCAGGATCATATCGCAACCCGCATCCAGCGATGCCTGACCACGCTCCGCATAGCTTCCCATAATCGCCGCCCCTTCCATCG
>OIWQ01004407.1_pt1 | contig 11396 bp, 9 predicted proteins | sample 1587571 | NCBI WGS metagenome assembly OIWQ01 (sample SAMEA3888910, study PRJEB22519) | human gut metagenome | biome: human gut; feature: human-associated habitat; material: faeces | place: Denmark | collected 2010 | reverse complement strand
CATAAGAATTGCCTCCTGTTATTTTGTAATTGCTCCTAGGACACATTCCTGTGTCGATGGTTTTATTATACGGCATGTACGCATAAATGTCAATAGGCAAAATAAAAAAATTTAAGAAAGATTCTTATTTTTGAAACGGACTCCCCCGGCGCTGCTGCCCGGCCTGCTTCGGCAGTGCGGCAAACAGCGCCCGGGATAAAATACAGCTGATGCCGCCCACGATCAGCCCTGCCGCCAGCAGCACCGGCGCGTAGCCCAGTGCCATCGCACTGGAAAGCAGCACGGCGGCCCCGGCCAGCTGCCCCAGATTGTGGGCCAGCGCCGAACCGGCACAGAAGATATACCCGCTGACCGGCAGCTGCAGCAGCACAAGCATGACGGCCAGAGACAGCGCCCCGCCGCACAGCGACAGAAACCCGGCGGTGGCCCCGCGGGTCAGAAAGGCGAACAGCGCCTTTAACACAACCAGCAGCAGCGCCGTGCGGGTGCGCAAAAACAGCAGTGCGTACATGACGACGATGTTGGACAGTCCTAATTTAATAGCCGGCATCAGCCCCAGCAGCGGCGACACGAGCGATTCCAGATAGGACAGCGCGATGGCTAAGGCAAACAGCATCCCGGTCCAGGCTGCCTCCCGGGCTTTTTGACTGCGCACAGGCATACCCCCCCCCGCAAATTGCATTTTTCTTTGACTATACCCTGCCGCGGAGGGATTGTCAAGGCATAAAAAATTTACATATTCTGTGCCGGTATCGCGGCAGGTTTTGCCAGAAACGCCTTGAAAAAACCAGGAAAATAGTGTATCCTTATAAAAGTATAGGGCAAGCTATGCCCATACGTGAGGGAAATAACCACAGTGTTATAATAAAAGGAGAACCTGACCTATGAAAAAACTGATCCCCGTTATTCTGAGCTGCGCCATGCTGCTGGCCGCCTGCGGCTCCTCCGCAGACTCTGCCCCCGCCGCAAGCGAGAGCACTTCCGCTGCCGCATCTTCTGAGGCAGCCTCCTCTGCGGAAACCACCATCGGCGGCGCGGACGGCGAGACCGACATCGTCGTGAGCGATGAAGCCAACACCGCAAACCTTGATGCCGCTGTTGCCGCCATCGAGGCTGTGAACCCAATCGCCAACCCCCGTGCGCTGGATGACTTCTCCGTGGAGAATGAGCTGATGCTGACGATGGACAACCTCGTCGGCTACAAGGGCGATGTCACGAACGATCAGGCGGACTGCGGTCTCGTCTTTGTTGCCCAGGCCAAGGACGGCAAGGTCGATGCCGTAAAGGCAGAACTGGAAGCCTACAAGGAGAGCCTGTCCGCCAATGACCTGTACGCCGAGTTTGCCGACAAGGTCGCACTGGCCAAGGATGCCCGCATTGTGACCAACGGCAACTATGTTGCCATCGTCATTGCCGGTATCGCCAACCCCGACTACGCCCCCATCGATACCGCGCTGGAGACTGCGCTGAACTTCTGATTGATCCCTGTACCCTGCAGGCCGCTGCCGTTCGGCAACGGCCTTTTTTGCTAACGATGAAATTCACCGAAAGAAAGGGAGTCCGCCATGGTTTTTAACAGTGTGGTGTTCCTGTTCTGCTTCCTGCCGCTTTCCCTGCTGCTGTATTATCTGGTGCCGGGCCGCGCCAAAAATGCAGTGCTGCTGGCAGAAAGCCTCATCTTCTACTGCTGGACCGGTGTTGCGTTCCTGCCGCTGATCGCCGTGCTGATCGTCTTTAACTACCTGTGGGCGCTGCTGACAGTGCGGGCGAAGGCCAAACTGCGCGGTCTGCTGCCGCTGGCAGCGGTGCTCGTCAATTTGGGCGTGCTGGTGTACTTCAAGTATGCCAACTTCCTGATCGACACGGTCAACCAGGTCGCGCATCTGGGGCTGGCGGCGCTGAATATCGGCACGGTGCTGCCGCTGGGCATCAGCTACTACATTTTCAAGATCATCAGCTATGAGGTCGACGTCTGCACCGGCAAGATCGCGCCGGAGAAAAACTTCATCACGTTTGCAGTGTATGTGCTTTTCTTCCCGCAGCTGATCGTCGGGCCTATCGTCAAATACCGCGAGATGGCCGACCAGCTGCACGACGGCGCGAACCGCTGCACGCCGGCAAGGGCCGAGCACGGTGCAGAGCTGTTTGTGTTCGGCCTTGCGAAGAAGGTCATTCTGGCGGACTCCATCGGCGCACTCTGGACCGACATCATCGGCGCGGGCGGCGTTGGGCTGACGAATGTCTCGACCCCGCTGGCGTGGCTGGGCATCATCGCCTACAGTTTACAGCTCTACTTTGATTTTGCGGGCTACAGCGAGATGAGCAACGGCCTGGCCGCACTGCTCGGCTTTGACTGTCCGGCCAACTTCAACCTGCCGTATATCTCGGGCAGCATCACCGAGTTCTGGCGGCGCTGGCATATTACGCTGTCGGGCTGGTTCCGGGATTACATTTACATTCCCCTGGGCGGCAACCGCAAGGGCCAGGCGCGCCAACTGCTCAATATGTTCCTGGTCTGGGCTGCTACCGGCATCTGGCACGGGGCCAGCTGGAACTTTATTGCCTGGGGCCTTTACTACTTTATGCTGCTCACGATTGAAAAAACCTTCCTGCTGAAATATCTCAAAAAAGGCAAGGTCTGGCCGCATATCTATACGCTGTTCTTTGTGGTGCTGGGCTGGGGCATCTTTACGGCCAACCAGCCCGGCGCACCGCTGGGTCTGCTGCTGCAAAAGCTGTTTGTGCCCCAGGGCGGTATTTCGCCCGTGTACTACCTGCGCAATTACGGTGTGCTGCTGGTGCTGGGCTGTGTCTGCTCGTCCACGCTGCCGCACTGGCTGTGGGAGAAAATCAGCAAAAATACTGTGGCAAAGCTCCTTGTGTTTGCCCTGCTGACCGCGCTGTGTGTCTGCTACGTAGTGGCCGCCACGAACGCTACTGCGCTGTACGCGAATTTCTGAGAGGAGGAACGGACAAATGTCAAAGGTTGTGTACCGTAAAAACGGCGGCAGACGCCGTGCGGGGTATCCGCTGCTGGTGCTCTGCGCCGTGCTGCTGTTCGGGTTCTCCCTCGTCAATATTGTGTGGCCCAAGCGCACGCAGCTCGAGCTGGAAAACCGCAAGGCCGCACAGCTCCCGGCGTTCAGCGTGAGCGCACTGCTGGACGGCAGCTGGCAGAGCGGCTTTGCCCGCTGGATGCAGGATCAGTTCTCCCTGCGTGACGCAGCGGTCAACACCCAGCGCGCGGCGGACGAGGTGCTGTTCCGAAAGGCGGAGGAGGGCGGCATTCTGCTGGGTAAGGACCGCTGGATGTTCACAAAGCTGTTCACGGTGGACGACGCCACCCGGAAGCAGCTTGCCAAGAACGTACAGGCCGTCAGCGAGTTTGCCGCGAACCACCCGGGCAAGGTCACCTTCCTGCTGGCCCCGTCGGCCAGCGTCATCTACCCGGAAAAGCTGCCCGCAGGCGCACCGATGGTGGATGAAAACGCGATGCTCGATGATATTTTTGCCAAAGTCGGCCAGAGCGCCGATGTCATCGACCTGCGCGGGACGTTCACAGACCTGAAGGACGAATACCTGTATTTCAAGACCGACCACCATTGGACGCCCAACGGCGCGTACCGTGCCTATGAGCAGTTCTGCAGCCTCAAGGGCCTGACGCCGTTTGACCGCACCGCGCATGAGCCGATCACGGTGACAGACTTTCAGGGCACCCATTACTCGGCCACGCGGCTGTGGAACGTCGAAAACGATGAAATCACCTACTACCCGTTCGACAGCCTGATGACGATCTACAAAATCACGGGCGAGGCCGCCTACGAGCCGGAAACGACGGAAAACATCGTGAATATGCAGAAGTTTAACACCCGCGATAAGTACGCCGCCTTTTTGGACGGCAACAACGGTTATTCAACGATCGAGGGCCGAGGCACAGGCAGTATTCTGGTGGTCAAGGACAGCTACGCGAACAGCTTTGTGCCCTACCTGACCGAGAATTACGCGAAAATCGGTGTGGTGGATTTCCGCAACTTCAAGTACGGCTTGGATTCCACAATTGAAAAAGAGGGCTATGACGAGGTGCTGGTGCTCTACAACTTCCAGACCTTTATCGCAGACACGAATCTGATCTATATTTCCCGTCCGTCAACGCTCTCCTGACAGAAATAAGCGATGCCCGGTCAGAAATGGCCGGGCATTTTCTGTGCCTATTCAAATAGGATTTCCAGCCGCGGCACGGGCAGAGCACTGCCGGGCCCCCACAGATTGACGTGCCAGAATTGCAGATGGAAAAAATCAGCGGCATCGTCTGCGGTCAGGGCCGAGAACGCCTGCTGCAATTCGGTGCAGAGCAGTGCCTGCCAATCCTCGTTGTGCGCCACCAGCGGCTGAAAATCCGTATCCCGCAGATGGAGCTGCACGGTGGTATCCTCCACCGTGACGTTGACCCGGGTGTCACAGACGGCCTGCCCGCCCGCAAAGGCCGTAAAGAAGCGGCCCGTCTGCCCGCAGAGCGCCGCGGCCAGCTGAGCCTGCAAGCCGGAGACGTACACGGAAGCGCGGTCTGCTGCCAGCAGCGCAAAGTCATACCCGCTGTCAGCGCGGTAGGCGGGCACTGCACAGCCGTCCGCCTGGGCAAAAAGCTGCTGTAAGCCGCAGTGCAGGTCGTATTCCCTTTCCACGGCCTTCATGTCCTCATACAGGGAGGCGGCGTCCGCGGCCCAGCTGTGGGCGGCGGTGTCCAGCACAAAAACCGAAAGCTCCGGCGCGGGCTGGGCCTTGTCGTAGAGCAGCGTGCCAAGTGTCTGCGCGTCGGCCCAATCACAGCCCGGCGGCAGTGCGGCCAGGTCGAGCAGTCCGTAGTAGAGCCGGCCCGGCAGAGCGTCCTCGGCTAGGTGGAGCGCCTGCGCGGCGGTGTTCCCGCGGGCAGACGCGGTTTTGTACTGCACGCCGTCACTCTCTGCGTTCTGATCGGCCAGCAGCAGACAGGCGGAGTACGCCCCCTGCTGCCGCGCAAAAAACACAGCGCGGACGATCTCCCGCTCGGAGAGCGCCTGCCCGCAGCCGCAGAGCAGCAGCGCGGCGCAGACGGTCAGCAGCGCCTTAGCCTTCGGTACAGACATGCGGCAGCACCTCCTATCCAGGTTAAGCCCACAAAACTCCAGGTCAGTACATTGCGCAGTGAGAGGGCCGCATCTAAATCGAGCTTGCGCAGCACCGCGCACAAAAGCCAGACGCCGCCCGGATACAGAGGAAACCAATCCAACCCGGCGGCGCTGTCCTCGGCCTTGTTCTGCCCGCCCAGCAGCCGCACCAGCGCATAAAGGTAGAGAGCCAGCTTGACCGTGACGGCCATGACCCACAGAATAAATTGCAGCCACTCGAGCCGGTTGAAAATCGACAGTGCTCCGCATCGCGCGGCGGCGTGCACCGGGTCGATGCGCAGCGGCATGGCCGCGCCGTAGAACAATTCAAGAATCAGGTGCATCCCTACGTCAAACGCCAGTGCCCACGCGGCCAGCCGCAGCAGCGTATGGCGGCCACGCTTGTCCTGCTCGGGCCAGAGCGCGGGCAGCAGGTATTCCGGGTAGAGCGTCAGCTGGTCTCTGACGGCGGCGAGAAAATCGCCCTGTGTCAGTGCGGCAGTGTGCAGATTGACGATGCACAGCCGCGGAAGCACCGATGCCAGCATGGCGACGGTTGCCAGTACCAGCAGGCAGAGCACGGCGTAGGCCGTCTGGGACAGTGCCGACACCCGCCGCAGATAGACGACAGGCAGCACAACGAGCAGACAGACCGAGGTCAGCGTGACCGCGCCGGGATAAAGCCGGTCCGCCAATTGCCAGAGCCGCAGCAGCTCCAGCACCGATGTGTAGACGAGCAGCGCACCGAACAGCAGTTTATACACGGGGTCGGCGGCCAGCCGCCAGCTGCGGGCGAACAGCCAGCCGACGCCCGCCAGCAGCGGCGCACAGACCACCGCACTGAAAAGCCCGGCGCGCGGCCAGTAGGCGGTCTGGCTGCGCAGCAGCACATTGACGAGCAGACTGACGAGCAGTGCGGCGAAAAGACTGGGGCGTTCACGCTTCATGGCGGCTGATCACCTCCCCGGATTTGGCAAGGCGGCTCCAGATGCTGCGCACAAAGCCGTCCCGCACACTGGCCCGGCCCGGCGGCATGAGCGGGTAGAGATAGTCGTACCCGAACGGTTCACTGCCGCAGGCCATCGCCAGAATCGTCAGTGCGGCGCAGGCCAGCCCCGGCACGCCGAAGCACCCGGCCAGCACGATGACGGCAAAGCGGAACAGGATCGACTGCTCATACAGCGACGGCACGGCCAGCGTGGCAATCGTCGCCGCAGCGGCCATCGTTAAAACCGGCACGCTGACGATGCCCGCGCTGACGGCGGTCTCGCCAATGATGAGCGCGCCGACCAAGCTGACCGTGTGGCTGATAGACTGCGGCGCACGCAGCCCAGCCTCGCGGACGATTTCTAAAAGCAGCGTTACGCAGAGCATTTCCAGCATCGGCGGCAGCGGCGTGGATGCCTCGCCCTGTGCCAGCTTGGTCAAAAGCCGGATAGGGATGATCTCCGGCGCAAAGGCCACGGCCATGACGTAGAGCCCCGGCCCGAACACAGCCAGCAGGAAGGCGAGATATTTTAAAATACGGATAAGTCCGGCAAACACTGCGCCCGAGGCGTAGTCGTCGAGGCACTCGAAGTGCTCGGCAAAAAAGCTGGGCACAATGAGCGCATACGGACAGCCAGCTACAAGAACGACGGCCTTGCCCTCACACAGGCGGGCACAGGCCGTGGCGGGGCGTTCGGTGTAGGCAGCTGCCGGGAAAAGATTCAGCTTGTCCTGCTTGAGGAACGACGCAAAGTAGGCACTGTCCAGCAGAACGGGAATTTCCACCTGCTCCAGACGCTCCCGCAGAGCGTCGATGGTTTCCTTTGGGGCCAGAGTACTGTCGTAGCACAGACAATATTCGGTCTTGGCACGGGTCCTGGCGGTGGAGATTTCTGCCACAAGCGTTCCGGTGCGGAACTGCCGCCGCAGCAGCGAAATGTTATTGCGCAGCAGCTCGGTGAATGCCTCCTGCGGGCCGCGCAGGTTGCCCTCGCTCATCGGCGTCGAGATCGAGCGCTGGGGCATCTCCTGCGTCGAAAACGCGACGCCGCGCCGCACGCCGTCGATGAGCAAAACGGACAGTCCGTTGGAGAGCAGCTCCACCAGCGCGGTGCAATCCTCCACCGCGTCAGGCTCGGCGGGGACGCGGCTCTGGGTCAGCAGATAGTCGCACAGCCCCTCCCCGCCGCCCAACATGGCGGGGTCGCGGTCCAGCATGTCCAACGCCATGCGGCAGAGCTTTTCCGGCGAGGACAGCCCTGTGAACATGACGATAGCGCACGGGATACCGGCAAGCATCAGGCGCTTGGTATAAAAATCGTCGGAACGGCCAAACATTTCCTCCAGAAGCGCAAGATTGGCATCCAGCGAGCGGTACAGCGGTTTCTGCGTCATGGTTCTCCCCCTCTCACGCAGGATAGTGTGGCCGCCTTTGCGGGAATTTATGAGGAGGTGCCGGGATGATTTCTTCGGTTGTGCGCACGGTGCTGGTGTATCTGGCTGTGGTGGTGGCCATGCGGCTGATGGGCAAGCGCCAGCTGGGAGAGCTGCAGCCCGCCGAGCTGGTGACGACGCTGCTGATCTCCAACGTCGCATCCATCTGCATCGACGAGCCGGATCTACCGCTCTCGGCCAGCCTGGTGCCGATTTTCTTAATCACGGCTCTTGAAATTCTGAACTCCACGCTGGTTTGGTTTTGCCCGAAATATGCCCAGCTGCTTTTGGGAAAGCCGGTGACGATCATCCGCAACGGGGAAATATTGCAGGACGAGCTGGCACAGCTGCGCATCACGGCATCCGACCTGGCCGAGGCCCTGCGCGGCAAGGACATCTTTTCCCCCAAGGATGTTTACTGGGGCGTGATCGAGCCGAACGGCAGCATCACAGCGGCCCCAATGCCGCAGGACAGCGGCGAGCCGCCTATGCTGCCGCTGCTCATCGATAAGGCAGTTTACAAGGAAAATCTTGCGTTCTTCGGCATGGATACGGCAGCGCTGGATGCACTGCTGCGCCGTGAGCAGACAACCCGCGAGGCGGTTCTGCTGCTGCTCTACAACGGCAAAAAATCCATTCTGATACAGAAAAAGGCCGCCCCGAAAGGGGCGGCCTGAAAAGGTATGCGTATGAAGCGAAATTGGTATGCCGCAATCATTCTGCTGGCTCTGTGCGTGCTGTTGTTCCGGGCGGGGCAGTATGTGGACCGCACCACAGCCGGAATGCAGCGGCAGCTTGAAGCAGCCTACGCTCTGGCGGAGCAGGGCGACTACCCTGCCGCACGCCGCGCGTACAGCCGTGCGGCCAACCGGGCACTGCGCAGCACTCAGGTCCTGGGCCTGCTTGTGCGCCGCAATATTCTGGATCAGCTCAACCAGACGCTGGCCGTGCTGCCGCCCTGTGCCGAGGCCGACAGCCTGGCAGACCTCGAGATGGAGACGCAGCGCGCCTGCACTCAGATCGAACAGGTGCGGCAATCATTTTTCAGCGGATTTTGAGCGGCTGTCCAGCATATCCTTCAGTTCTTCCATAAAGGTGTTGACATCGCTGAACTGACGGTAGACGGAGGCAAAGCGCACGTAGGCGACATCGTCCATCTGCTTGAGCTCCTGCATGGCCAGATCGCCGATATGGATGGAGGAAACCTCGCGGTCATAGGAGTTGAGCAGCTGCTGCTCAATGCGGTCCACGGCGGCATCCAACTGGGTGTAGCTGACGGGGCGCTTCTCGCAGGCGCGCAGCATGCCGTTCAGCAGCTTCTGGCGGTCAAAGACCTCGCGGGAGCGATCCTTCTTCACGACCATCAGCGGGACCGTCTCAACGATCTCGTAGGTGGTAAAGCGCTTTTTGCAGTTCAGGCACTCGCGGCGGCGGCGGATCTTTTCACCGTCCTCCGTCGGGCGGGAGTCGATGACCTTGGAGTCAACTTCACCGCAATAGGGGCATTTCATATCGGGTTCCCTCCTTTTCTACAAGCTCAGGCCTTCTTGGCAGCCTTCTTCTTGTTCTTCCAGTCGACCCACAGCGGCGTGGCAATGCAGATCGTGCTGTAGACGCCGCTGACCATGCCGAACAGCAGCGGGAACGCGAAGGAGTAGATGCTGTCCAGACGGTAGATGACCGAGACCACGCAGACAACGCCCAGGGCGAGGCAGGTCGTGATGGAGGTCATCAGAGAACGGGCAAAGCTCTGGTTGACGGACAGGTTGACCAGCTCGGCCAGGCTCATCTGCTTCTTGCCGTACAGGGCGCTGTTCTCGCGGATACGGTCATAGATAACGACGGTATCGTTGATGGAGTAGCCCAGGATGGTCAGCAGGGCAGCAATAAAGTTGCCGTTCAGGGGAATGCGCAGGAGGACAAAGACGCCGAAGACGACGAACATGTCGTGCAGCAAAGCCACAATGGCGGTAGAACCGGCCTTGAGGCCGCCGATCTTGCGGAAGCGGTAGGCCACGTAGAGCAGGATCAGCACGCAGGCCGCAACCAGCGCGACGACGCTCTTGAGCAGGAACTCCTTACCGATGGTGGCATCGACGTTGCTGACCTCATTCTGGACGAACTTGTTGTCGGGGTACTGCTCATTCAGGGCCGCCAGCAGGTTGTCGAGCTGCTCGGTGGTCAGCGTGTCACTGCCGGGCAGGGTGACAGTCAGGGTCTGGTTGCCGGAAATATCAGAGCCGGTCTGCAGGGTCAGATTGGACTTGCCCAGCTCGGTGCCGATGGTGGACTTCAGGTCGTTCAGGTCAGCGTCGCCCTCATAGGCCAGCGTGATCATGGAACCGCCCTTGAACTCGACGTCCATCTTGACGCCGAAGATACCGCAGAACACAAGCACGACAGCAATCAGCGCACAGGAGAAGGTGTAGAACTTCTTGCGGTTGCCGATGAAGTTGATGGACGGGGTCTTGAAGTCGGCACCGCCCTCCTTCTTGCCGCCGAACAGCCAGGCCTTGCGCAGAGGCTTGAAGTGGACAGCGCCGCGAATCATAACGCGGGTCGCCCAGACGCCAAAGACAAAGTTCAGCAGAACGCTGGTCAGCAGGGTGAAGCCAAAGGAGTAGATCGTACCGGCAGTGGAAGGTCCGAACCAGTAGAAAATCGGGTTAAAGACCTTGGCCCAGAAGCCGTCCGTCGGGCCAAAGGCGCCCATCAGGATGGCGGCGACGATGACGATGGTCACGTTGCCGTCGATGATGGGGGTCAGGCCCATCTTGAAGCCGCTGTTGACAGCGCCCTCGAGGGTCTTGTTCTTGGACAGCTCCTCCTTGATGCGCTCGGCGGTGATAACGTTGGCGTCAACACCCATGCCGATGCCGAGGATAATACCGGCAATGCCGGGCAGCGTCAGCGTGGAGCCGGGGAAAACCGTGAAATAGCCAGACACAACAGCCAGCGTGGCGGCGGCCTGGCCCATCAGGGAGATGACCGCGATGGTGCCGGGCAGACGGTAGCGCACGATCATCAGGATCGCGACCAGAATGAAGGCAATGATACCGGCCTGCACCATGACGTCCAGGCTCTTGGCACCCAGGGACGGGCTGATGGTGGAGTAGCTCTCAGCGGACAGGGCAAACGGCAGAGAGCCGGAGTTGATCTGGTTCGCCAGCGTGGAGGCGCTGTCCTGATCGAAGTTGCCCTTGATGATGGCCTCACCGCCGGTGATGGCCTCGTTGACCGTGGCGGTGGAGATGTTATTGTCATCCAGCCAGATGGAGATCGTGCCGTTGCTGGCTGCCAGCTCGGTGGTGGCCGTGGCAAAGGCAGATGCGCCCGCAGAGTTGAACTTCAGCTGGACGACCCAGCCTTCGGTCTCGTTGTAGGCAGCGCTTGCGGAAGCCACGTCGTCACCGCTCAGGATCTCCTCACCCGTGGCGGACGAGCCCTTGCGGAACACCATCTTGGCGGTGGTGCCGATCTCGTCGATTGCGGTCTGCGGGTTGAAGTCCGCCTCGTCATTCTTCCACGGGAAACGGACGATGATACGATTCTTGTTGTTGTCAACGTAGCTCTCGTAGTCGGTGATGCCGAGGCCGACAAGGCGGTCCTCGATAACCGTTTTGGCTGCGGTCATCTGGGCATCGGTGGCCTCCACATCGTCGGCAGGCATGAACGTAACGTCCACGCCGCCGCGGATGTCGATGCCGAAGCGGATGTCAGATGCGCCCTTGACGTAGACATTCTTGGTGTCGCCGTAGGTATAGCTCACACCCAAGATGGCCGTCAGGGAGAACAGCACGATCAAAATTGCCACGACGAACAACGGCCATG
>OIWQ01004399.1_pt1 | contig 11407 bp, 14 predicted proteins | sample 1587571 | NCBI WGS metagenome assembly OIWQ01 (sample SAMEA3888910, study PRJEB22519) | human gut metagenome | biome: human gut; feature: human-associated habitat; material: faeces | place: Denmark | collected 2010 | reverse complement strand
AAGGGTGACACGCCGCTTTTCTACAAATTGAGAAGGAGAGAATGCTGGGCAGGATTCATGGTTGGGGATCAACGATCCAGATGATCAGAAGAAACACCCATATCAATAGGATGCCGAAATCGCGTCGGAAGTTTCCCGCCAGATAGGTGCGAAGCCCATTGGTGCGGACATCGCACACGCCGTTGATTACAGACATGGCTACCAAACAGGCCGTGGTGCCGATCTGATGCAGCGGCTGATTGTCGGAGAAATAGGCCGTCAGCAGAAAGGCGGCCGCACCGACACCCAGCAGCAGATAGATCACCCGAAGCAGCGGACTCATCTTGCGCTTGGGGTTCGTCTGATACATCATGTCAATAAGCTTGGACATAGGAACCTCCCGAAACATCAGTAAACCGGCAGCTTAGCCGCCAATCAGGCAAAGAGTCACAGAGGGAATCATGGTGATGATGACCAGCGTGACAAACAGCGGTAGATAGAAATAGCTTGCGCCCTTGACCATTTTCTCAAAGGATATATTGGCGACGCGGGCGGTGGCATACAGGCAGTTGCCGACGGGGGGCGTGATCAGGCCGATCATCAGGTTGAACACCATGATCAGGCCAAAGTGCACCTCGTTGATGCCGAAGGACACGGCTGCGGGGGTCAGGATCGGCGCCATGATCAGAATGGCAGCGTTGGCGTCCATGAAGCAGCCCACAAACAGCAGGAAGATGTTGATCATCAGCAGGAACATGTACTTGCTGCTGGAAACGCTCAGGAAGAACTCCAGGACCATCTTGGGGATCATGAACTTCGTCAGCATGTAGCCATACAGGGTGGAACCGGCCACCACCAGCATCACGGCCGCAGCCTCGCCGCAGGTGGACTTAAAGACGGCGACCAGATCCTTCAGGCTGACCTCATGATACACGATGCAGACCAGGATCAGAGCATACAGGGTAGCCACGCCGGCAGCCTCGGTGGCCGTGAACTTACCGGTCAGGATGCCGCCGATGAGGATCACGGGGGTCAGCAGGGAAAGGAAGCTCTTGCGGAACAGCGTCCACAGCTCGCGCAGCGTGGGCAGCTTGCGGCGGGGGTACTTCCGCTTGACGGACATGATGCCCACCATCAGGCCAAGGCACAGGGCGCACACCACGCCGGGAACAATGCCGCCAACCAGCAGATCGGAAATGGAGGCACCGGCGGCGGTACCAAACATAATCAGGGGGATAGACGGAGGAATGATCGGGCCGATGGTGGAGGAGGCCGCCGTGATACCGGCGGAGAACTCCTTGTCAAAGCCCTCGTCGCTCATGGCCCGAATCTCGATGGTGCCAAGACCGGCGGCGTCCGCCACGGCGGAACCGCTCATGCCCGCAAACACCACGGAGGCCAGAATGTTCACCTGGCCCAGGCCGCCGGGGATCCAGCCCACCAGCGCATTGCAGAATTTGAAAATGCGATTGGTGATGCTGCCCACGTTCATCATCTTTCCGGCCAGCAGGAAGAAAGGAATCGCCAGCAGCGTGAAGCTGTTGACACCGGCAGACATCTTCTGGGCAACGGTGCCCATAGCCGTCAGATTAAAGTTGCCGGAGTAAAGCATACCCACAATGGAGGTAATGACCAGCGCATAGGGCACGGCAAAGCCCATCAGGAACAGAACCAGCAATAAGCCGACAAAAATTGCAACAACCATACAGCAGCGCCCTCCTTACACTTCATATTCCGCTTCTGCAGCGGCAAGCGCCTCCTTGAAATGGAGGGCACGACGAATCACAAACAGAATGCCTGTGATACCACCGAGAACAATGGGAATGTACTGATAGCTCATGAGCAGCCACTTTACGGATGCGAAGTTCAGGGTCATTGTGTTGCGGTAATAGTAGACACCGCCAGCGATCATGACGGCCAGGACCAGCACATAACAGATGCTCATGACCCAATAGAGGGCAACGCGGCCCTTATAGGGAATTTTATCAAAGAAATACGTAACTTTCAACTGCTCATCGCGGGATTCCAGCACGGGCAGCATCAGGAATACCATCCAGATATAGCCCATGCGGGCAAATTCTTCGGTCCAGGTGGCTGAGATCTTCAGCACAAAGCGGAACAGGACCTGCAGAAGCACGCATACAAGCATGAACAGCAGAACGATCGCCGACATGCTTTCAAGGATCTTGTCCAGTTTTTCATATTAAAGCTCCTGTATATCAAGGGTAAGGGAAGGGATCGGGGCGTGAGGGCGGAGGTCCGCCCTCGCCGCACCCGTGTTAAAAGCGCATAAAGACAGCGCTTTTTATGGATGTACTGCCGTCACCCATGCGTGGCGGCAGTACATAAATCAGTTTGTCAGGGAAAATCAGCCGGCCATGTAGGCAGCGACGTAGTCCTGAGCTTCCTTGGTGTAGCTCTGCAGAGCCTGGTTGATACCGCCCTGAGCGGCGTCAGCGAAGGCAGCCTTATCCACGGTGACGAAGGTTGCACCGGCGTCAGTGGCAGTCTGGCGATAGCCTGCCACCAGATTGGCCAGCTCCTGATCGCCCCACTCATCGGCCTCGGTGAGGGCACGCACCAGGATCTCCTGGTCAGCGGGATCCATCGCATCGAAGGTGTCGCAGTTGATGCACCAATGGTGGACGCCCTGCAGGTGCTCGGTTTCCATGATGAACTTGTTGACCTCATAGATCTTGCTGGAGCAGATGTTGTCGATGGGGTTCTCCTGGGCATCAACAACGCCGGTCTGCAGTGCGGAATAGGTCTCACTCCAGGAAACGACGGTGCACATAGCGCCCATGCTGTTCCAGATGGTGACCCAGGACTCGATCTCGGGCACGCGGACCTTCAGACCCTTCAGATCAGCTGGCGTGTTGATCTCCTTGCTGGCAGTCAGCAGGCGGGGGGAACGGTTCTGCAGGCCGATCAGGTACACATTGCCGTTTTCCTTGGCAGCGGCGTTGATGGCGGCGCCCATGACCTCGTCGGAGTAGACCGCCTTGACATCCTCGATGGAGCGGAACACGAAGGGCAGAACGGTGGGATCCACGCCGGTAGCGATCTGGCTGCCGAAGTTATCACCGAAGTGACCAATATCGATCTCGCCGGTCTTGATCTGCTGGATGTTCTCCATCTCGCTGCCCAGCGTGCCGTCCTGATGATAGTTGATCTTGATGCGTCCATTGGAATACTTGTCCACCAGCTCAACGAACTTTTCGCCGACCAGGCCGATCACGCAGCCGGTAGCATCGGAAGAAGCCATCGTCAGCTCATAGGTTTTGCCTTCTGCGCCAGGCTCGTCGGTGGGCTGCTTGGCGCAGGCCACCATGGGCAGAACCATAGCCAGGGCCAAGATGAATGCCAGTGCTTTCTTCATGTTAATTTTCCTCCTCTTGTTTTTCAAACACAATTCAGCTTGTTTCTGTTCATTCGATGAAACCCCTTGTGAAAAAAATTACAAGGCAAATACGAGTTGCAGACTCGTTTGTCAGGCACCTTTTTGCAGGATTTTTGTGGATCGCGGCAGAGTATACTTGCCTTGGAAACGATAGTAACAGTGCCGGGAAATTCGGCAAACGCACAGGACAACGTTTTCATGTGTTCGATTCTAAACAGATTATACGAAAATTGCTCTTGCCTTGCAACCCCCTACAGCCGTTTTTTTCAATTAATACAATTGTTTGTGGCGGCGGCACAAAATCCGTCCTTTTCTCTGTGCGTGGGAATCAATAATTCGGCAAAAATCAGCAACATTCTCGTCAAAATTACCAGAAGCCTCCCGAGCGGCCCGTTTTTCTGACATAAAAAACGCCCGGGTATGCTTGTCATATCTTGCCATTTTTGCCAGAGCTTTTTTCAGGGGCCTTGGATCGAAAGCCGAAAAAAATTGCGGCGCATGGATTGACAAAATAGACCAATAGTGGTATGATACACACATGCAAACGTTTACAGGAGCGGTTGCGGTTCGATTTTACGCCTTTTGCATATTGCGGGTCCCCCCCTATGCGAAAAGACATGCTCATGCACCTATAATAATATGTATTCAATTATCGCAACTATTTGGAGGTTATACCATGAAGATTGGTTTCATTGGTCTGGGCGCTATGGGGCGCCCCATGTCTAAGAATCTGCTGAAGGCCGGTCACGAGGTCCATGTTTATGACATCGTTGCGGCCTCGGTGGAGGAGCTGGTGAGCTGCGGCGCCGTGGCCGAGCCCAACAACAAGGCTGTTGCCGAGGCCAGCGAGGTTGTCATTACCATGCTGCCCAACTCCCCCCACGTCAAGAACGCCGTGCTGGGCGCCGACGGCGTGCTGGCCGGTAAGCACGACGGCCTGGTCCTGCTGGAGATGAGCTCCATTGCCCCCCTGGCTACGAAGGAGATCGGCGCCGCCTGCGCCGAGGCCGGTGTTCCCATGCTGGAGGCCCCCGTTTCCGGCGGCGTGGTGGGCGCTGCGGATGGTAATCTGTCCATCATGTGCGGCGGTGACAAGGCGCTGTTTGAGCAGCTGCGCCCCATTCTTGAGGTGCTGGGCACCTCTCTGATGCTGTGCGGCGGCCTGGGCGCCGGTAATACCACGAAGCTGGTGAATCAGCATATCATCGCCGTGGAGATCGCCACCGTGGCCGAGGCCTTTGCCATGGGCAAGAAGGCCGGCGTGGAGCCCGAGGTGATTTTCAATGCCATCCATAACGGCTACGCCGGCTCCAAGGTGCTGGAGGGCAAGTTAACGGCGGCCATGGATCGGGCCTTTACCGCAGGGTTCCGGCTGGATCTGCACATCAAGGATATGGTGAACGCAGTAGAAACCGGCTATGCGGTGGGCGCTCCCATGCCCCTGGGCAGCCTGGTGCTGGATATGATGAAGTATCTGTCCGCCAACGGCCTGGGCAGCGAGGATAACGCCGCCCTGATCAAGTACTACGAAAAGCTGGCTGGATTTGAGTTCAGCAGAATGGAATAAGTCCTGCATTTCCTTGCATTCCTTGAGCGGAAAAGCCCGGTTCGGTCTTGCACCGAACCGGGCTTTTTGCTATTGCATCTGCCTTTCCCTGGCAGCCGCAGCACTCATGAGAGCGGGCGGCTCAGCGCATGGCCAGCGTCACGTCTCCAACGGCAGCCAGCGTGTCGCCGTTGTAGACCTGGGCGGCGCAGGTGATGATGGCCTTCTCGACCCGCTCCGCAGTGATCCGTGCGCGCACGCTGATGGTGTCGCCGGGGCGGATCTTGCTGCGGAAGCTGACGTTGTTGATGCCGATAAACAGCGGCAATTTCCCGGCATATCGGGCGTCAGACAGCAAAAGAACGTCTGCGGCCTGCGCCATGCACTCCACGGAATATACGCCGGGAAGCACCGGCTCAGAGGGGAAATGGCCGCGGAAAATGTCCCAGTCTTTATCCACATGGAAGGTGGTAACGATGGAATCCCCGGGAACCATTTCCTCAACGGTGTCCACCAGCAGCATCGGCTCGCGGTGGGGCAGGATTTTCTTTACCTCGTCTTTTGTCATTTTCATCAGAAATTCACCTTATCCGCACCCTTGAGCCGCAGCATTTCCCGCGCCTCGGCAGGAGAAGCGATTTCAAAGTCCAGGCTCTCCAGAATGCCCTTGATCTTTGCGACCTGCTGGGCATTGGAGGTTGCCAGCTCGCCGTTGGGCTTGATGTACAGGCCGTCCTCCATGCCGACGCGGACATTGCCGCCGTTGATCGCCATCATGGTGGACAGGCGGAACATCCGACGGCCGGGCGCCACCGTGCTGTACTGGATATCGGGGCCCAGCAGCTTTTTGGCCTGGTCGATCATATACAGCATATTCTCCGGCGTGGCGGGGAAGCCGCCCATGACGCCGGGGACAAACTGGATATAGATCGGCTCCGGCAGAATGCCCATCTTCTTGAAGAACGCCAGGTTGCTCAGCTGCCCTAAGTCAAAAACCTCATACTCAGGCAGGGTCCCGTATTTGACCATCTGACGCAGACAATATTCAATGTCCTTGAAGGTGTTTTTGAACACGTTGTCGTAGGTACGGGTCAGATACTGCTGTTCCCAGTCATAGGTGGGATTGGGGATATTCTTGGCAAGCTGGTGATAGCAGAAATTCATCGAGCCGCCGTTGGCGGACGCCATTTCCGGCTGGAAGCGCTCGATAACGGAAAAGCGCTCCTCGGTGCTCATGCCGTTGGCTCCGCCGGTGGTGATGCCGATGACCACATCCGGCACCTGCTCCTTGATGCCGGAGAGGATCTTGCCAAAGGTTTCAAAATCGCCCACCGGCATACCCTGGTCGTTGCGGGCATGGATATGCACAACGGCTGCGCCAGCCTTGTGGGCATCCACCGCCTGCTGGATGATCTGATCAGGCGTTGCCGCAAAATAGGGGGACATGCTGGGCGTATGGATCGCTCCCGTAATTGCCGCAGAGATAACAACTTTCTTTTGTGCCATAGTAAATACGCTCCTTATGATCAAGTTGGGATAATACCATCGGCCGACAGATGCATGCGCTCTGACCGTCAATGGTCAGCATGCGAAAAACAACACCGAGCCTGCCGGTCACAGCTCGCAAAACAGCTCCACGCTCTCGCCGGCCGGCCCGCGGAAAAAGGCGATATGGACGGCGTAGGGCGTTTCGCCCGAAAAAACATGGTCCGTTGGCTCCATGGTGATCTCGCAGCCCGCCTGGCGGACATGGGCGATCATACCGTCCACATCCGGCGTGTAAAACGCCAGATGATCCAGCGCACCGCTGCGCTCTCCGCCATCACCGGAATCCAGGATCTCCAGAACCACGTTTCCGCAGGAGAGAAAGGTTGCGCCTGTCTGCACACGCAGCACGGAAAGCCCCAGAACGTTGCGATAAAAGGCAACCGTGGAGGGATAGTCGCCGGGCGCGGCTTTTAAAGACAGGTGATGCACACCGCAGATGGGCTTCATGGGCTTACAGATTGTCGATGTATCCGATGCCGAACTCGTCCAGACGACGCGTCAGCTTCATGTCGGGGATCTCAATGAAGCTCAATTCACCCAAAAACTGAATTTCGCTGCCCGGCTCCAGATGCCCCACATAGGTTTTCCCATCGGGAGTAGAGCAGACACCATGCAGATGCGGGGTGCCATCCAGCACGATGCCCTGCAGGCAGCCCAGCTCCACCGGCGCATTGATGGTATAGTAATAGTCGTCCGGATGATCGGAGCAGGACTTGATCCCATGCATGCTCAGCTTACGCAAAGAGCCGATGCCGGACACCAGCAGGGCGTTCTTGACGCCTTCCTTGGCCAGCCCCTCGGTAATGGATTCCAGCAACAAATCACCCTTTTTCAGGTGCATAACAATGATGCGTCCGAATTCGTGGCAGGTAAAAGTTCTCATGGCGGCAGATTCCTTTCCTATTCAGATAGTTTCAGCAAGAAAACGTTTACAAGCAAAGGAAGCCCAGTCCCCTTCTATCCCGCAAAACATGCGAATGAGGAAAGAAAAGCGCCCACAATATGTAAACGTTTACAGCTGATGGGTATATTTTACTACTTCCTGTGAGAAAAAGCAACCATAAATTGAACAAACCGCAAAAATCCACGGTTTTTTCATGACAACCGCATGAAGCGGCAGATCACAGACCGGCGGCAATATAAAGCAATATACTATCCTTCGGCACACGGAGGCAAAGGCCGGTCCGTTCGGTCAGAAGGTCTATATGGTACTGTACCGTGTTGCGGTGCTGGAATCGCTTTTGCGCGCAAGCCTTCAGATTGCCGTCCTCCTGAAAGTACAGCCGGATAAGCTCGCAAAAATCATCCGTCTCATCCGGCGTGCAGCGGGAAAAAACCGTGGCAGTCAGGTCGCGCCGCAGCGCCTCCGGGATGGCGGACAGCGTGAATTCCAGATTGGCTTGCTGGTAAAAGCGGGTGGCGTTTCCTCCGCAGCGCAGCACGGTGTCCAGTGTCAGCAAGGCCTGCTGATAGCAGCGCCGAAGCTCATGCGGGTCCCCCTGAGAGACGGCAGCCCCAACGGAAAGCCGGACGCAGAAGAAGCCCCGGATCGCTTCAGCCAGCCGTTCCACTATATTGCGGGGACTTTCGTTAGGCGGCAAACGAAGAAACAGCACCAGCTCACTGTGAATGACCGCAGCGTGGCACCCGGAGGTTTGCCGGAGCTGCCGTTGGACAAATTGAAGAATGCGTCCGGTTTGCCATTCGGATTGTCCCTCCTGTGCGCCGACATGCGCAGCGGCCACTATGTAAGGCTGGCACAGCCGGATATCCAATGCGTTGCCCTTGGTGCACAGCGCCTGGTAATCCGGCTGCGGCGCAAACAGACAGCTTTCCAGAAAGATGCTGCGCGCCTGCTCCCGCAGCTCTGCGCTCTCCCTTTCAGCAGTGCTTTCCAGCAGCAGCTCTGTCATGCGGCGGATCACATCGCCGAAGACGCCGACCTCCTGCGGATCGCCAGTAATGCCGATGACCCCCACCATCTGTTGACCATGCTTGATGGGCAGGTTGATACCGGGCCGCACGCCATTGCGGGCATCTTCCCGGCGGATCACCAGCGAATCCATATGCGATGCCAGCAGCTGTACTGCGCCTGTGTGCACCGTGCCGATGCGGACGGGATCGGTGCTGGCCAGGATCATGCCATTGCGGTCCATGATGTTTACATCCTGATGGATCACCGATTTCATTTCGTCCACAATGCTCTGGGCATAAGCTTTAGAAATCTGCATGGTCTCCTCCCCAGTTGGAATTATTATAAAAATCATATCACATATTTGTAAATGATACAACATTTTTCCTGTTATAATAACGGCAGCGGCAAAGCCCATCAGAAAAGGAGGAGTATCATCATGAAAATCGTTATTCTGGACGGTTACACCGAGAATCCGGGAGATCTCAGCTGGGAGTCTATTGCCAGGCAAGGCCAGCTGACGGTGTATGACCGCACATCTCTGACGGATGAGGAGGAGATCATATCCCGCATCGGTGATGCGGAGGTGGTCTTTACCAACAAGACACCGATTTCGGCCGCCGTTATGGACGCCTGCCCGAACCTGAAATTCATATCCGTGCTGGCGACCGGCTATAACATCGTGGATGTGGCCCATGCCCGTGCCAGAGGGATCCCTGTCAGCAACGTCCCCACCTACGGTACGGCCTCCGTCAGTCAGTTTTCCATTGCGCTGCTGCTGGAGATCTGCCACCATATCGGCCATCACAGTCAGAGCGTCCGCGCCGGAAAATGGGCCGACTGCAAGGATTGGTGCTACTGGGACTATCCGCTGATGGAGCTGGAAAACAAGACCATTGGCATCATCGGCTTTGGGCGGATCGGACAGTCCGAGGGGCGGGTGGCCAAGGCGCTGGGCATGCGTGTCATTGCCTATGACCTGTATCCCAACGACAGTGGCCGGGCCATCGGCGAATATGTCCCCCTGGACGAATTGTACCGTCGTGCGGACGTGATTACGCTGCACTGCAACCTGACTGCGGAAAACACCGGCATGATCAACCGCGAGAGCATCGCCAAAATGAAGGACGGCGTCATTCTCATCAACAACGCCAGAGGTCAGCTGATCAACGAGCAGGATGTGGCAGACGCCCTTAACAGCGGCAAAATTGCCGCCGCCGGCCTTGATGTGGTGTATACCGAGCCAATTCGGGCGGACAACCCGCTGCTGAAGGCCAAAAACTGCATGATCACGCCCCATATTTCGTGGGCGCCCAAGGAGAGCCGTCAGCGGATCATGGATGCCTCGGCGGAAAATCTTCGGGCCTATCTCGCCGGTGCGCCTGTGAATGTGGTGAATCCTTAACCGTTATGAAAAAATGCGTTGTAATTTCTGATTCCTTCAAGGGAACGCTCTCCAGTCATGAAATTTGTTCCATAGCCCGCAAGGAGATCCCCCAGGTGTTTCCCGACTGTCAGGTCGTCACCATTCCGGTGGCCGACGGCGGCGAAGGAACGGTGGATTGTTTTCTGGAGGCCTGCGGCGGGCAGCGTATCACCATGCCGGTGACCGGGCCGCTGGGTGAGCGGCGGGAGGCGGCTTACGGCGTACTGCCGGATGGCACCGCCGTGGTGGAAATGGCTGCCGCCGCAGGACTGCCGCTGGTGCCGGAGGACCGGAAGGATCCCTGCCGGACCACGACCTACGGCGTGGGACAGCAGCTGCGTCACGCCGCAGAGCACGGTGCAAGGCGCATCGTGCTGGGACTTGGCGGCAGCGCCACCAACGACGGCGGATGTGGCGCAGCCGCCGCCCTGGGCGTTCGCTTCCGGGATGCTGATGGCAGAGAATTTATCCCCACCGGGGGCACACTGGACCGAATCGCTGACGTGGATGCTTCGGCCGCCCGCCAATTGCTGTCGGGTGTAGAGCTGACCGTCATGTGCGACATTGACAATCCCCTCTATGGACCCCAGGGGGCTGCCGCCATTTTTGGCCCGCAGAAGGGGGCTGATGCTGCGATGGTGACCTTTCTGGACAACCAGCTTCGGGCATTGGATCGCCTGATGCGGGAAAAGCTGGGGAAAAATGTGGCACATATCAGCGGAGCCGGGGCGGCCGGCGGCTTTGGTGCGGGTTGTCTTGCTTTTCTGGGTGGAACGCTGAAAAGCGGCATTGATACCGTTATGGAGACCGTAAATTTTGAGCGGCAGCTGATCGGCGCGGATGTTGTCATCACCGGTGAGGGGCGGATCGACGGTCAGAGTCTGCATGGAAAAGTGGTGTGCGGCGTGGCCAAAACCGCCAAAGCGCACAACGTGCCGGTGCTGGTCATGGTGGGTGACATTGCGCCGGAGGCCGAGGCTGCCTATCAGCTGGGTGTCAGTGCGATGTTCAGCATCAATCGTCGGCCAATGGCATTTGCGGAAGCCAAGGAGCTCAGCCATGAAAACTACTGCGCCGCACTGGGAGACATACTTCGATGCATCCGTGCGGCGGAGGGCTTCGCTTGTTGACCAAGATGTGTATGGGGGGAATTTTCCCCAATAGATGGGGCACACAGGCCCCGCCCTACAAAGCACAGATGATGCAAAAAAACAAGCGGCTCCCGGTGAAAACCGGGAGCCGACTTAATTTGAGACTCGATTTTAAAGAATAGCCTTACCGTTCCTCTCGGAAGTAGCTGAGGCCCAGACTTGCAGGCGGCTGCTTTGATTCCCTGTCCGGCCTTGGCCGGACAGGGAACCCGGATTTCATTTTCCTCCGGGCGGAATGAATCCGCCCTGCGGCAAGGTTTTGCTGCGCAAAACGCTTGGGACGCAGCTGCGCTGCGGGGGAAAAGCAGCGGACAGACGCCGGATAACGAAGGTCTTACCGTTCCTCTCGGAAGTAGCTGAGGCCCAGGCTTGCAGGAGGCTGCTTTTCCATGTTGTTGCGCAGGCTGGAGATCACCAGCACCACCACGGTGACCACATACGGCAG
>OIWQ01004398.1_pt1 | contig 11408 bp, 10 predicted proteins | sample 1587571 | NCBI WGS metagenome assembly OIWQ01 (sample SAMEA3888910, study PRJEB22519) | human gut metagenome | biome: human gut; feature: human-associated habitat; material: faeces | place: Denmark | collected 2010 | reverse complement strand
GGAAAGCGCCGAGGCATCGTAGGAATGCTGCGCCGCAAGGGCAAAGGAAAGTCCCACCGCCATTCCCTCGGGAATGTTGTGCAGCGTCACCGCGAGCACAAGAAGCGTGGTGCGCTTCCACGAGGAATGTAGCCCCTCCGGATGTTTCCGATCCAAATGCAGATGCGGCAGAAGCAGGTCCAGCAGCATCAGGAAACCGACACCGAGGACAAAGCCACCCGCCGCGGGAATCCAGCCGATGCCGCCCGCAGCCTCCGTTTCTTCAATCGCCGGAATCAAAAGACTCCACACGGAGGCCGCGATCATGACACCGGCGGCAAATCCAAGGAAAATGCGCTGAACAGACAGCTTCATCGATTTCCGGAATAAAAACACCATGGAAGCGCCAAGCGCCGTCATGAGAAAGGTAAATCCGGTGCCTCCTGCCGCCCATAAAACCGATTCCATAAGTTCAGCCTCCCCTCCGCATTTTCAGAAAATGCCAAGCTTCGGAATAGCGAAACGCGCTTTTCCGTCAGGCAAGCGACGCACCGAGAGCGACGCACGCCGCTTCCGCATCCGCGTCCGGCGCATCGTTGCAGATCACGCTCTCATGCGCGAAAACCGCGCCGTCCCGGACACAGGTTTCCTCCCAGTTTCTCATCCATTCGCCGTCTCCCCAGCCATAGGAGCCGAACAGCGCGATTTTTTTGTCTTTCAGCTTCGCCTCGCAGGAAAGAAACATCGGCTCAAATTCGGATTCCTCGAGCTGCTCGACGCCCATCGAGGGGCAGCCGAACGCGACCGCATCGTATTCGTCCAGCTTTGCTCCGTCAAAATCCGAAGCCTTGATCAGCTCGGCATTCGCACCGGCACCGCGGGCGCCTTCCGCAACCTTTGCCGCCATAAGCTCGGTGTTGCCCGTTCCGCTCCAATATACCACGGCAATTTTATTCATCTCTTTTGTTCCTCTTTTCTTATAAAATTTATGTTAAACAGCCACAGTGAGCTGCAAAACACTTCTTCCCTCGCGCCACAGGCGCCGATAAACATTTTTGCATTTTTCAAATTTCGCAAACAGCCGGAGTGTCTCATATTCGTTGCAATATACCTTCCACAGACCGGCGAATTTGAAATTTCTGCCCTCGTTTTCGATGAATCCGACGACATCTGCAAGCGGATATCCCAAAAAGAGCCCGATTTCATGCGGAAAACCGAAGTCCGCTTCCGATTCGATGCGCTCTTTCAGCCGTTCGACCGCAAAGGACGGCTCCATACCGTCATAGCCATACGCGGAAAGAAAGCATACGACACCGTCACGGGACAGATCCGATCGCAAATTTTCCATCCGGCAGACATAGACGAGCGCCGTTAAGCGCCGAATTCTCAGCAAAACCAAAGTCAGGCCCTTGCGGTTCAGGCATTCGCGCCAAAAGCCGACAATTTCCTGCATTTCCGCTTCGGAGGAAAACGTATGACAAAACAGATTCGCCGTTTTCAGAGATGCAAGCGTGGGCGCACAATGTTCGATCAGATCTTTTTCAAAAGAATCCTTCATACGCGCATCCATCCCCCTTTTCCGGCAAGCGAATCTCCGCAAAAGTTAGTTTGCTCTAACCTCCGGTCATAATATAAACGGACAACGTCCGCAATTTCTCTTTTGGTTAGCACCAACTAACCACGAATAATCATACCATGTGAATGGGATTTTGTCAATAGGAATCCGGAATTTTTGCATCTTTGCCATAAATTCCAAAACCGATTTGAATTTTCCGATTTTTTTATATATTTTCGACAACTCATTCCGAATAAAATCCACAAAAAACACGGATTTTTCGCCTGCTTCCGTATATTTTTCCACCGATTTCCCGACGATAACATCGGAGGTGATCATATGCTTTACAAGGATCTGAATGAGCTGGTCTGTCACAGCAGCAGCAGTCGCCGATATTTCTTCTCGCTTCCGGTATCGACGCAGCTTTCGCTTTCGGAATACGGCAGCGTCATCCGTTCCGCAGCCGAGCTGCACGCACACGCCGAAAGAATGGAAAAATATAGTCGGGCGGTCGAAAACAGCGAATATTACGATAAACAAATGCGGTCATAATCCTATCGCAGCCGTTTAGGTGAAAAGGCTGTTCTATTATAAGGAACGGCCTTTTCTTTTCAGTCAAATCGACGTTTTCAGCGCTTCGCTTTTTCGGTTTTGAGGGACAAACCCTTGACATATGCCTTCAAAATCGATATAATTAAATTTAATTATACCAATCTGAGGGAGAAGTGCGATGAAACATATCTTCGTGGTCAATCCCGCGGCGGGAAAAGGAAAAAAACTGCCCGCCGTTCTGTCCGCCATTACATATGCCTGCGAGGAGCTGGACGCGGACTATGAAATCTATCACACCGTCACGGTGGGAGACGGCATCCGTTTCGTGCGGGAAAAATGCGAGAAAAATCCCGGTGAAGCGATGCGGTTTTACGCCTGCGGCGGAGACGGCACGCTCTACGAGGTAATCAACGGCGCCGTCGGATATCCTACGGCGGAGGTCGCGGTCGTCCCTTCGGGGACAGGAAATGATTTTATCAAAGCATTCTCCTCTCCGGAGTTCTTTTCCGACATCAAGCGTCAGCTGCTCGGAAAACCGGAAAGGCTCGATTTGATTCGATACAATAACAAATACTGTATCAACGTGCTCAACATCGGATTTGACTGCGACGTCGTGCAAAAGGTCTCCGAAATCAAGCGCAGCGCCTTGGTTCCGTCCAAGCTCGCATATCTCTTCAGTGTTGCGAATGTCTTTACCAAAACTTTCGGCAAAAGCTTCAAGGTGTTAATCGACGACCGCGAGCTTATCGAGCATGAATTTATGCTTCTCGCGCTCGCAAACGCCAATTATTACGGCGACGGCTTCAAAGTGGCGCCGGATGCGCTGCTCGACGACGGTTACATGAATCTATGTCTTGTCGATAAGGTTTCACGAGCGGAATTTATCAAGCTCGTCGCGAAATACAAGGTGGGGCATCATGTGAATGAAAACGGAGAAAGCCTGTATCCGTTTATCCGATATCAAAAATGCAAAAAGGTGCTCATTGAATCCTATAAGCCGCTCGGCGTCTGTGCGGACGGAGAAATCTCTCCGTACAAAACCGTGCAGATCGAAATCGCGCCCGCGGCCGTTGCGTTTTCCATCCCCAAGGGCGTAAGATGCCTTTCCCTGTCCGGCAAAGCCGAGAAAGAATACACGACAGTATAACCGACGCAAAAAAATCCAAAATATGACAAAAGGATGAGCGAATATGAGAAAAGAACTTGAAAAAACATACAATCCCGGCGAAATCGAAAAGCCTCTCTATGAGAAATGGTGCGACGCCGGCTATTTCACGCCGGAAATCGACAGAAGCAAAAAGCCCTTTACAATCGTGATTCCGCCCCCCAACGTCACAGGACAGCTCCACATGGGGCACGCGCTGGACGAAACCCTGCAAGACACCATCATCCGCTATAAGCGGATGTCCGGCTACTGCACGCTTTGGGTGCCCGGCACGGACCACGCCGGCATCGCCACGCAGATCAAGGTGGAGGAAATGCTCCGCAAGGAAAAAGGGCTAACCCGCCACGACCTCGGCCGTGAAAAATTCACGGAGCTCGTTTGGGACTGGAAGCACAAATACGGCTCCCGCATCATCAGCCAGCTGAAAGCCCTCGGCTCCTCCTGCGACTGGACGCGCGAGCGCTTCACCATGGACGAAACGCTCTCGAAGGCGGTGCGCAAAACCTTCGTCGACCTCTACAACAAGGGGCTCATCTACCGCGGCTACCGCATCAGCAATTTCTGTCCGAAGTGCGCGACCGCGCTCTCCGACGCAGAGGTGGAATACAAAGAAAAGGACGGCTCTTTCTGGCATATCCGCTATCCCGTCAAGGACAGCGATGAAGCGGTGATTGTTGCGACGACGCGTCCCGAAACAATGCTCGGCGACACGGCTGTGGCGGTGCATCCGGAGGACGAACGCTATGCGCATCTTGTCGGCAAAACGCTTATTCTGCCGCTTGTGGGACGCGAGATCCCTGTCGTCGCCGACGAATATGTCGAGCGCGACTTCGGCACGGGCTGCGTAAAAATCACGCCCTGCCATGACCCGAACGACTTCGAGGTAGGCCGCCGCCATAATCTCGAAATGATATCCGTCATCGACGAGCACGCCAAAATCATCGGCGGCTACAAATACGACGGCATGGACCGCTATGAGGCGCGCCGCGCCATCGTCGCCGACCTTGAAGCGGGCGGATACCTTGTCAAGGTAGAAGCCTGCAAGCACAATGTGGGGCACTGCTACCGCTGCGGCACGGCGCTCGAACCGCTCGCATCGCGCCAGTGGTACGTCAAAATGGAGCCGCTCGCAAAGGCCGCCATCGAAGCGGTCGAATCGGGAGAGATTAAATTCATTCCCGACCGGTTCTCCAAAATCTATCTCAACTGGATGTATAATATCCGCGACTGGTGCATCTCCCGCCAGCTTTGGTGGGGCCATCAGATCCCCGCGTGGTACTGCGATGCGTGCGGCCATATCAACGTCAGCCGCGAAGACCCGACGAAGTGCGAAAAGTGCGGCTGCACGAAGCTGACCCGCGACGAGGACGTGCTCGACACCTGGTTCTCGTCCGGCCTGTGGCCGTTCTCAACGCTCGGCTGGCCCGATCTGAATTCTGAAGACCTCAAATACTGGTACCCGACGACCGACATGGTTACGGGCTATGATATCATCTTCTTCTGGGTGGCGCGCATGGTCGTCTCCGGCATGGAGCAGATGAAAAAGGAGCCGTTCAAGACCGTCTTCATCCACGGCCTCGTCCGCGACGACAAGGGCCGCAAGATGTCCAAGTCCCTCGGCAACGGCATCGACCCGCTGGAAATGGCCGAGAAATACGGCGCGGACGCCCTGCGCTTCAATCTCATCACCGGCAACTCGCCCGGCAACGACATGCGCTTCTACGTCGAGAAGTGCGAGGCCATGCGCAACTTTGCCAATAAGATCTGGAACGCGAGCCGTTATGTGCTCATGAACCTGACCGTCGAAGAGACTGGCCTGCCTGATGTGACAGACCTTGAGATCGAAGATAAGTGGGTGCTCTCCAAACTCAATACGCTCATCAAAGAAGTCACGGAGAACATGGATGCCTATGAACTGGGCGTCGCCTCCGCCAAGGTCTACGACTTTATCTGGGATACCTATTGCGACTGGTATATCGAACTCACCAAGGCAAGACTTTACGGCGAGGACGAAAAGAGCAAGCTGGCCGCGCAGAAGGTTCTGGTGTATGTCCTTGACCAGTTCCTGCGCCTGCTGCACCCGTTTATGCCGTTCATCACCGAAGAGATCTGGCAGGCCATCCCGCACGAGGGCAGGTTCCTCATGCTGGCTGACTGGCCGAAGTACGACGAGAATCTGAACTTCTCCGTCGAGGCGGCACATATGGAGTCCGTCATGAACGCCATCCGTTCCATCCGCAACCGCCGCGCGGAGATGAACGTCCCGCCGTCGAAGAAGAGCACGCTCTATGTCGTGTCTGACAAGGGCGAGATCTTCCGGCAGGGCACGGGCTTCATCTGCCGTCTGGCCTACGCCGATCAGGTCATCATCTGCGATGCTGATCCAGAGGGCCACGAAAACATGGTCTGCGTCGTCACGAACGATGCCAAGCTCTATATCCCGCTCGAGGAGCTCATCGACTTCGAGAAGGAACTGGCCCGCATCGAAAAGGAAAAGGCGAACTGCCTCAAGCAGATCGCCATGTTCGAGGGCAAGCTTTCAAACGAAGCGTTTGTCTCCCGCGCACCGGAAAAGGTCGTGGCCGAGCAGCGCGAAAAGCTCGAAAAGAACCGCGCGCTGCTTGCGCAGCTCGAAGAAAGTGAAAAGCGTCTGCGCCGGTAATTCCTTTGACAAAACCCGCGCGTAAAAGCTTCTATAATGGACACACAGGAAAAAGCCCTGTGTGTCCATTTTCTATTTTGGAGGCGAACAAATGAATCTCACAAGCTTTTTGCAGGACAAGCATCTGACCGTCGCGCTGCGCGGCGAAATTGACCACCACAGCGCGAAGGATATCATGCGCGTCCTGGGCAACAAGATCGACCTCTATCTGCCGCGCGTGTGCGTGCTGGATTTCCGGGAGGTCACGTTTATGGACTCAAGCGGCATCGCCATCGTGATCTCCTGCGTGCGCCGCATGCGGCAGCTGCGCGGCGAGGTCATTCTCAGGAGCGTCCCGCCGCAGCCGATGAAGGTGCTCAAGGCCTCCGGCATTGAGCGCATTGCAACTCTGGAAGATGAAAGGAGCCTTGTCCATGAAAGCTGAAAATGAAATGACGCTGACCTTCCCCAGCAGGTCAGCCAATGAATCGTTTGCCCGCGCGGCAGTCGCATGCTTCGCCGCGCAGCTCGACCCCAATCTCGAAGAACTGAACGATATCAAGACCGCCGTGTCCGAGGCCGTGACCAACTGCATCGTCCATGCCTACCGCGACTGCCTCGGCACCGTGACCATCCGCTGCCGCATTCTGCCGGAGAACGTGCTGGATATCGTCATCCGCGACAAGGGCTGCGGCATGGAGGACGTGGAAAAGGCCCGCGCGCCCATGTTCACGACCGGCGGCCCGGAGCGCAGCGGCATGGGCTTTACAATCATGGAGAGCTTCATGACCTCGCTTCAGGTCACGTCAAAGCCCGGCAAGGGCACGACGGTACATATGAAGCGCAAGATCGTGCAGCGGAGGAAAACCGCTTGAGCGACACCATTACGCTCATCCAGCGCTCGCAGCAGGGCGACCGGGACGCGTCCGAGCGGCTTGTCACGGAAAACACGGGCCTCATCTGGTCGATCGCCCGGCGGTATTTTGGCCGCGGCGTAGAGCCGGACGATCTGTTTCAGCTTGGCTGCGTCGGCTTTTTAAAGGCGGTCGAGGGCTTTGATACCGCCTACGGCACGCAGTTTTCCACCTATGCCGTCCCCAAAATCGCCGGCGAGATCCGCCGCTTCCTGCGCGACGACGGCGCAGTCAAAGTTAGCCGCAGCGTAAAAGAGCGCGCTGCCGCCATCAAAAAAGCGCGTGAGCGCCTGACCGGCGATTTTGGCCGCGACCCGACGGTATCCGAACTTTCCGAGGCACTGGGCCTTTCGCCTGAGGAAATCGCAGCCGCCGAAACAGCTACCAGCGCGACTGAGTCCATCCAGCGCCAGACCGGAGAGGAGGGCTTTTCGCTCGAGGATGTCCTGTGCACCGACGGCATGGAGGAAAGGTTGCTCGAACGCATGGCCCTGCAGGAGGCGCTTGCCCGCCTGAACGATAAGGAACGTCTTGTTATCCAGCTTCGATACTATCACAGCCTGACGCAGCAGCGTGTTGCCGGCCTCATCGGCGTATCGCAGGTGCAGGTCAGCCGTATCGAAAAGAAAGCGCTTGAGCGACTCCGAACATTTTTTTGATATCGACAAACCGGGAAAAATGCAGTAGAATATCCGTAGTTTATTGAAAAGGCAATGTCATATCACTTGATGCTGTGACCTGTCAGTTGACGCAAGCACGATGAAAACTCGAACAAGGTTCTGGTAGGGGCGTCGGCCCCTACAGGGTGCTGCGCAGATCGATGACATTGCCCACAAGGGGAAACTATGGAACAGACATTTGAAGCCCGGTTCTTATCTGCACGCCGCGCTGTGATCGCGGCGCGCTTTCAGAACCTGAACGACATGCAGCGCGAGGGCGTTCTCACGACGCAGGGGCCGCTGCTGCTGCTGGCCGGTGCGGGGAGCGGCAAGACGACCGTGCTCATCAACCGCATTGCCAATCTCATCGCCTTCGGCGAAGGCTCCGACTCAAATGAAATTCCGGAGTATATCGCGGAGGAAGACGTTACATATCTCGAGGACTACCTCAAAACGCGCGATCCCGCCATGCAGCAGCAGGCCGAGCGCCTGTGCGCATTGCGTCCCGCCGCGCCGTGGTCGATTCTGGCCATCACGTTCACAAACAAAGCTGCAAACGAGCTGAAGGCCAGATTGCAGGCGCTGCTGGGCGACTACGCCATGGACGTATGGGCCATGACGTTCCACGCTGCCTGCTGCCGCATTCTCCGGCGGGAGATCGACCGGCTGGACGGCTACACGGGCCGCTTCACGATCTATGACACGAGCGATTCCGAGCGGGTCATGAAGGACATTCTGAAGGACTTCGGGCTGGACGAAAAATCCCTCCCGCCGCGTCTGGCTCTTTCTGTGATCAGCAAGGCCAAGGACAAGCGGCAGAATCCGGAGCTGTTTTCCAGACACGCCGGAAAGTCCGGCGATTACCGCATGGATCGCATCGCGCAGCTCTACGCCGAATACGAAAAGCGCCTGCACGAGGCCAATGCGCTGGACTTTGACGATATCATCCTCAAGACCGTCGAGCTGCTTGAGCAGTTTGAGGACGTGCGGACGTATTACCAGCGCAAGTTCCACTACGTCATGATCGACGAGTATCAGGACACGAACCAGCTGCAGTATCAGCTGACAGCGCTGCTTGCGGGCGGGTATGAAAACATCTGCGTCGTCGGCGACGACGACCAGTCCATCTACAAATTCCGCGGCGCGACTATCGAGAACATTCTTTCCTTTGAAAAGCAGTTCAAGGGCGCACGTGTCATCCGCCTGGAGCAGAACTACCGCTCCACGCAGGCCATTTTGAACGCGGCCAACGCCGTCATCTCGCACAACCGGGGGCGCAAGGGCAAAAAGCTCTGGACGCAGAACGCTGCGGGCGACCGCATCACGGTCTACGAGGCGGCAAGCGAGTCGGATGAGGCCAATTACATTTCCAGCCGCATTATCTCCATGTCCAAGGGGAAGAATTTCAAGGATTTCGCCGTGCTCTACCGCACGAACGCGCAGTCGAACGCGGTGGAAAATGCGTTCAAGCGCAGCGGCATCCCGTACCGCATCATCGGCGGCACACGCTTCTTTGACCGCGCTGAGGTCAAGGATATGCTGGCCTATCTGTGCGTGATCAATAACCGCGCAGACGAGCTGAGATTGCAGCGCATCATCAATAACCCGCCGCGCGGCATCGGCGGCAAAACGCTCGAAATGGCGCAGCGGCAGGCGGCTGCGGCAGGCGTGCCGCTCTACACGGTTGTCTCCGACCCGTACAGCTATCCGAGCCTTGAAAAGTCCGCCGCGAAGCTCATGGCCTTCACGGTCGTGATCGAGGAATGCGCCGAGCTTCTGACGACGCTTTCTCTGCCGGACTTCTATGAGGAGGTCATGCTCCGCACCGGCTATCTGAAAATGCTCGAGGAAAAGGACGATGTCGAAGCGCGCACCCGCGCCGAAAACGTCCGCGAGCTGAAATCCAGCATCCTTGCCTACATGGAAAACACCGATACGCCCACGCTGGCGGGCTTTTTGGAGGAAATTGCCCTCTACACGGATATCGAGCAGTATGACCCGGACGCGGACGCCGTCGTGATGATGACGATGCACGCGGCCAAGGGTCTGGAATTCCCGAATGTATTTCTCACGGGTTTTGAAGAGGGGCTGTTCCCGTCGAACCGCTGCCTGAACGAGCCGGAGGAGCTGGAAGAGGAGCGCCGCCTGTGCTACGTCGCCATCACCAGAGCCAAGCAGAACCTCGTCATTTCCTACGCCCGGCAGCGCATGCTCTACGGCCGCACGACGACGAATCTGCCCTCCCGCTTTGTAGACGAACTTCCAGCTGAATCCGTCAAGCGCGTCGGCGCGCCGAAGCCCAGCTATTCGCAGCAGGCCCCCCGGCAGTACGGCTCGTTTGGCCGCGTCAGCATCTACGGCGACGAGTATAACGACTTTTCGCAGATCCCCACGCGCCCGAAGCCGCAGAAGGACTATTCCGTCCACACGCAGCCGAAGCCTGCTCCGAAGGTCAGCTTCGCGGCAGGGGAAATGGTGCAGCACAAGGCCTTTGGCCGGGGCATGATCCTGACGGTCCTGCCCATGGGCGCCGACGCGCTGCTCGAGATCGCATTCGACGGCGTCGGCACCAAGCGCCTCATGGCAAACACGGCGGCGCAGCACATGAAAAAGCTGTAATCTTCCCATGACCCCGGCATAGGCTATGCTGGGGGTGTATGGAGATGAGCCGGAAAAAACGAAGACGCAGAAGATTGCTGCTGATCATTCCGCTGCTTGTGCTGACGGGGCTGATTCTGCTCGTGGAACTGCATCTGTCGCCGTATATCCGCGAGCTTGCGCGCAATCAGGCAGTCAACGCCGCGTCGAACGCCATCACAGAGGCCGTCAGCGAAATGCTCCGCAAGGGCGATACGGATTTTTCCCGCGTGATCGTGCTGGAAAAGGATGTGGAGGGCCATATCACCGCGCTCCGCACCGACATGACGCAGGTTGAACGCCTCAAGGTCGAGGTGCTGGAAATTCTGAATACTCTTGTCGCGCAGATCAACACGCAGCAGATGGGCATCCCGCTCGGAAACCTCCTGCTGCCCGATCTGCTGGCCGGAACCGGCCCGGAACTGCCGGTCAAGGCTGTCAGCCTCACCATGTCGAACGCTGACTTTTTTTCGGATTTTACCGCAGCTGGGATTAACCAGACCCTGCAGACGCTGAAGGTGAAATTCACCATCAGTCTGACTATCCTGACGACTGTTGGCTATGAAACGGTTGACGTGGACAGCGATGTCATGGTCGCACAGACCGTGATCGTCGGCACAGTACCTGAAACTTATGTAAATCTAGGGCATCTTACCACAACAGAAGGCTGGGAATGATATGGAACCGAAACAGGAGATTGAACAACTCACCCGGGAACTGGAACACGCGGGGTATCTCTATTATGTGCTCGATAATCCCGAGATGAGCGATTATGATTACGACCACAAGCTGCGCAGGCTGGAAGAACTGGAAGCGCAGTATCCGCAGTACGCCTCGCCGCTCAGTCCGACGCACCGTGTCGGCGGGCAGGCGCTGAGCGAATTCGTCAAGGTGCGTCACGCCGTTCCGCTGGAGAGCCTGCAAGATGTATTTTCCTTCGACGAACTGCGTGAATTCGACGCGCATGTGCGCGAGGAGGAGCCGGACGCGGAATATTCTGTCGAACCGAAGGTCGATGGCCTTTCCGTTGCACTGGAATACATCGATGGACAATTTGTCCGCGGCGCGACGCGCGGCGACGGATTGATCGGCGAGGATGTGACGGAAAATCTCAAGACCATCCGCTCCATTCCCATGACGCTGGAGCATGCGCCCGCCCGTCTGATCGTGCGCGGCGAGGTCTTCATGCCTCGTGTCAGCTTTGAAGCACTCAACGCCGAGCAGGAGAAACTCGGAAAGCCCCTTTTTGCAAACCCGCGCAACGCGGCGGCGGGATCGCTGCGCCAGCTTGACCCCGGCATCGCGG
>OIWQ01004395.1_pt1 | contig 11420 bp, 9 predicted proteins | sample 1587571 | NCBI WGS metagenome assembly OIWQ01 (sample SAMEA3888910, study PRJEB22519) | human gut metagenome | biome: human gut; feature: human-associated habitat; material: faeces | place: Denmark | collected 2010 | reverse complement strand
ATTTAAATAGCGAATATTTAGTAAAAATATTATCAAAATAATTGTGAATTTTTTGTGAATTTTATACTCTTGAATAATAGCTAATATCAAGCAATTTAAGTGAGAAAATTAAACTTAAATTGCTATTTTTTTTGCCGAATACTCTTGCATTTAACATCGTTTATTGTTATTATAGAGAAGAATAAAATATTATGATATAAGATGTCGAATATATGACAATCATTTTACTAAAGACAGAATTAAAAAATGACTGAAAATGGTCTGAGATAAATAAAACTATTAATTTCGCCCAAAAAGGGGCGTCCCTAATGGGCGAAGAGAGGATTTTAAAATGATAGAGTTTAGAAATGTTTCTAAAGTATACTGGCACAGAGGCTGTACACAATGCTAATTTTACTATTAATAAAGGAGATTTTGCATTCTTAGTTGGTAGTTCTGGTTCTGGTAAGTCTACTTTAATAAAGTTAATTTTGAAAGAGGAAGAGCCAACTTCTGGACACATTATTATTAATGGAAAAGATACTACTTTCTTAAAGCCTAAGAGAGTTCCATATTTAAGAAGAAGTATGGGGGTTGTTTTCCAAGATTTCAGACTTTTGCCAGATAAAACTGTTTATGAGAATGTTGCTTTTGCAATGTATATTGTAAGGGCTACACCAAAACATATAAGAAGGCAAGTTCCAATGGTTCTTGCAATGGTAGGCCTTTCAGATAAAGCAAATGTATATCCAAATGAGTTATCTGGTGGTGAGCAACAAAGAGTTGCGCTTGCTAGAGCATTAGTAAACAATCCATCAATGTTAATTGCAGATGAGCCTACAGGAAACCTAGACCCAGATACAGCTTGGGATATTATGAGACTTTTAAATGAAATCAATTTAAGAGGTACTACTTTGGTTGTTGCAACACACGCAAAAGATATAGTAGATAAAATGAACAAAAGAGTTATTCGTATAGAAAACGGAAATATTATAAGTGATAAAAAAGGTGGGTATGACAGTGAAGCATAGTATATTTGGTTATTTATTAGGAGAAGGTTTTAGAAATGTATTTCACAATAAAAAATCATCGGGTGCGTCACTTGCAATTATGTGTGCCACTATGTTGATTTTTGGATTGTTTTTCATGATTATAGAAAACCTAAACAATGCAGTTGAAACATTGGAAACACAACAAGGAATTCAAGTGTTTATTCAAAAGACTGCAACAGATGCTCAAATGGAGCAAATTGGAGAACAAATACAAGCAATAGATGGAGTAAATAAGGTAACATTCGTGTCTAAAGAAGATGCATTAAATCAGACTAAGGAAAAATTAAAGGACAAGCAAGCTTTAATTGCTGGCTGGGATGAATCTAATCCATTTAAAGCCTCATATTTAGTAACATTAACAGACTTGAAACTAAGTTCTCAAGTACAAGATGAAATTAAAAAAATAGACAATATTGATAGTATACAAAGTAGAGACGAGACAATTAATGGCTTAGTTGCAATAGCAAATGGAGTAAGAATTGTTTCTGCTGTAATATTAACATTGCTAGTATTAATATCTATATTCATCATAGGAAACACAATAAAATTAACAGTACATGCAAGAAGAAAAGAAATATCAATTATGAAATATGTTGGAGCAACAGACAGCTTCATTAGATGGCCATTCGTAATTGAAGGTATAATAATTGGTATTGTTGCAGCATTACTTTCAATACTAGTTCTTGGAATTGCATATAGCTTAATTACAAATGCAGCAGCAAACTCAATAATAAGTACAATGGGAATAAAACTTCTATCATTTACAGATATGACAACATTATTAGTTATTGTGTATATGGTATTAGGAATTGGAATTGGTGCATTAGGAAGTTCTATTTCAATGAGAAAATATTTGCAGGTATAAAGGAGAAAAACTATGAAAAAAAGAATGTTATTAACTGTACTGTCAGCTTTAACAGTACTTATGCTAATATCATCAATAGTAGTAAAGTCATATGCATCTCTTACGGACGATAAGAGTGATGTGCAAAACAAGATAAATGAAGCTAAAAATGCGTTAAACGACATATCTGACGACAAAGATGAAGCTGAAACAGAATTGCAAAAAATTACTACACAAGTTACAGAAGTACAAAAGCAATTAGATACATTAGCAGCACAAATAGATGAGCTAAATGATACAATAGATGAAAAACAAAAAGAGATTGAAGATGAAGAAGCAGAAATTGAAAAGACAGATAATCTATTAAAAGAGAGAATGGTTGCTTTATACGAAATTGGAGAAACTTCATATTTAGACGTACTGTTTAATTCGGAAAATATACTAGATTTCTTATCTAACTATTCGATGATACAACAAATTGTTGAAACTGACTCGGCTTTGATTGATGAATTGGAAGCCAAGAAGGAACAACTGCAAAAAGATAAAGGTAATTTAGAGGAAGATAAGGCAAAAGTTATATCAGTAAAAGCAGATCAAGAAGTTAAAAGAGCTCAGCTATCTGCATTGCAAGAGAAAAAACAATCAGAAATTAATAAACTATCAGCTGATGAAAAGGCAAAACAAGCAGAGTTAGATGCCTATAATGCTAAGTTAAAAGAGATTGATGATGCAATCGCAGAGGCTTTGAGAAAAGCTCAAGAAGAAGAGAAAAAAAATAATGCAACAAATGGTGGAAATGGAAGTAGTTTTGATGGAACTTTTGCATGGCCATTAGATTATTCACCAAGAAGAGTAACTTCTAGAATGAAATACAGATGGGGCAGATGGCACAAGGGTATAGACATTGGAACAAATGCTGAAATAGGAAAAAGAGTTATAGCAGCAGCATCTGGAACAGTAATATATAGTGCATATCAAGCAGGTTCATCATCAAGTGCAGGCTATGGAAATTACTTGATTATTTATCATGGAAATGGATATTGCTCATTATATGCACACATGGATTCAAAAGCAGTAAGTACAGGACAAAAGGTATCACAGGGACAACTAATTGGGTACTCTGGAAACACTGGTGGTGTTGCGCCTCACTTACATTTTGAAATAAGAAAGGCAACGTCAATAGGGGATTTCTTCGGAAACAACTGGAAAGACCCACTAGATTATTTGCCGGGTGGATATACAATAGTAGATTAACAATAAATTAAATACATAAAAGGAGGGAACATTTATGAAGAAGAAAATACTAACACTAATTACAATTTGTTTAATTTTAGTATGCTTCTCCATAAATGTTTTTTCTGCTAATGAGGTTTCACAAAATGAAATAATAGATGGAGAAACCAATAGTGAAGCAACTAATAAGACTCTATTTGAACAGAAAACAGAGGTAGATAATAAACTAAATGAATCAAATACAAGGCTTGAATATGTACAAAGTGAGATTTCAGCTTCAATGCAGAAGGTGCAAGAACTAGATGATTCGATAAACGATTATCAAAATAAATATAATGAATTACAATCACAAATAGCATCATTAGAAGCAGAAATTTCTTCAACACAAAATGACTTAACAAAAACTGAACAAGAATATGCAAGAAAAGAAAATTTACTAAAAAAGAGAGTAGTAGCACTATATGAAGGTGGTGAAACTACTTATTTAGATGTATTGTTGTCATCTAAAAATTTATTCGATTTCTTATCTAATTATTATATGTTAGAACAAATTATAGAATTTGACAGTAACTTATTAAATGAATTAGATGAACAAAAACAGAACATAGAAGTAAAAAAAGCAGAACAAGAAAAGAAAAAAACAGATTTAAGAGTTGCAAAGGCAAAACAAGGGCAAATGCAAATATTAATGGAAAACCAAAAAACTTTGCAGGTAAGTTATGCATCAAAATTAAGTGAAGAAGAAAAGAATTTATATGAACAAATAGAACAATATAAAAAAGAGCAAGAAGATTTAGAAAATCAAATTCAAGCAGCTATAAATTGGAGTGGAGCCTTAGCAATACAATACAAAGGTGGAGTAATGTTATGGCCAATAGCAGTAGATGGAACATATATAACATCTCCATATGGAAACAGATTACACCCAATACAAGGAGTGTATAGATACCATGATGGTATAGACATTGGAAATGCAGGCTATGGAGCTCCAGTTATTGCAGCAGCAGATGGAATTGTAACATATGCGGGTGTAATGAGTGGATATGGTAACTGTGTAATGATAAACCATGGAGATGGAATAGTAACTTTATATGGACACGGGCAAGAAATATATACAGAACTTGGTGCAACTGTAAAACAAGGAGATGTAATAATGGCTGTTGGTTCAACCGGAAATTCAACTGGTCCACACTTACACTTTGAAGTAAGAAAATTTGGGGTAGCAGTAGATCCAATTCCATATTTGCAAGGTGATAATACGAAAGATGAAAGTAAAACAAATGAAAATACAATTATAAATAATAATGAAGTTGCAAATGTAACATAAAAGCACACTATTTTGAGAGGCGTGTATTACCATATTTTATATATGTTTGATAGAACACAATTGATTAAATGCTAAAAATGTAATAAAGTTGATAATAATAAAGTATAATAAAAATAGCCAATGTTTATCATAATTGGCTTAAAAAGAAAGGACATAAAAATGGAAGATAAAAAAATAAAAAGACAAAACATTTACAAAGTTATCATGTTAGTAATTCTAACTGCAACAATCACATTTATGCTAACTACAATGGTGATGTACAATAAGTTTTCATCTACGTATATTAACATAGGAAATACAACAACCAGTACAACAGGAACTACTAAATCGGATTATAAAGATTTGGTTAAAACTTTAGAAGCATTTAAAACAATGATAAAGCAAAAATACATTGGTGAAGTTGATGAAGAAAAAATGGTAGAAGGAGCAATAAAAGGCTTTGTTGAAGGTTTAGGAGATCCATACACAGAATATTTACCTAAAGAAGAAATGACTGAGTTTACAGAAGAAACAAGTAGCCAATATGTTGGAATAGGTGTATATTTAACAAATGATAAGACAACGAATACCATACTTGTTGTTGGTACTATGAACGGGTCACCAGCTCTAGAGGCAGGAATGCAAGCAGGTGATATAATAGAAAAAGTAAACGATGTTGCTTATACAGGAGAAACAATGGATGATGCAATAAAAGTACTAAAAGGCGAAGAAGGAACATCAGCAAAGGTAACAGTTTTAAGAGACGGAAAAGAAATTGATTTAACTGTAACAAGAAAGAAAATTACAGTAGAGCATGTTTCTTCAAAAATGGTAGAAAACAATATCGCATATCTTCAAGTAGATTCATTTGATAGCGGTGTTGCAGAGTCATTCAAAAAACAAGTAACAGAGCTAGTTAATAAAGGTGCAAAGGGAATAATAATAGATTTAAGAAGCAATGGCGGAGGAATAGTTAGTGAAGCAACAGGAATTGCAGACTTATTTTTAAAGAAAGATGAGACAATTCTTATAACCAAATCAAAAATAGCAAATGAACAATTAACAGTATCTAAGAATGATGCAATTATAACAGATATTCCAGTAGTCATACTTGTAAATGAAGGTACAGCAAGTGCATCAGAAATATTAGCAGGAGCATTGAAAGATAAATATCCAAATACTACAATAGTCGGCATGCAAACATATGGAAAAGGTGTAATTCAGACACTATATAGTTTATCAGATGGAAGTGGTTTGAAAATAACAACAGAAGAATATTACACACCAAATCATAACAAGATAAATAAAGAGGGTATTACTCCAGATGTTGAAGTAGATTTAACGAAAAATGCAGAAGGAAAATATGAAACAGAGTTTGATAAAGACGCGCAAGTGCAAAAAGCACTAGAAACAATAAAAGAGAAGATAAAATAATTATAAAAGACTTATATATTTTATAAAATTTAGAGTGAAATAATAAATTTTGAAAATATATTAAGTCTATTTTTTATGATTAAACAAACATTTTATATATGACTAAAATCAAAAATAAAACGAAATTTCTCAAAAATGTATTTACATATTGTTTTATATTTGATAAAATTAAAAATGATAAAAAACGTTTTTAAATTCTTAAAACAAATTATATAAATAAGAAAAAATGGAACACTAATGAAAAGAATTTATAAAATAAAAATACATAGGAAGGAATGAAAATGAATAGAATGAAAAAATATAAAGGAATAACATTAATTGCATTAGTTGTTACAATAGTGGTTTTACTAATACTTGCTGGTGTAAGTATTAATTTAATAACTGGAGAAAACGGAATAGTATCAAAAGCAAAACAAGCAGCAGAAAAAACAGAAGAAGCAAATGCGGTAGAAATTATGTCAGAATATTTAGCAGGGGTACAAATATCAAGTGGTCAGGGCAATGATTTTAGATTGGCAGATTATTTAAGTTCAAATATAGGAAATGATGGAATAGAGGATTTTTTAAATAATGGAGATGGACACGCTCAAGTAGCTTATAGAGGATATAAATATTTAGTAAACTTAGAAGATTATACATTTGAATATTTAGGAAAAACAGATGGTAACGGAGTAAATAGACATCTAAAACAAGTTTTAGATAACAACAATGAAGATGTACCAGGAATAGCCATGGTAGAGGCAGGAGAGATAGAAACAGAAGATTTAGGTTGGGAAGTATTAAGTGTAAATGGTGATGGCTCTGTAAACTTAATAGCAAAAAATAATACAAGTTTTGAGGTTTCATTATCAGGAATAAATGGATACACAAATGGAGTAAAAGCTCTAAATGAAATATGTTCAAGATTGTATGGAAATTTAGAGATAAATAGAAATAAAGTATTATCAGCAAGAAGTGTAAATGTAGAAGACCTCTATGATGTAAAATACACGGTAAGTAGAGAATATACTAGTGGAAAAAAGATACAACCTGTTATAAATAAAATAGATTCTAGTAACAATGGCTATTCGAATGATCAAATTAGTGATTATATAGATGTGAGCAATACATCAGGAGTACAGGAAAATAATACACAAATGATTTTGGCAAATACTTCACCAATAATAAAAAGTGAAACTAGAACTAATAAAGTATTTGCGGAGATGCGTGAAACAGGAAATGATTATTGGCTAGCCACAAGAAATACAGGTGCTAATTACGATTCAAAGGGTGGCAAAGTAGACTATTCAGAAGATATTGCATATGAATCATATTGTATGAGTTATATAAAAACAGATGGAGCTTATGGTTTAAATGTTTTGTTTCAAATTAATGGTTATGTCACATCATTTTCAAATAAAACTCTTAATTGTGCAATGCGTCCAGTAATAACAGTATCGGCAGACAGTGTATCTGATAAGACGATAGGTGCAACTGTAAAAACAGATCCATTCTATAAAGGAAAAACAGGTGATGAAGCACATGGCTATGTAAAAGCAGACTCAATTGCAAGTTTGCTAGGAGTGGATATAAAAGCAATAAATAAGGTAAATTCAGGATTGCCAACAATGGAAACAGATATGACTTGGACAAAATTAACAGATGGCGGCTATGACGCATTAACAGGAAGTTTTGATAAAAAAAATTATGATTATTATATAGCGAATAGAACGACAAAGTTACAAATAAGATTAGCAGGGGCAGCAGGATACAATAACGGGGTACTTGCAATAGATACAATTTGCAATAATTTATATGGAAACTTGACAGAGATAAAATTAAGCAACGGTTCAACTAAAAAGGTAAAAGTAGTATTAGCAAGAAACGCAAAACTCGAAGATTTCATTGATGATAGCCAACCACTAAGTAGCGCATATGGAGGATTATGGACGACAAATGCAAATGACAGTACAGCACCAAATAAAATAACATCAACCAATAACAGATATGCACCAACATTATTTACACAATATGAGAATATAGATACAAGGACGCTAAGACAAGTTCATATATTTTAAGTAATGTTGGAACAAGTTCATTTTTATCAGCAGACCAAAAAAATGCATATGCATATGAAAAATATCCTGCAGATCCAGGTTTAAAAGTTATATATAATTCTTATTGGGGAGCAGCAAATAGAAATACAAATAACATTAATACATGGAAAGATTTTTGGCTTACATCACGCTGTATTAGTGTAGCTTGGAATGATAGTTACTTTTATATACGCTTCGTATCAGGAAATCATGTTACTACTAGTCGTATGTTTAGTTCTGATACTTACTCTGGCTCTGAGTGTAGAGGATTACGTTTAGTCTTGCAGGTGGCCAAGTAAACTTTAATAAAAGTTACAAACTAAGATTAGTAGCGTATATGTGAAATAGATAACAAAATAAACCTCGACATTTTTCTAAAAAATGTCGAGGTTTGTGTTGTTTATAATAGATTAATAAAGCAATATGGAAACAAGAGAAAAAAATGTCGAAAACTTCTTATAAATCGATAAAACTAGTCAAATTTTGCTATTGGAAATTTATGGAATATGTAGTATGCTTGTATAAAACAAAAAACAGAACACAAAACTAATAATGTGTGCTAAAAAGGGGGAAAAAATATTGGAATGTATTTATGTGCCAAAGGACAAGCAGTTAACATTAAAAATAGCAGAAGAGATTGACGAACACACAACAGAAAAATTAAGGAGGAAGATTGACAATGAAATTACGCGATTTTTGCCTAGAAAAGTTATATTTGATTTTAGTAACGTTGCTTTCATGGACAGTGCAGGAATAGGAATGTTGCTAGGAAGATACAAGGTTATTAAGATGCTTGGTGGACAGCTAGAACTTATGAATGTGAATAAGCAAGTTGAAAAAGTTTTTGAAATTAGTGGAATATTAAAGATTATACCATTAATAAAAAATAATGAAGAAAATGTTGGTTAGATGGAGGCTAAAATGGTAGGAATTTATGATAATGAAATGAAATTGGAGTTTGTAAGCAAATCTTCTAATGAAGCATTTGCACGTATAACAGTGGCTGCGTTTGCATCACAGCTTGACCCAACAATAGAAGAACTTGCAGACATAAAAACGGCTGTATCTGAAGCTGTAACAAACTCTATAATACATGGGTACGAAAATTCTGAAGGAATTGTTAAGGTAGAGTGTAAATTAAAAGATAATTGTGTAGAAATACAAATATCAGATTCGGGAAAAGGAATAGAAGATATCGAATTGGCTAAAAAGCCGTTATATACAACAAAGGCTAATTTGGAAAGGTCGGGAATGGGCTTCACAATAATGGAAAGCTTTATGGACGAGCTAAAAGTTGAATCTATTCCAGATATGGGAACAAAAGTAACTATGAGAAAATACATAATGACTGCTAGAGAAGATAAAAATGAAGTAGAAGATATTGAAAAAGTTAGTAAATAGTATATAAAAAGAATGTGAACACAAGAATAAAGGAAGGTTTTAGAATGCTGGAAAGTACATATGAAAATATCATAAAGGCTCAGCAGGGAAACACAGAAGTGCTAGAAAGCCTCGTAAAAAACAATATGGGGCTTGTCTATAACATAGCAAAAAGGTTTGTAGGAAGAGGATATGAGATAGAAGATTTAAATCAAATTGGAGCAATGGGATTGGTTAAGTCTATAAAGAAATTTGACACAAATTACAATGTTCAGCTATCCACATATGCTGTTCCTTTTATAATAGGAGAAATAAAAAGATATATACGAGATGACGGACGAATAAAAGTAAGTAGAAGCATAAAAGAATTGGCTGTAAAAATAAATCAAATTCAAAAAGAAGCAATGGATAAGAATGGAGAAGAATTAAAGGTAGAGCAAATAGCAGAAATTTTAAAGGTATCAAAAGAAGAGATAGCATTAGCATTAGATGCAAACTCAGCAAGTGTGGTAACCTCGATTAATGAGCCGGTGTATAATGATAAATCTGGAAAAGAGCTTTGTATAGAAGATACAATTGCAAGTGATAAAGATGAAGAAAATAAAATTGCAGATAAACTTACAATAAAAAAATTAGTAGAAGAATTAAATAGTCAAGAACAAGAAATTGTAATGCTAAGATATTATAAAGGAAAAACACAGACAGAAGTGGCAAAAAAGCTCGGAATAAGCCAAGTTCAAGTATCTAGAATAGAAAAAAGAATATTATATTCTATGAAACAAAAATTGGTAATATAAATATTAGTAATTTGAATGGTTGTGAAAATGGTTGCAAAATAATTATAATTTTGCAACCAAGTTTGTGCCTATAAGAGAGGAATTCAATCAATTATGAGAAAATTGATATTAATTATAATGCTGATTATATTGGCTACATTTACAATACCAATTATATTTACAATTCGTTTTGGGGATGGAGAAAAAAACGTAAAAGAAACTGGAGAAACAGTAGAAAATATAGGAAACAATGAATTAAATGAAGAAAAAAAAGAAAATTTCGACCAAAATGGGGCGTCCCTAATGGGCGAAAATTATGAGTATAAGAGGTATGGTACAGTGAAGGTTTTGCATACCAAAGATAATAGTATAGAAGAAATGAAAATGGATGAGTACTTATTAGGAGTTGTTTCTGCTGAGATGCCGGCCGATTTTGAAGAAGAAGCGTTAAAGGCGCAAGCGGTTGTTGCAAGGACATATACAGTGTACAAAATTGAACATAACCAAAGTAAACATGGAGAAGCGGACATTTGCGATAACTCTGCGTGTTGCCAGGCTTGGATATCTAAAGAGGATAGGATGGCTAGATGGGATGAAGATAAAAGAGAAAATAATTGGAAGAAGATAGAAAAAGCTGTGAGTTCAACTGCTGGAAAAGTTGTTACTTATAATGGAGAGGTAATAGATGCATTTTTTCATGCTAATAGTGGAGGAAAGACGGAAGAGGTGTCTAATGTTTGGGGTGGTAGTGACCTACCATATTTACAAAGCGTGGAGACTGCAGGAGAAGATGCTTACAGTCAATATCAATCAGAAGTTACATTTACAAAAGAAGAATTTGAAAAAAAGATAAAGGATAAATATCCGGAGTTTACAATAGATTATAATGATGAAAATTGCATAAAAGTGATAGAATACACACAAGGCGACAGAGTTAAAACAATAAAAATTGGCAACTTGGAACTATCTGGGGTTGAAGTAAGAAGTTTATTAGCACTAAGGTCTGCAAATTTTACAACGCAAATAAGTGAAAATGAAATAAAATTCACTGTAAAAGGTTATGGGCATGGTGTTGGAATGAGCCAAACTGGTGCAGATAGCATGGCAAAACAAGGAAGCAATTATGAAGAAATTATAAAGCATTATTATACACGAGTGAAAATTACAAATTTGTAAAGAAATTAGATTATAGCTATGAAATGATATTGCCAAAGGATTGAAAATTGTAGCAAGAATTATAGTAAATAAGAAAGTCTGTAAAGTATGAGCAAACTAATTTGAAAAGCAATCTACTTTTATATAGTAGTTACTAAAAAATGTATATATCTTGAAAATTTGGGA
>OIWQ01004393.1_pt1 | contig 11420 bp, 17 predicted proteins | sample 1587571 | NCBI WGS metagenome assembly OIWQ01 (sample SAMEA3888910, study PRJEB22519) | human gut metagenome | biome: human gut; feature: human-associated habitat; material: faeces | place: Denmark | collected 2010 | reverse complement strand
GGCTTATGAAGACATTACTAACATCGGGGTGTACTAATCAACGGGGAGCAGGTCATAATCTATATACCTAAAACCAAGCCTCTCGGCTTGGTTTTACTTAAAATCTTGTTGATTTATACTCAAACTCACTAGATATTTAAGAGCATGCATGAAAATAAGTATACGATGTAGTGCAATGATCATTCTGTCCTCCAGAACACTGCGTACTTGATGTTGTATTGATGATCAAGTCAGTAAGACCCGGAGAACAAGAACAAGTCCCTGTAGCTCTGTTTGGAAATGAACATGGATAGTATTTATTACTGTTAGTGACAAAAATACCAGAGGCAGCAAGTGGGGTTGGCGATTTCCATACTCCACTAACACACGTTAATAGCCCCACCTCCGAATCCTTAGATATCAAACCATTTGGGCTACAATGAGACTTTTCTGTTTCTGTAGATGTTGGTTTCAAATATTTTGACGTTGTAGTCCCATATGCTTCTACGTTGCCAAAAGAAAATAACGAACCTGCATATAGGTCTTTCGTGACGTTCAGATTCCCACTAGCACTTATGCTGCCACCCGACGAAATATTTCCCGCCGCCTCAACATAACTTCTTGTTCTGATATAATCTTCAATTAGAGCAGAGCCATTAACACGTAAAGTACTCCCTACATTTGCAGAGCCATTAATATCAACATCCCCTTGGATTCGGGTATAGCCACCTAAGTAAGCATCACCATTTGCGAAAAGACGTGTTTGCGCACGAGGACCAATTGTTAACTCACCATTTTGTATATTGACCTTGGAGCCTAAAGACGTAATATCACCAAGCATTGTTGAGTTTCCGAACACAAGTAGATCATTATTAAGTGTTGCACTTTTTGCTTCAATTGAACCTGTTGCTTTTAGATCCTTAACGTTATTAATACTCTTACCACCGAGATTTAAATCACCTGTCATAGGTAAAGTTCCATCCCTTCGTAAATATATAGAGTATAAAGCACTATTGAATCCTACACGATATGCCAGTAATCCCTTTGTATGAATATTAGAATACTTGTCAGTTTCTTCTTTCCATCCACCTTGATATCCATTAACAGTGGATTCATTTTTAGACATACCACTATCTATTCCGGCAGATTGCATGGCCTTGCCTAACAAGTCATACCTGACATTATTGTTCTCTTCCCATCCTTTCGATGTAGTAATCAGACCGTTAATTATATAGTTAGGTGAATTACCATCTCGCCTTAAAATGATTCTGTAAGATGATTTGAAGGCGTTACTACCTGAATAGGAAACAGGCAGAAGTCCTTCATTAATTAGCGTCTTGTAAGAGATTTCACATATATCATTTACGCAATCTCTTGGTCCCGGATCAGCTCCCGTACCCGCTGCATTTTCCATGGTCGAAATCTTGTCATATCGAATACTCACATACTCATTAACAGCGTTTCCTATTTGCCTGATCTGTTCTCCCACTGTACGGGCTAAAACCTGTTCTTGCATGGACTTCATTTCTTGAAACTTCATAAATGTTATAGCTGAGCCAACACCAAGAACCAATACTAACTCCAGCAATGAAGACCCTCTTTTTATCATAATTGCTCCCTCCTTATTATGTACCATTAATTACTAATTAACAAAATCATACAATTTAGCAATAGTCCTGCTTTGACTTTGTTGGATATCTGAATAAGATATATAATTATTTTTCGACATAAGAGGTTTAATATGAAGTTATTACCAATATTTTCTTTAATGGCTCTTTCCGCTTTTGCTTGTTCCGCAAATGCCGCAGATAACCACTCTAATATAATTAATGTGAAAACAGGTTCTCAATTCACAATTGAGCTTAAATCTAATCCAACGACTGGATATTCATGGATTTTACGAAAACTTCCCGATAATGTTGCATATGTTGGCAGTCAGTATGATGAAGATTCAACTTGCCAGAGTAAAAAACTTTTGGGTTGTGGTGGTAAACATATCTTAATTCCATCTGAAGGTATTTATGAAATTATAGGCCAACCTTATATTAGTGGACTTTATTGTTTATATACAAATTCAAAAGGGTTGTTGAGTTACAAGCCGATTAGCATTCAAGAAAAGCATAGTTTGATAAATGCTTTCAATAAAGGAGTTAACTATAAAGACGCTCTTATCAGAATTGGTAAAAATGATTTATACTAAACAATCGGCCTCAGTACTCTCTGAGGCTTTACTCTGATAATATGACACCTTGCTGTAAATGTTCTATATTATAACAGTCTGATTCATTCCTAAAATAGTTTTTTTGAAAATGAGACTTCAGTAAGCTCCAAATAAAATCTTGCAACACCAACGAGTGCAACCACTAACATTTAATACCTAATACTCTCCACGTTACTTATTTTATCAAATCAATGAAAACAATTTTACCTCTTGCTTTTTGACTCTGATTTCTGGTCTTAACCTGTGAATTGTGCAACACATAAAAGTATTTATATTTTCACTATTTATCTTAAATTCTGCTTTCCCGCCTTACGGCGGGAGACTAATTTAACTACTTTTGCCCTTACGGGCGTTTTCTAAACACCAGAATCCAATATTATTATCCTACCTCAACCGTTTATCCGATTCCTACCTTTTTAATTTCACAGTCTGTAAAACTAGAGTTATTATTTAACTATAGAAAAACTTAAAACATTGTCGTTATTTTTAGCTCCTTTAGGAGATATAAAAATAAAGCAATGCCCACCTATACACTGCTACGCAGCGTGTGGGGTCTACCGACGGTTGCCTGCCGCAGGCTAAAAGCAAAACCAAGGTCAACGTCAACACCAGAGTTTTTCTTGCGAAAAACTAAAACCAGCATAGTCGCATTGGAGATTTATTTTTTGGTTTGATATTTAAATTTATATGAGGTTGTTTTTTATTGTATGGCTATTTTTCATCTTGATTTTAAAATTGTGAAACGTTCAGAAGGCAGATCTTCCGTTGCGAAAGCTGCCTATCATGCTCGTACACGTATAACAGATGAAAGAACAGGCGATACGTATGATTATAGCCGCCGTACCGATTTATACGGACATTTCATATTAGCACCCGTTAATGCTCCTCAACATATTGTAAAAGACCCTACAGCATTGTGGAATGAAGTTGAAAGGGTCGAGCGCCAGCAAAATGGTCAAACAGCCCGTTATTTCGATGTTTCCATTCCTACCGAGTTAAACAATGACGACAAGAAAAGACTTGTCCTTGAGTATTGTCAGAAAAATTTCGTTGATAAAGGCATGATTGCCGATATCGCTTTCCACGATCTTGATAGCGATAATCCTCATGCTCACGTTATGTTGACATTAAAAACCATAGGCCCTGAAGGTTTTGGTAAAAAAGAAAGAAGCTGGAACGACAGAAAAATGTCTGTTTTATGGCGTGAATCATGGGCATCGATGGCTAACAGCTACCTCGCTGCCGCTGGCTCGTCAGAACGTATTGACCATCGTTCTCTTCAGGCCCAGCATGAAGAGGCATTAGAAAAAGCGGCGGTAGCTTTAGATAATGAAGAAAAAGCGCTATGGCTTGCTAAAGCCGCTGAAACAAACCGTCCTCCAATGAAGCGTATCCATAGTGCCAAATGGCGTAGTAAAGCAGCACAAGAGCAAAGAGCAGCAGAACAGGCTGTTCGTGATGCTGCCAAGCAGGAAGCGGTTGAAGTCTACAAGACTTTCAGCGAACTTGATCTTGAAATCGTCGTTGATGTCAGAAGCTTCACCGTGGCTGCTCTTGCTGAACCAGAACAAATCGTATTACCTGAAACACACTCCGGCTCTTCTACTGATGAGAATCAAAGACCTGTTTTGGTTGCACCAGCTCCTCATACTCGTATGCGTGGCGTTAAATCTTACCGTGATAAAACAAAAGTCAGTAAGGTCGTTGCAGGTAAGAAACCATCAGTCAGTATTTCTGGTTCTGGAACAAATACTATCCTGAAAATATCCTCCTCTCAAAACCAAAACAGGGCATCCAGAAGCGCCCCTGAACGTGTTAAGAGGAAACAGACTACTCCACGTCAGGATAATATTTTTAAACGCTTCACAACTCTTGTCATAGATTTTTTCAAGCAGAAGTTTGTATGGGCTAAAGCAAACAAATCCCAAAATGATCTTATCAGTGAAGAACATGATAAACGTATTGCTGAAAACTATGTCTTTGATGAGGTATTAGGCCGTCATGTTTCACGTAATGAATATGAACAACGTGCTAAATTCAATAATGATGAAAAACAAAAACAAACTGAGATCTGCGCCACGAAACCAGCGGCAGGTGAAATTTATCGTTTCCCAAGTCGTGTGAAAAAATCTGAACAACCCAGTAACACACCAGACTACATACCTACACTCTCATCTGGTAAGCGCAATGGGCCAAAATTAAGACCGCCGGGTTTCCCCCCAAAATAAGATGGTTTTTACCGCACTGACCTCGTTCATTGAACTTGAAAAACAGATGCCCCCCTGACATAATCCTTGTCTTATAAAATCAGAGGGTTTAAAAATGACAGACCGTTTCTTGATTACTCCACATAGCACCACACTTACTTACAGAATCGGGGAAGGAGAGGAAATCACTCAGGAAATCCCTCTTTATATCGTGTTCGATATTATTTCTCAGGAAATTGTTGGGATTTATGGTTCTTTAGAAGAAGCCCAGCTAAAAAAGGCCGAGCTTGAAGAAAAATTAAAGTCTACTTTAAGACCTCGCATGAGATAATTGGCATCTCTTTATATCTATTTTTATGCTCCTGAATTTCAGGGGCATCAAAAATAATTACTGCATCATTCCCTTCAGGTGATACATACCAGCAGCCATTTTCTTTTTTATTATATGGATGTCTTTTATCTATTTTTGATATAAAACCTTTTCTTGTGTTAACGCCTTCAGGCCATTCATTGATTTCTTCAATCATAAATGAATTTTCATCTATGTGTGTATGCCTGAAAAGTTGAAATTCTTTTATCTCTACAGAAAAAGGCATTTTTATATATGACTGATAAACATTACCATCTTCACATAATAAAAAGCATTCGATGCCGGACCAAGGAATCTTGTGAACCCACTTATCAAGGACTGGATTGCCACTCACATGTTCAGGCCAGTCATTACTCAATTTAATTAATACTTTCATATTTTCTCCTTTTTATCATTAATTAACAAAATAAGACTCAATGTCAAATAAATGCAAAGTTACAAACAATGGCGTTAGGACAAATGCATAACATTCGTCTTATGTAACTCACCTAAACGAGAAATCATGCAAAATATTATCTTTTACCAAACCATCATATTTGGTAGGCTGACTATGACTCTGGCCGTTCCTGATTACATTTGGTTAAATCAAGTAAACGAATTAAAACACCAAATTATTGTCAATGAACACGCTAAACTGCCAAAAAATGATACACTCCAATTATCCATATAAAAAACATTGTGAAATAACTTACTATATGATAAATTTATCGCTTTAACGTTTAATGACACGGATATTAAATGAAAAAGTCCCCTTCCTCAGCCAAAAAGAAATTATGCTTCGTCATTATGGGATTTGGAAAAAAAACAGATTACAAATCAGGTAAAACCTTAAATTTAGACGCAACTTATTATGAAATTATTAAGCCAGCTGCAGAAGAGTGTGGTATAGAGTGCATAAGAGCCGATGAGGTTTGTCATTCTGGTTCTATTGACAGGGAGATGTACAGGAAATTGCTTCTTGCAGATGTTGTAATTGCCGACATATCTACCAACAATGCAAATGCACTCTATGAACTTGGCGTACGACATGCCCTCAAGAAGGGGACAACCATTATAATGTCAGAAAAAAGTGGGGTTCTTCATTTCGATCTCAATCATACCGCAACCCTAATATATGAACATTTAGGCGATGATATTGGTTGTTCTGAGGCAAGAAAGAAAAGGTCAGAGCTACAAAAATTGATATCTACTGCTTTACAAGAAAGCAAAACGGACAGCCCAATTTATACGTTTCTACCTGATTTAAAAACACCAACATTCAGTGAAAAAGAAATAGAAGAAATTGTTGAAGAATCGAATGAATCAGAAAAAGAGTGGGTTGATGTTTTCAATAATGCAGAAAAACTTTTAAAGGAAGGTAATTTCACTGAGGCAAAAAAATATTATAGTCAGGCTATCGAATTAAGACCAAATGATGATTACCTCTTGCAACGACTGACCCTTTGCACTTATAAGGACGTATCGGATAATATCAGCCCCGTTATGGCTTGCTTCGATGCTATGTCCATTCTTTCTGCTCTTTCTCCTGATACCAGTAACGATCCTGAAACTACTGGTTTAGCTGGAGCTATTAGCAAAAATATTTGGCGAGAAATCAAAGATATTTCTTTTTTAGATAAAGCCATTCTTTTATATGAACGTGGTTATACGATTAAAAAAGATTATTATAATGGTGAGAACCTTGCGATTTGCCATCATGAAAAGATGGAATACCTCAAAAACTTAAATGCAACATCTGCTAATTTAAACAAGGAAATTGCATACCACGAAGTAAGTGCTGAAATGATCTTCAACTCAGTGCTTGGTATAACAGAGGAAATAATTAACTCCAATTATTTTGATGAGCGAAGTGACCAAAAATGGGTCTTCGCATCAGCATGTCAAGCCGCCAACTATATTGGAGATTCAGATAAATCCTCAACCTACTTTGATAGATTTAAAGCATTCTGTGACAATTCATGGGATATTGAAACCTTCTGTAAAAACAAATTAAGGAAACAATAATATGACAACGAAAAACTACACCGCATTTGTTAGTCACTCATGGGATTATGATAAGCAACTGAAAAATTTAAAAAGTCTCATTGAAAAAAATAGTACAATTACTATCGATTACTCTGAAGTTACTGTAGATAATCGCATTAATTCAGAGCAGAGAGATTATATCCGAGGCGTCCTGAAGAAAAGAATTATTTCTTCCGATGTTTTTCTGGTTATGGCTGGAATGTATACGTCATACAGTGATTGGATGAAGTGGGAAATTGAAACAGCTAAAAAGAATAACATTCCTGTAATCGCTGTGAAACCTAGGGGGGCAGAACGCATCCCTGTAATAATTCAAGAGAATGCTGATGTTATTGTAGGCTGGAACTCAAATTCAATTGTAAATAATATTATCTCCGCAATTGAAAATAGTTCAGTTTAACTTATTATAGTTTGGGGCCTTTGGCCCCAAACCAACTACTGTCACTACATCCTTCGCCTGAACACAACATTATCAGAGAATATCGCCTTACCAGCTATAAACCCAACAGCAGCAATGATTGGTAGGCTGATAGTAGCTCCCGCCATACCTGTAGACATTCCGATCAGTATAGACAGGCCGAAGGTCAATAATATAACCACGAAAGCATACCAGCCGGGGAAGGTTCCATACAGAACCGTCGCCATGCAGCCGGTGCAGACATGAACACCCCTTTGGCTTTCTTTCAGGCAGAAAGGGCATTTAATTGTGTTGTTTTCCATGATGCCCCCTTAGATCGCTTTCCAGCCATTGCTGGTTTTAACAAGATTAATCATGCTCTCTTCAGGTTCATTCATACCCTTGACACTTGAGAACACTTTTTTGTCTACCCATGAAGGAACATCCGCCAACTTCCATGTATAAGACACGCGAACAACTTTCTGATTACCGTTTCCCGGTTCAGTCCATTCCTTTATCTCAGCAACCGCACGATGACCAACACAGGCACCATCTTTACGATCCCAAAACTCAACCGCTTGGCCTTTGTCTGTTACTTCCAGAACATCGACACTACTGAAACCATTAGCTTGTTGAGAAACATCAAGCAGCCCCTGATTAGCCAGACCTTTCAATATTTCATCACTGGCACTATACCCCGCTGAACGGTAGCCATGGTTGACCCGGATGGGGAAGCCCTTATTGAACACAATGTCATTATCCTGCAAGGAGTAGCACAGCTTTGAATGTGAAATCTTCGCATTGATAGCTTTCTCAAAATCACCTTTTTCACCGCAGCCTGATAACAACACGGTAAGGCCCGCAATGGCTAAAAATTTACGCATGGTTCTTATCCCTTTTTATGACTGATAGTGCCGTTTTTCAGAACAACCAGACGAACTGGCATATCGGCATTGTTGACGGTAGCGAATCCACGGACTTCGAAATTGTTTACAGTTCCGGTGACGCTGACTTTCTGGCCTTTCTTGTAAGTAAGAACGGTATCATCAATACCAGAGTAGTAATCCAGCCAGACCATCCCGCCGCAGTAGCTGGTATCAGAGGTTTTAAAGAGCAGATAATAGTTAGGGGCTGATTTCGGCATTCCCGTCATCATGTCGCTGGCACTTCTGCCCTTCGTAACTTCAAGAACAGTTGCGTTGCTGATAGAGATCCTTTTGCCAGTCCATTTCTTTTCTGCTGCCATTGCATTTTCTTCATAGTCTTTGCAAACAGCACCAAGGCCAGATACAGATGATACCGGGCCAAGGCTTTGAGTGGTGGCTGTTCCCCCCAGCGCTTTACCTACTGAAGACAACGACGAGCTGATTGCTCCATTAATTGTATTCACGCCGTCGTTGAGCTGCTGGCAGCCAGAAAGAAACACCAGAGAGACCGCCAGTGGTAATAAGTTATGTCCTTTCATTTATTCCTCAAGGATTTAGTCAGATTCGTATACCCCAATCCCGGCACACTGACCTACAGATCAGGAGTTATCGTCTAATCAATTGATAGAATTGAATTATTTTTAGTGTTCGTCACATCGTTTAAATCGATCGATACAAAACAAATGATAGCCACAGACTATCATATGCACCATATCGATCGCTAAAATCAATTAAAGGACCGATCGATAAACCTTTTTTAATCGTCACAATCTATCAATATGAATTAATCGATCGATTTTACAGATCATTTTGCTTGAGTATGCTGGCTCTGGCGACTATGCTGGGCTGAGATAAAGCAGTAAAAAACAGCGAGGGATGAGCATGGAAAACAACAACGAGCGAAGCTCTATGAAAATCTTCGAAAAAGATCAAAAAATCGCTTTTGTTGACTCGTTCAGCGATGCTGTTTTGTCTTACGAATACGAACAGGCGGGTTTCACCATAAACTTACTGAAACGCACTGTTCTTCTCTTTAACCATAATATAAAGAAAAACGTAACTGCCAAGCAGTTGCGTAAAAATAATATAAAGAAAAACGTAATGTCTTCGACATTGCGTAAAAATATGAACAGCACATTTATATATTCATATAGCAACATCAGGGAAATCAACTACTCGCTGCCTGATTGCAGAACCGATGATGCCGAGATCTGTATTATGACTGATGATGTATTAAATCCAGTCTGGACGTTCAGGGTTCCATCTCACGCACATTATATTTGCGAGAAATGGGTGGAAGTATTTAATAACCGTATTTTCTTTGACCCATAAACAAAGTATTAAACAAAAGGAAAATAAATATCTGACTAATGATATTAATTAATAGAATTATTTGCTTTTTAGCAAATTAATGTTTAATTATATACACATAGAATAATTGATATCGAGGTATATTTATGTCTGGAAAAAATCCGTTTTGGAATTATGATTATAATGCGGCGCAACGTAATAGAGAAATTGTAGACTCTTACCAACAGGCAAATGAGGCAAGGCTGGATTCTCAACAGTCGCAGTTTGAAGCGTCTATGGCTAATGACAGGGTTAGTAGAATACAGATGCAGTTGAATAACACAATCAATAGCCATAAGAAGGTTGTCGCTGATTACGAGCAACGTCTGGAAGGGTTTAGGCTTAACTTCTTCAAAATAATGATGCAGTCGAATATTTTCTACAGAACGATAAACAGATTGCAAGAAGAATGGCCTGACCAAAAAGACCATATTCTTGATGAAATTCAACGGCAGCGAGACTACTGTAATCATCCAGAATATCGCGAAAAATGGTGGAATGCCGTATCTAAAAACAATATAGGTGAAAGTGTTTTGGCGTTTCCTTATCCGCAACGCGAGCTAAAAAAGAAACCATAAAAAGAGCTTTGGCTTCTTCATGATTTATAATTTTTTCCTATAAGATACTATTCGTTGTGTCTCCTATAGACACGTCTAAATATTAATCATCCATTTTATGGAATACTCACCATGACAACTATTTTGCATCCAAATTATGTTGTTGTATCAAAGCTAATATCTAAGTTTGACATTACACATGACAGTAGAGATGAAAATATTAATATCTTGATTTCTGTCATTTATGACTTGGATAACGGCAACACAATCGAATACTACATAAATAATCAGGAAGAGGCTGAGAAAAAATGCATTGAGAAAAACAGATTTTCAAGAAAATTTAAAAATCGCATTGATAATATATCATCTGAAGAAACCCGCTCGGCTAAAGATAATCACAAACCCAAATAAAAAATTTGAACTCAGGATGGAACTAATGTCTATACCATATAATGTATTGATTTTGTGCACAGGAACGATTAAAACTATGATGTTATTGCTTGTATTCTTTACCACAAACATTAGGGAAATCGCATGTCTGATGCTTTAAAGGTTATCAACAATATTCGTACTCTCCGTGCTCAGGCTCGTGAACTGACACTCGAAACCTTGGAAGAGATGTTAGAAAAACTCACTATCGTTGTAGAAGAACGTCGTGAAGAAGAGGCCTCATTTCTAAAGCAGCAGGAAGAGAAACAGGCCAAGCTGGAAGCATTCCGTCAGAAGTTGTTGGAAGATGGCATAGACCCGGCAGAGTTGCTTTCAACTGTTAACTCATCTTCTTCCAAGACCGGAGCGAAACGCGCCCCACGTCCAGCTAAGTATAAATACATCGATACCGATGGTTCTGAAAAGACATGGACAGGTCAGGGCCGAACTCCTCGTGCTATCGCTGCTGCGCTCGAAGCCGGTAAGGCACTGGAAGATTTCGAGATCAAATAATCTTCATACCAAGTCTACCAAATCCGCTGGCCCAGCGCTGGCGGTTTTTTTAATGACTTCAATTATTTTGTTGCCTGAGTCGCTCTTGTCGCATTTGTTTTTAAATTATTCAGCATTTGCTTATCAACTGGTTGTAGTTGTTGTCCTAACAGAGCCGCAAGCAAAATATTTGTGTCTTCTGTTCTTTCGATTTGAAGCATTTGTAATCTTAAATCAAGTGCCTGCATTCTTGCCTGCTCATGCGCAGTTTCTTTTTCATCAGCACTACTGATTTTTACCTGCCAAGCGTCAGCACCTGTTGTATCTGCATAGCGTGAATAGATCTCATATCTTAACATTTCCCACTCTGAAGGATTATCCGGGAATGTTGTGCCGGGAAATAGAGTTGCATTGACCTGCTCCCCGTTGATTAGTACACCCCGATGTTAGTAATGTCTTCATAAGCC
>OIWQ01004386.1_pt1 | contig 11430 bp, 8 predicted proteins | sample 1587571 | NCBI WGS metagenome assembly OIWQ01 (sample SAMEA3888910, study PRJEB22519) | human gut metagenome | biome: human gut; feature: human-associated habitat; material: faeces | place: Denmark | collected 2010 | reverse complement strand
GCGACGAAGGTAAACTGTTCGGTTCCATCGGTACTCGCGACATCGCTGACGCTGTAACTGCAGCTGGCGTTGAAGTGGCTAAGAGCGAAGTTCGTCTGCCGAACGGCGTTCTGCGTACCACTGGCGAACACGAAGTGAGCTTCCAGGTTCACAGCGAAGTATTCGCGAAAGTGATCGTAAACGTAGTAGCTGAATAATTCGTTATTCAACGAGACGTAAAAACGCCGACCATTGGTCGGCGTTTTGCTTTTGTAGCGAGCACTTGCAGATATCGATAAGGGCCACAATAAGCAGCCCTACGAAGATAATTACTTAGCTGCCTGAATATCAGCCAGCATTGGGGCAAGGGCTGGGTTGTCCTTAGCGAAGTTTGCGTACATTGGCTGTACTTTCTCGATAAACGGAGCTTTATCTACCTGGTAGACTTTCACGCCCATTTTATCCAGTTTTGCAAATTCTTGTTTCTCTTCCTCGCTCCACAAGTCTTTCATGTAGCTCATTGATTCTTTAGCTGCTTTTAATATAACTGCCTGATTTTCCGGGCTAAGTTTATCAAACGCAGCATTGCTCATCAGAACCACATCGGGAACCATAGTGTGTTCGTCAAGGCTGAAGGATTTTGCCACTTCACCGTGACGCATGGTAGTCAGCGCCATCACGCTGTTTTCTGCCATATCGACCACACCCTGCTGTAAGGCTGTATACAACTCGCCGTAATCCAGTGGCGTCGGGTTACCGCCCATGACTTTGATCATTTCAACTGCGCCAGGGCTTGGCTGGACACGGACTTTCATGCCTTTCAGATCGTCTGGTTTCAGTACTGGTTTATTGCCATAGAAACTGCGGGCGCCTCCATCATAAAAAGTCAGCCCGAAATAACCTTTGCTTTTCGTTGAGTCGAGGATTTTTCTCCCGATATCGCCCTGCATGACCTGATAATAATGATCACGATCGCGGAACAAATAAGGCAGGCTAAATAATTTATAGGAATTTTCAAATGCTTCCATTTCTGCCGCATTGGTTTTTACCAGGGGAATAGCGCCAGAACGAATCAGCTCCATTGTTTCTCGTTGAGTACCCAATGTTCCATTTGGATAAATACGAATAGTAATATCACCGTTAGAGTACTCTTTGCTCTTTTTCGCAAAGAACTCCATCGCTTTATGAACAGGATGAGACTTATCCTGATTATGACTCAGTTTTAATGTCACTGCCCAGGACTGGCTTGCGGATAACATAAGAACAGCACCGATAATGCCAGCGGATACTTTTATTTTCATAGATGTTCCTTTTCTAATAAATATGGCGGCAGGTGCCGCCAGTGAATGCGCATCAGTAGCCCAGTGCTCTTGGCAATGCCATACTGATTTGCGGAATATAGGTCACCATTGCCAGCACCAATACCATCACGGCATAGAATGGCAGCATAGGTTTGATAATTTTATTAATCGGTAATTTAGATACACTACAACCGACAAATAACACACTGCCTACAGGCGGAGTACAAATACCGATACACATGTTCAGTACCATGACAATACCAAAGTGAATCGGGTCCATGCCCAGTTCGGTGACAACCGGTAAAAATATCGGCGTAAAAATCAGTACCGCCGGTGTCATATCCATAAAAGTGCCGATAATCAACAGGATAATATTGATAATAAGCAGGATTATTATTGGGTTGTCAGAAATAGTGTTAAGCAAATCGAGAATCAGGAAGGGAACGTCAGCGTTTGACATTGCCCATGACATACCCATCGAAGAACCAATTAATAACAAGACAATTGCAGTGGTAATAACGGATTCCAGAAATATTTTAGGTAAATCTTTAACTGAGATTTCACGATAAAGAACCAGTGCAAGGAAAAGGGTATAAATTACTGCAATTGCGGAGGCCTCTGTCGGGGTAAAAATACCACTTAATACACCCCCCATAATTAAAATAATCAGGAAAATACTGGGGATAGCCATCCATATCGCAACGCCAGCCTGGCGTAAAGTCGGGCGTTCTGGCTTTGGATAACCGCGACGTACCGCGATAATACCGGCTATTACCATCAGTGCCAGACCCAGCAAAATTCCCGGAACATAACCCGCCAGGAACAGTGCGGCAATAGAAGTACCACCACTGACCAGTGAATAGACGATTAACGTATTACTTGGTGGAATAAGCAAACCCGTCGGGGCAGAGGCAACGTTAACCGCAGTACTGAATGCCGGGTCGTAACCCTCTTTAACCTGTTGCGGATGCATGACGCCGCCCATCGCAGCCGCCGAAGCCACGGCTGAACCAGAAATTGCCCCGAACAGCATATTGGCGAGAATATTACAGTGGGCAAGTGAGCCTGGCAGACGACCGCCGAGAATACGGGCAAAGTTGATTAATCGTCGCGCTATTCCTCCATGGTTCATAATGTTGCCAGACAAGATAAAAAATGGGATTGCCAACAACGTAAAACTATCTAACCCGGAGGCTAACTTTTGGGAAACCACACTCAATGCTGAGTTGAAATCGAGTTGTGTGGAAATTGATGCCAGTGTCGATAAACCAATGGCATAAACAATAGGTACACCTAATGCCAACATAAAAAAGAAGGCACCAAATAACACAATAATCGGTAACCAGTAATCCATAATTTCTCCATTCCTACTATGGTTGGTTGTTGTTTGTTATCTTTAGAGTGGTTGTTTAAGTTCGGTTAAAACCATATCTATGGTGTATATAATAATAAGTACACCACTAATCGGGATGCTCATATAGATATATCCCATTTGCCAGCCTAAAGCGGGCGAGGTCTGACCTGAATCGAATGTATCCATCGTTAATAGCCCACCACCATATACCATAATGATGGTTGCGAAGATAATAACGATAATCTGAATACACAAAAATAAATGACGTCGGGCTTTTCCTTTCAGCATCATAGGTAGCAGGTCAATCGCCAGATGCCGGTTTTGCCCTGCGGTGTATGCCCCACCAAAAAGTCCAAGACAAATAAAGAGCAAACGGCTGAGTTCATCTGTAAAAATACTGGGGCTAGTAAATATAAATCGTGCAGCCACCTGCCACGTCACACATGCCACGATGATCGCCAAAATGGTAATGTTCAATGCTGCAAGCAGAGCATTAATAGATCTAATTATATTTCGCATAGTGATTAACCTTTGCAATATCATTCATCCTGTGGCTGGTAAATTGTCCCATTAAGAAAACCAGGCCAGTTTTTTTCAAACCAAATACCTCGGATAATAGGAAACTCACGAACAGGTGTTTCTCTGACGTGAAAGATACCGTTGCAATAATGAATAAGTAGTTTATCTTTTTTATCCTCAGTACGCTCTGAACGAAAGCGCCAGGCATCACAAAAACCATTTCGTGTTTGCGGAATAGAATTTCCATCCCTGTCGAGAATAATACGTGCTCCCCGACTACCACCACCTGCGTCAATATAATGCGTTAATTGCGTTAATACGGCGGCAGAAGTCAGTGCCATATGCCGCCACATAAACAGCTCGGAAACTTCACCCACATGTTTGATTGCCAATCCATGCCGTTGGACAAATTCGTTCAATAGCAGGGCATCACGAGTGGCGCGTCGGACTTTATCGGCATGACAAATAAATCCCGCATGGTCAGACATTCGTGCCTGAATTTTTTCTCTCACAACCGACAACGGCATCCCGGTCCCGTTATCGTGCGCCTGAGTAATGATCTCTCTTATAGAAGCCAGTGCCGGAGCTGCCAGCTGTGCTATATCTCCATCAATATTCCGCTTTTGCGTGCAACCAATAAAACGTGCCAGACGCACGGCAAATACCTGTCCGGCATTCAGCGCCGCACCGCCAGGTCGGGTAACGCCGTGTGTGCCAGCAACTTCCCCCACGGCGAAACAGCCGGGCAGGGAGGTTTGTCCCCAGATATCCACTTCAATGCCGCCATTCATATGCTGATTATTCATGGCAAACTGCAATGGCTGCGTGGTGAGATCGTAACCGTGCATCTTATACAGCGAGATAGACAGCGGATTCATTCGTTGCAGTCGTTCGATGGGCGATGGTGCCAGAGCGTCGTTATTTTCCAGATACGCGCGAACGTCGTCGTCCAGTCGATCTAATGAGAAGGGCAAATCACCAGGCACCGCTACAGGATTACGATTGAAATCCATAAATACCTGACGCCCTGATTGCTGCTCTTGCGCCACCGCCATATCTAACAAGCTGGAGCCAAAATCCATTACCCGCGTGGCGTGGAACGGCCACTGATAGCCTTTACGGAAGATGTTTGAAGCCAGCTCCTGGGTGGTGCGATAGTAATCTGCGAGGAAGTTATACTCGTTACCCTCAGCATCCACGGAATAGATATATGGGATCACCTGCACATAGGTGCCGGACAAATTCCACGGAAACGTGCTGCGCGGCGTGCCTATACCAAACTGGCTTTCGGTCAGATTAGTTAGTGTCAGGCCTTCCTCCAGCGCCAGCCCCAGCGAGCCAAAACATTTGCGTGGGTACACACTGTCTCGATAAAGCTCGCCAGGCCCTCCTGTTGCCAGTACCACATTGGGCGCAGTCACAATTGCCAGCCCCCATGGGTTATGGGCGCGATGACCGGTCGCGAGGATTGCCCCCGCCACACGGTCTTCACCGTTTTCGTCACGCTGATGCAGCAGTTTAATCACTGTTGCACTGGTCAACACTGGAATGGCGAGACGCTGTACTTCTTCCAGCAGCACTTTCACCATTAACCTTGAGGTACGCGGCCCACACGAGGTTGCACGCCCGGCTTCGTCATGGTCGGTTTGATAACGAAGAATCGCGCCATAGCGATCTTCCGGTAATTCCAGACCAAGATATTGCAACCCGCCTAGAGTGTGCAGAGAACCTACCGCTTCGACATAAGCGGTGTCGTGATCCATCGCCCCACCGCTCGCCAGTGCCTCTGCCAGTTTGGTGAAGTTGTCGCCGTTGCCCGCGGTAGCGGCGGTAAATAGTGTCTGTTTATCGGAACCAGAACATGCCGACGTCCCCATATATAACCCGGCGGTAGCGATCAGCACATTTTGCTGGCGGCGTTTAAGTTCAACTGCCGCACGTAATCCTGCTGCGCCGCTACCAACGACTAGCGCATCAACTTGCCAGATCGGGTAATCGACATCTTCAACCGTGACAATTGACGCTGGCTCTGCTGACACAAAACCCTTTGGGAAAGTGACGTGTGTCAGCGCATCAAGGAGGGTGTCATCAAGCTGGCTCATGCATCCTCCATCGGCGTAAACAGGCTACTTTCCATCAGGCGTGGGTGCTTGATAATTGGACGGAAAGCCATATACGGCAGAATGTCGCGCTCAATCTCCACACCCGGTGCGATTTCAATTAATTCAACGCCTTCTGCCGTTAACTGGAATACTGCACGTTCAGTGATATACAACACTTCCTGACCGCTTTGCTGTGCGTAGGCGGCGCTAAAAGTGATTTTTTCCACCTGGGTAACCAGTTTAGGGATTTGACCTGACTGGGCGATATGCAAGCCATCTGGCGTTACATCGATCTTGCTACCTTTGGCGTCGAACGTGCCGCAGAACACCACTTTACGGGCGTTTTGCGCAATTTCGAGAAATCCGCCGGGGCCAATCAGATTGCCATTGAGATGGGAGACGTTGACGTTACCGTACTGATCCATCTCTCCCATGCCGAGGAAGGTGATATCGATCCCTCCGCCACTGTAGAACTCAAATTGATCGAGTGATGGAATAATGGCGTCGGCGTTGCGGGCGCAGCCGAAGAACGCATCATCCAGCATCATGCCGTTATGTACACCTTGCTCGACGCTCAGCCATAAACTTTGGTAAGGAACGCCTTCGCGCAGCGCTACGCCTGGAATACCGCCAGGAATACCAAAGCCAAAGTTGGTTGAAGCGCCAGCCACCAGTTCGCGTGCTGCCCGACGGGCAATCAGGCGGCGTACTGGATGACTAACCAGTTCAATAGCGTCGTTAGAACTCAGACGGCGATGTTGACCGCTAATGGTCAGGTCGTAACCGCCAAGATAGGTTTGCGGTTGTTCGCGGTGTTCAACGATGCCATCAACCAGAATGCCCGGTAATTTGACCCGGCGTGGTTCAATCGCGCCAGCTTCCAGCACATCGCGTACCTGTACGAACACTTTGCCGCCGCTGTTGTGTGCTGCCAGCGCCATGGAATAGCTATCCATATCAATCGCTTCTTCTTCGAGGCTAACGTTACCTCGTGGATCGGCATAAGTGCCACGCAAAATCGCGTAATCCACTTTGAAAGGGCGATAACGAAGTTTGGTCTCACCGTCGATTTCAATCAGTTCTACCAGGTCGTCGGTCGTGCATTCATTCGACTTACCGCCACCATTGCGTGGATCAACAAACGATCCCAGCCCAACGTGGGTAAAAAGCCCCGGACGTCCGGCGCCGATCTCCCGTAGCAGTGCCTGAATCACGCCACCAGGAAAGCAGTAGGCTTCAATCGTGTTATTTTTTACCAGCGCCTGCATTTTGGGCGACCAGGTAAAGTGCCCGGCAATAATGCGTTTGAGCATCTTTGCGTGCGCAAAACGATTAGTGCCTTTGCTGTCGCGATCGCCAATACCCAGCGAGTGGATTAATGTCAGATCGCGCGGGTGTCCGGTTTGCAGAAAGCGCGCTTCAATGGCGGCCAGAATATGGTCAGCTTCCACCATGCCGCCGCCGTTGCCGCTAATGGCAATGGTTGCGCCGTCCTGAATTTGCGCCGCCAGTGTCTCGGCGGTTGATAACTTACGCATACAATTTCCTTATTGATTATGGAAGCTCACGCCGGCTTTTTCGGCAAATGCGTGCGTCGCCTGTTGGCAATCCTGAGTGGCGGACATTAATCCAGCCAGTAACTGGTGGGAGTAATCGGCGTGTTTATTTTCCAGCGCCAGAATCAGTTGCTTAATATGTGCCAGTGCCACCGGACCACATTTTTCCAGCTGCGCTAACTGGTTCGCCATCCAGCTTTCCACCTGTTCTTTTTCTACCACTTCATCAATTAAATTCGCCACCTGGGCTTCCTGCGCCGTCAGGCGTTTACCCAGCATCAGCATCTGGCGACCGACCACCGGGCCAACCTGATTAAGCACGCGTTCAATGCCCATCCAGCCAGGCACCATGCCGAGCATCACTTCAGGATTAGAGAATTTTGCGTGGGGGCGAGCGATACGAATATCACAGCACAAGGCGAGTTCAATCCCACCGCCAATGGTATGACCGTTGAGATTTGCAACCGTTAATTGGGGTAAATTGCGCAGGCGATTAAAAACCTCGTTACCGCGTTTAATCCATTTTCTGCCCATATCTAATGGCGAATAGGCCGACCACGATTTAATATCGCCGCCCGCACAAAAGAATTTATCGCCGGTTGCCGTTAATTCGACTAAGCGTAATGCCGTGTCATTTTCAATTTCATTTAAATAATGGTCGAGAGATTCGATCATTTCTTCATTAATAGCATGACATTTATCTTCACGGTTCAATGTCAGGCGGCAAGAAGCCGCCGCTCTGCTGAACAGAACGGGTTGGTCACTCATGATTATTCCTTAGCAATAATGCGCGATGCGATCGACGCTAATATCCAGCGTGCTGTTAATATCTTTCTGCCACCAGTACGGTGAGAATATTTCCAGTTCAATAGCGCCATTAAATCCGGCGTTTTCAACCAGCCGACGAATTGACGGAATATTGATGACACCATCTCCCGGCATTCCACGGTCATTGACCAGATCGGTGGTCGGCACTAACCAGTCGGAAACATGAAACGCGAGGATGCGTTTTCCGGCACGCAGGATCTGACTGGCGAGATCCGGATCCCACCAGACATGGTAGACATCTACCGCCACGCCGAGGCCAAATTCGCCATCGGGATCGAGTTCATCACACCAGTCCAGCGCCTGACGTAACGTGCACAGACAAGAACGATCGGCAGCAGTCATCGGGTGCAGTGGCTCCAGTGCAATTGGCACACCGACATCTTTCGAATGTGGCAGCAACTGGCGAATCCCTTGTTTCACCTGTTCCCGCGCTTCGTACAGATCTTTTGTTCCCATTGGCAGACCGCCAACCACCTGCATATAACAGGCAGCGTTCAGTACAGCGGCGTCGTCCAGCGCCCGGCGGTTATCGTCAATCGCCAGTTTGCGCTCCGCCAGCGTCGGTGCGGTGTAGTAGGTGCTACGGCACAAACCGGAAACGTTCATGTTACTGGCAGCAAGCTGGCGGGCGATTTGCTGGAGATTTTCACTCTGCAACTCCCTGCGCCAGGGGGCAATCGCGCCAATACCGCGTGCGGCGCAGGCATCAATAATGGCAGGTAGCGGCGTTTTATAGCCCAGTGTTGCGGTATTGATACTGAATAAATCCGGACGTTGTAACAGATCTCTCATGATTCAGCCTCAGAAGCGCGGCATACTTAAGCCGCCGTCGATGGCAACCGCCTGACCGCAGGTGTAAATCAGTTTACCTTCCGCCATCGCGCGGACAGTGGAAGCAATATCAGCCGGATAACCCCAACGTCCCCACGGCACTAACCCCTTAGCAATCAGTTCGTCGTAATAAGCCGTTGCCGGAATGGTCATATCGGTTTTGATTAGGCCAGGGCGCACTTCATAAACGCCAATTTGTTCATTGCAAAGGCGAGCGGCAAACAGACGAGCTGCGGCGGAGACGGCAGTTTTGGCAATGGTATATTCGCCGCGATTCATCGCCAGCATGATGGCGTTTATGGAACTGACAAAAATAATCGAGCGGTGCGGCAGTTCTGCTTCCGGTTTCGGCTGTGCCAGTAATCGCTTACTGAATGCCTGAGCAAGGAAGAACGGCGCACGGGTGTTAATGGCAATGTTTTGGTCGAAGCTGTCTGGTTCGAGGTCGAGGAGGTCACCGCGTTTTTTCACTGAAATGCCTGCGTTGTTGAGCAGGCAGTCCAGACGCCCCCACTGGTTTTGCGCCGCGTCGAGCATCTCCTCATGCAGAGATAGATCACCGACATCAGCAGGGAAGCAAATCACTTCCACGCCTTCCGCCAAACATTCTTGTTGTGTGATATGCAGTTTTTCTACGCTGTCGGCATCGGGACGATCGTTAATCAGCAGGTTAAACCCGCCACGAGCAAGCTCCAGCGCACAGCCCTTTCCAATACCACGAGCGGCTCCGGTAATCACGGCAACAGGACGAGTGGATTTCATACAATAGCTCTCTTTTTTTGAATTTTGTTTCCTTAGTGATGATTAGCTTGCGACTGGATGATAAAAAGATCAACCATCTAGTTGGTTGATATGCGATGGCGATCACAGGACATTTGATAACCTGATGAAAGTACAAGTTTTTGCCCTTTTTTCTGAAGCTGAAATCAAATCAGGTTATGATAGTCACCACGAAGAGGTCGTGGGGAAGCGTTATGTATCTTGATACCAGCAACGTACAAAGCCTGAAGGAAAAGCTGTTGTTATGTGCGGTTAATGAATTCGCCGAATATGGTTACGAAGGGGCCAGAGTCGATAATATTGTCAAGGCCGCTGAGTGCAGTAAACAGACGGTTTATCACCACTTTGGTAATAAAGAAAATTTATTTATCGAAGTACTGGAATATACCTGGAACGATATTCGACAAAAAGAAAAGGCCCTTAATTTCTCAGAACTTCCGCCACAGAAAGCCATTGAGAAAATAATCGATTTTACATGGGATTATTATATTTCTAATCCCTGGTTTTTAAAAATTGTGCATAGTGAAAATCAAAGTAAGGGTGTGCATTATGCAAAGTCACAGCGTCTTTTAGAAATTAACCATGCGCACTTGCAGTTAATGGAATCCTTATTGGATGAAGGGAAGAAACACAATATTTTTAAGCCAGATATCGACCCATTGCAGGTGAATATTAATATTGCTGCGCTTGGGGGATATTATTTGATCAACCAGCATACGCTTGGCCTGGTTTATCATATCAGTATGGTTTCCCCCCAGGCACTGGAAGCCAGACGTAAGGTCATCAAAGAGACAATCCTTAGCTGGCTTTTGGTTGACCCTTCATCTACCGCGCGCGAATAAAACTGCCATCCGGCTGGCGGGTAAACAGGACCTGTTGATTATTCCCCGTATCAATGGTTAAGCCCGTCACCACGCCGCTGGCGTTCTGGCGGATTTTCACCATTTGCCCGTTTTGCAAATTACTCAGCGGCTTACCCGCGCCTTCTACCTGCGCCATTGCATAGACATCGGTAGCGGGCAGTCCGTGGTCGCGGAACAGCTGCGCCATCGTTTTACCGGGTTCGACACGATAGGAGCGCCATTGATTATCAATTCCGCTATCTGGCTGGAATGGTTGCGTTTGGGTAGTTTGCGGCTGCTCTTCTGGCTGGCCTTCCTGTATAGGTTCTGGAGCGACCGGAGCCACCTGATCAGGATCATTTTGTGGCATAACTAGCTGCGCCCGCAGCTGTTCTTCTGTCGGCGGTTGTGATTGCGACTGAATATCTAACTGCGCTTCACGCGTCACCACCGGCGCGTTGGGCGTATCATCAGATGGAAGCAGAAATCCGACCACCAATACAATGGCGGCAATAATGATCCCCCGACGATGCATCGGCGGCAGCGGGTCCATGAAGCGAAAATTGTCCGGCGCGTGCCAGACTTTCTCCAGGGTTGGTTTTAGTTCAAAGCGCCCGGGCATGGTTTCCTCCTGCTCCGCGTCTTGTTCCTCAATCATAGCCTATGAATAAGCTAACGCTATGATGTCCGTGGTAAACCCGCCTTTATTATATTCATACGGGATATTGCTATTGTTTCTTTTTCCCCGGGATTTGTCATCATTCCCGCGACAAAGTTTTACCCAAAGAAGTGTGGCTGATATGCTGCCCGCTACTTTTATACCCTAAGAAAGGAAATACGATGACCACCCCAACTTTTGACACCATCGAAGCGCAAGCAAGCTACGGCATTGGTTTGCAGGTAGGGCAACAACTGAGTGAATCTGGCCTGGAAGGGCTGCTGCCAGAAGCACTGGTTGCAGGCATTGCTGATGCGCTGGAAGGCAAACATCCGGCTGTTCCGGTTGATGTGGTGCACCGCGCGCTGCGTGAAATCCACGAACGCGCCGATGCCGTTCGTCGTCAGCGTTTCCAGGCGATGGCTGCTGAAGGTGTGAAATACCTGGAAGAAAACGCCAAAAAAGAAGGTGTGAATAGCACCGAATCTGGCCTGCAATTCCGCGTGATCAACCAGGGTGAAGGCGCAATTCCGGCACGTACCGACCGCGTTCGTGTTCATTACACCGGAAAACTGATCGACGGCACCGTGTTTGACAGCTCCGTTGCTCGCGGCGAGCCAGCTGAATTCCCGGTTAATGGTGTGATCCCTGGCTGGATTGAAGCACTGACTCTGATGCCG
>OIWQ01004379.1_pt1 | contig 11446 bp, 5 predicted proteins | sample 1587571 | NCBI WGS metagenome assembly OIWQ01 (sample SAMEA3888910, study PRJEB22519) | human gut metagenome | biome: human gut; feature: human-associated habitat; material: faeces | place: Denmark | collected 2010 | reverse complement strand
CTTAAATCTGCGCTGGAACGAATGTTCGGCATAGATAGCACCTCTCTTTCATACAGAAATTATATCATAATTTCTGTATGAAAACAAGTAGGAGTTTTCGTTGAACGTAACAGTCCAGTAGGTACACTGGCCCTCGGCGGTGGAGCAAAACCAACAGCCAACACCCCTGCTCGTAAAGCTGGCGTTGATGTTCTCCTGTACAGCCCAATACGCGCTGTCGCTGCTGTCGATTTATTTGCACTGTAAACTATAACTGTAAACCATGGAACAAACTCATAACGACAAGGTTTATGAAAATGCTTCTATACTTTACAGTTGGTCGAATGTATAACGGAACAAGTAAAGAGGGGCTGTTGTATATGCTCGTCCGAATGCGCTCACCAACGCGGTCAGGAATCAGCCTTGCCTGCCAGTGCCAGAAACTTCTTATCGGACTGGATACCCTGTGTCAAAAACTTCCCGTCCCGGAACAGGGCATAGGTCGTGACCGGGGCGGGCGTGTTCTGCGCAGTCTCGCGGTCGGTGATGTGGTGTACGGTCAGCGGGATGCCGTGTGCCCGGGCAGTCTCTGCCACGTGCGGCACCCAATAACAGGTAAAAGGACACTGGTCGGTATAGTAGAGCACAACGCCGGGTTCTGCGGCCTGCGGGTGCTTGGCACAGGGCTTGAACTTGGGCGGCGCAGCGTCAGGGGAAAGCGGCAGGTACATCAGCGTGATGCCGCAGTCGGACACATCCGCAGTGGAAAAGCCCTCATGTGCCAGAAACCTGGCGTCGGCCAGAAATTCGCGCTTGCGCCCCTTGGCAGACAGAATACACACGCCCTTACGCCCCTGCGCCCGGGCATCGTTGACGCATCGGGCCAGCAGTTCTTTCGCGTAGCCGTGGCCTTTCAGCGCCCCGGAGACCCAGAGGCAGTTGATGTGCAGACAGCCCTCCGCCTCCATGGGCAGCCAGGCGTTTTCCGCCGGGATGTATTCAATAAAGCATTTGCCGCGCTCCACGCTGCGGCAGAAAACCAGCCCTTCGTCAAAGCGCTGTTTGAGCCATTCCTTTTTTGCCAGGCACTGCTTGCCGGACATGGCACAGCAGATGTGCTCCTTGTCGATGTTCTCTTTCGTGATGCGGATATAGTCCATAGTCGATCCCTTTCCTTTTTAACTGGAACGGTTTGCGCTTTCATACTGGTTTTTCCTGTGCTTATTATACCTTACCTGTTCCTGAAGTTCAATGTTGCCACAAAACATCGGTTTTTTCTTGTTTTTGAGGCGATTTTGTACTATAATAATTACAGTAAGTTCAAAAGTGATGGACTTGATCGGTTGTAAGGTCACGATTATGCAAAATCGAAATACCAATTTGAATGACATCTATATGTCGGATCGCTTGCAGGCACAGCTGCAGCAGATCGACCAATACGCAATGACCTGCGTGGTTGCTCCCATGGGGTACGGTAAAACCACCGCCGTCAACTGGTTTTTGGGGGAACGCAGCAAAGTACCCGGTACACGGGTGGTTCGCATCAGCATTTACTCCGACAGTCTGGCAATCTTCTGGCGGAGTGCACAGTCAGCCTTTGCACATGCGGGCCTTGATTTCCTGCGCCAATATGAATTGCCGTCGGATCTTCAAGGCGTCATGCTGTTGATGGATGACATGAACCGCGCGTTGGCCGGAACAGGCCCGTTCTATATTTTTCTGGATGATTACCATCTGCTGCGAGGTCCCCGCTGCGCACATTTTCTTTGCAAATGTGCTGTCCAGCTCCCTAAAAATGTACATATCATTATAGCCAGCAGAAACCACTTCCTTTCGCAAGCTGAAATCACGAAGCTGTGCAGCAGGGTATGTATCCTTGGCCCCAAGCAGCTGCGGCTGGACAAGGATGACCTTGCTGTCTACACCCGCCGCTGCGGTGCCGACCTGACAGAGAGTCAGCTGCAGCAGCTTCTCTACGCGACGGAGGGTTGGATCTCAGCCGTCTATCTGAATTTGCGGACCCTGGCGGACCGCGGTGCCCTGCCGGAGCGCGGTTCTGATATATACAACCTGTTTACGGCTACCATGATCGACCCGCTGCCGCCCATGCAGCAGGAATTTTTAACCGTGCTGAGTCTGGCCGATGAGTTTACCATCGAAATGGCCAACGCTGTCACAGGGCGGGAGGATGCCGCCGAACTGCTGGCAGATTTGACCACCCGCAATGCTTTTGTAAAGCGCTTGCCGGACAGTGACCGGTATCGCTGCCATCACGTGATGAAGCATTGCGCCATGCGGGCGTTCCATAAGCTGCCGGCGGAGAAGCAGACCGCCTATTACGACCGATACGGCCAATGGTATGAGCAGCATGGGCATCTGCTGCACGCCATGACGGCCTACCGTGCCTGCGGCGATTATGATGCGCTGCTGCGTGTGATTGAGAAGGACACCGGCATTCGTCTGGCTATCACGCGGCCCAAAATAACCCTGGCCGATCTGGATGCCTGCCCAAAATCAACGCTGAAGGAACACCCGGTTGCCCTGCTGGTGCTGATGCGCTGTATGTTCAACTGGCATCAGATTCCCAAAATGCTGGAATTGAAAAACCTTCTGTTGGAGACCGTTGACGAGCACCCCGCATGGCCCGGAGAATACCGCAGCAACCTGTTAGGGGAGTGCGACCTGATCACAAGCTTCCTTTTTTATAATGATATAGCGGCCATGAGCGTACTGCACCGCAGCGCCAGCGAAAAAATGACGCGCCCGGCTATCAGTATCCAAAAAGCGAACGGCTGGACATTTAATTCGCCCTCAGTGCTGATGATGTACCACAGCAAGCCCGGTGCGCTGGATGCCGAGCTGGCCGAGTTAGACCGCTATATGCCGCACTATTGTAAAATTACAAACGATCACGGCATAGGGGCTGACCGCCTGATGCAGGCGGAAGCTGCTTTTACGCGCGGGCAGCTTGATGATGCAATGATTGCGCTGGAGCGCACCTATGCGCAGACGGACGGCAGCGGGCAGGAGAATATTGCGCTCTGCGGTGACTTTCTCTCGCTTCGGCTTTCCCTGTTCGGGCAGGGTGCCCCGCGTTATACGCCGCTGGGGCGCTATGAGCTGCTGCAGCAACAGCACAATGCCCCGTGGGTACGCTTTTGGGATGCCTGCTGTGCCTACTATTATGCGCTGCTTGGGCAGGAAGAAGCGATACCGGAGCCGTTCCGCCTGCATCGGTTGGAGCGCATAAACTTTCTTGCGCCCGGGCGTCCGATGATTCTGCTGATTGAAAATCAGGTCTATCTGACCCAAAAGGCGTGGCCGAAGGTCATAGGCCGAAGTGAAAAGCTGCTCGAGGGCGCCGCCGCTTTCCGTTACAGTCTGGTCGCGCTGTACCTGCGCATCCAGACGGCCGCCGCCTACGCGATGATGGCCAAACAGACCGAGGCTGCCGCGCTGCTGCAGGAGACCCTGCAGGAAGCAAAAATGGATGGTCTGGTGCTTCCTTTTGCGGAGAACTACCGCTATCTAAAACCGCTTTTGCAGGATATGCCGCAGGATGCTTTTACAAGCCGGATTCAGGCGCTTGGGGAGGCGCTGGAGACGCACAGCGCCGGACTCCCGTATGCCCGTGCCTATCCGGCAGGGTTTGATGTGCTGACAGAGCGTGAGCGCGAAATCTGCGCACTGATTGCCGCAAGGCTTTCCAACCGTGAGATCGCGGCGAAACTGTTTCTGTCCGAGGGCAGCGTCAAGCAATACTGCAACCGCATTTATTCTAAGCTGAACATTGAGGGGGACACCCGCTCCAAACGCCGGCGGCTGGCCGCATGGATGGCAAATTGTTAACCTTTGGGTAATAGATATTCAGATAAATCCACTGTACTATACTAGGTATAGTGGATTTTTTGTACCCTTTTGTCTGCTTAGACTATTTTAAGGAAAAGCGATAAGGGCAATTTCAAGTAAATTCGGATATATTTATCAGGCACACCGGGGTTTGGCCCTGTTTATTTATAGATATCCCCGCAACAAAGAGAAAGGATTGAATAGAAACTATGCACAGTAAACTTATACGGTTGCAAACCGCCCTGTTGATGCTGGCACTCCTGTTCACGGTGTTGCTCCCTGTCCCCGCCTATGCACTGGAGGGGGGGGTACTGGTGATGGACAGGTAAAGGCCGACGGTTCAACAACCACCAGCGACCCCAACACGTTTAATGCGTGGGAGTATACGCAGGGTTATAACAACGCCACCACCGGCCGTATCTGGGCCGACAAAACGGTGGAGGAAGATGAAATCACCTTCAGCGGCAAACTGAAAGACCAGCCCGCCATCAAGGTGTCTGATACCGAAGGCGCTGATTTCCTGGTCGCGCTGTCTGCGCTGTCCTCCTATGCGTCTACCACCACCACCAATACGCAGGCCCTGGATATTGTCATGGTGCTGGATGCCTCCGGCAGTATGAAGGACTCCATGAGCAAGAGTGATAAAACAAAACGCATGGACGCGCTGAAAACCGCTGTCAATGCCTTTATTGACAGCGCCGCAGCCCAGAACGCGAATATCACGGATAAAGAGAAGGAAATCCAGCTTTCCATCGTGAAATTTGCGGGCGAATACAGGAAAGCAGTTGGCAATGATACCAACTTGCTCGGAGACAACTACTCGCAGATCGTAAAGGATCTTACCGTATGTAATGCCGCCAATGCCCCCGACCTCAAAAAGGAAGTCAACAAGATTAAGCCTGGCGGTGCCACACGGGCAGATTATGGCTTGCAGCATGCCCAAACTGTGCTGAATAATGCGCGCCCCAATGCCAAAAAGGTCGTCATCTTCTTTACCGATGGCTCGCCTAACAATGGCGGCGGGTTTGACAATAGCATTGCTTCCAAAGCGATTGAAACGGCTAAATCCCTCAAGGCGGCAGGTGCCGAGGTTTACACGGTCGGCATTTTTGACGATGCTGACCCGAAGGCCGATGTCAGCGGAGCTTCAAAAGAAAACAAGTTCATGCAGGCGGTCTCCAGCAACTACCCCTCTGCTACCTACACGAAAACGGGCATCATAAAGTATAAATGGAACTTCGGCGACAGACCCGACAATGCAGATTACTATATGGCGGCTTCCAGCGCTGACGGGCTGAACAAGGTCTTTGAGGACATCTTCACGTCTATATCCACCAAACCGGCAGGCCCCACGCAGGTTACGGACAAGCCCCAGAAAGAAGGCTATGTGACTTTCGATGATCCCCTGGGCGATTATATGGAAGTCAAGAGCTTTGAGGCCGTTGCCTTTTCCGACCAGGTCTTTACGCAGGTGGACAAAACCTCCACCGACACGGCGGATACCTATATCTTTAAGGGTGAGCATAAAGACACGGTCAGCGGTGCCTACCCCAATACAGCCGATTTGAGCCACATCATTATCACCGTCACCCATGGCAGCGGCAGTGTCGGCGACCGCGTGAAGGTCCAGATCCCTGCCAGTATGCTGCCCCTGCGGTATTATAAGGCCACAAGCACCGATGGCACCCCCAAGCTGGAAGTCAACAACGCCCAGCCCATCAGCGTCATCTACTCTGTCGGCCTTAAAGATAAAGAGAATGTGTGCCAGCAGATTGCGTCCGGCAAATTTACCGACCCCGACCTTGCCGCCTACGTTACGGATAACGCCAAAAACGGCAAAATCAGCTTCTATTCCAACAAATTTGATCCTAACAAAAAAACGGCAGACAACAAAACCATCGGCCTGACCACGGCCACCTTTACCCCGGCAATAAGCAACAACTTCTACTATCATACCGAGAATACCCTGCTGTACACCAAAACGGGTGAAGGCGCAAGCGCAACGTATAAGGAGGCCACAGAGGTACTACCGAAGCAGACCTACTACTATCAGCTGAACTATTTGCAGCTGAAATCTCCTGCGCATACTGATACGGTTAAAGAGACCCGTTGGGTGCCCGTTAGCATTGCAACTAAGCAGGAAATCGATGATTGCATCATTCCAAAAGATGGCAAATGGTACATCAAGAAGGACACCAAAAAAGGCAGCTTGCCCTCCGCCATTGATAACCAGCTGGGCGATAAGAAAGAGGAAGATGGTACTGCCGGTAACAGAACCGGCACCGCGCAGCGCCGCATTGACTTCCAGTGGGATCTTGAGGCAAACAAGGGTGTGCTGTACCTTGGCAACAACGGTAAGCTGACCATGAACGCCACCGGCAGCTTGAAGGTTACCAAGGTGGTTACAGCCGACGCGGGTCTGACCCCGAACCCCAACGCCGAATTTACGATGAAGTTTGAGTTGGCGGGCACGAACTTGGACACCAATGCCAGCTACAACTACACCGTTACCGGTATTGAGGGTACTAAACCCATCAAGAGCGGCGATACTTTCACCCTGAAAAAAGACCAGACTGCCGAGATTGTAGGCTTGCCCGCAGGCAGCACCTATACCATCACGGAAGAAACCCCGCCTACCGGCTATACCAGTAACATTACGCACGACGGCACGGGCGAGGTCAAAGCAGGTACAGCCCAAGAAGTTACGGTGACAAACACCTATAAGCCCAAAGAGATTGAGGTAAAACCGGCGGACAATAATTACCCGTTTGGCGGCGCAAAGATTTTGACGGGCCGCGATTGGAAAGAAAACGATCATTTCGAATTCAAACTGCAGGCTGTCACCGATGACGCCCCGCTGCCCGCCGAGGCTGGTGACAAACGCTATGCCGAGTGCGTAGTGACGGATAAGACTGGCACCACCGAAGGAACGCCTGTCGAATTTAACTTCGGAAAGGTCACCTTTACGAAACCCGGCGAGTATGTGTACGACATTACCGAGGTTATCCCCACCGATAATGAGGATAAGATTGCAGGTGTTTCGTATGACGGCTCCTTCTACCGTGTGACCGTTACTATTGAGGACGATGGCAGCGGCCAGCTGGAGATGACAGATCACACCATTACGAAAAATGGCGGCACCGAAAAAGCGGAGACGGCCACGTTTGTAAACACCTATCACGCCGACGACGTTACGGTAACCTTGAACGCCACCAAGAAACTGAATGTCGTGGTCGGCAACCGCACACTGAACAAGGACGACTTCTCGTTCAATTTGAGTGAAAACGGCAAGGTTATTAAAACCGCCACGAACGAGGCAGACGGCAAAGTTACGTTTACCCTGAATTTCACGTCGGCCGTAGGCCAAAAGACCTATGTCATCAGCGAGGTGAATAACCACCTCGGCGGCATCGGGTATGATACCCGTGAATACGAGGTCACTTTCACCGTCAGAGATAACGGCGAAGGTAAGCTTGTGGCAAGCCCCCTCGTTTATACGCTGAACGGCAAACTCGTCGTTGACGGCGCACAGTTTGTAAACACCTACACGGCAACGGCGGGCGATAAAGTCAAGTTTACCCCCGAAGCCACCAAGGTTTTGACTGGCCGCGATCTTAAGAAGGGCGAGTTCCACTTTATTGTGACCGATGAGAACGGTACCGAAGTTTCCACCGGCACGAACAACGCAGACGGCACGGTTACATTCTCCCCCATTGGTTTTAACAAAACCATGACAACCTATGCCGCACTGTTTGCCGACCTGCCGACCGAGCAGCCCACCGAGGATGAAAAGCCCGTTGTAGACGAGCAGCCCGCCGAGAATGAGCAGCCCACCGAGACCGAGCAGCCCACCGCGACCGAGCAGCCCACCGAGGACAACCAGCCCGATGTGCATCGCCAGCCCGCTTTGCTTTCGCTGACCCCTGATGACAACAACGGCGGGGAAATCGCGCCGACCGAGGAAATGCAAGACCTGCTGACGCATTGGTATACCATCAGCGAGGTCAAGCCTGTCGATGCCAATGACGGCATTACCTATGACCCCACGGTTTATACTGTGTGCGTGAAATTGTGGGATAAGGAAGGCAACGGCAAACTGGACATCGAGAGCATCACCTATTATCAGGCCGACAAGACCACCCCGCTGGGGGATGGCGTAACGCCGACTTTCCGCAACAGCTATGCCGCAGCGGATTCCGACGCAGTAACCATTACCCTGCAAAAGAACCTGACCGGCCGTGCTCTGAACGCAGGCGAATTCACCTTTAAGCTGTCTTGCCCGGAGGACGCAGCGCACAATGGCCTGACCGCTACCAACGATGCCAGCGGCAAGGTGACCTTTGCGCTGACCTATAAGGACCTTGACCCCACCAAGAGTGACGCCGCCCCCACCGCCTACACCTACACGGTATCGGAGGTTAAGGGCGACGCCGAAGGCGTAAGCTATGATGACCAGACCTACACCTTTACAGTTGAGGTGCAGGACGATGGCACCGGCAAGATGAAGGCAGCGCTTACGGAAGTGCCCGCAAGCATGACCTTTACGAACACCTACACGCCGAAGGCCACGCCTACACCCACAGTCACACCCAGCCAGGAGCCTTCTGCTGCCCCGGCACCCACAGCTACCCCCGCACCTACCGCAGCCCCGAAGCCCGTTGCTACCGCAACACCTGCCCCGATGACGCATATTCCGCAGACGGCGGACACATTCCCGCTGGCACTGCTGATCGCTATTCTGGCTATCAGCGGCGGCGCGATTGCCCTGCTGATCGTGGGCAAAAAGCGCAAAAAGTAATTTTCTCATCGTTCCCTAAATAGCAGACCCCCTCCCATACCGCCGGCAACAGCGGTGTGCGGCGGGGGTCTGCTTTTATCTGCCAAACAGAACCCCCCTCGACTCATAAATCGAGGGGTGAATAACCTATAGCAAAAGAATGTGAAAGCACCATCTTGCCGTGCCGAACAAGATGATGTAAAATGGAAATAATGAGAAGTCCCCTCCATAAAGGCAGCCATACACCGTATCCAAAATCCGCCGGGGATGCAAAAACCAATGCGTTGGAGGTGTGCATTATGCCAAAGCCAAAATGGAATCTGAACACCATTTACATATCTGAGCGGCTGCAAGAGAGCCTGCGGCCTATTTCCCGCTGCGCCATGACGACAGTGGTCGCGCCCATGGGCTATGGAAAAACCACAGCGGTGAACTGGTATCTCGGCGAGCACGCCAAAGCGGAGGCGCTGCATATCATCCGTATCAGTGTGTATTCCGACAACCTTGCGATTTTCTGGAAGAGCGTGCAGGAGGCGTTTGCCCGTGCAGGGTTCACCTTCCTGCGGGAGTATCCCTGCCCAACGGACGCGGCAGGCGGCGGACTGCTGGTGGACGATCTCTGCCATATGCTGGCGGGCGAATCCCCCTGTTACATCTTCATTGACGATTTTCATCTGCTGACGGACAAGCGTGCCCCCCTGTTCCTTTGTATGCTGGCAAATCGGCTGCCTGCCAATGTGCATATAATCGTTGCAAGCCGTGACCGCTTTTTGCCCGCCGCGGAGGCAGTGCGGCTGGGGGGTAAGGTATATCAAATCGGCATGGAACAGCTGCGCCTCAACCATACGGAGCTTGCGGTTTATGCCCACCGCTGCGGGACAAAGCTTTCCGATGCGCAGGTGGAAAGCCTTCTCTATTCCAGCGAGGGCTGGTTCTCTGCCGTATATCTGAACCTGCGCACCCTCTCCGAGCGCGGCGTGCTGCCCAGCCGAAACTCCGATATCTACGCCACTTTTACCGCCGCTATGATCGATCCGCTGCCGGAAAAACAGCGGGAGTTTTTGGCGGTAATGGGCCTTGCCGATGAGTTTACCGTCGAAATGGCGCAGTGCATCACAGGGGATGCGGATGCGGCGCAGATTCTTGCCATCCTGACCGAGCAGAACGCCTTTGTCACGCGTTTGCCGGATGGCGTGACCTATCGCTTTCATCACATGATGAAGGAATGTGCCGAACGGAGCTTTCACGAGATGAAGGCGGAAACGCAAAAGCTCTATTGGGAGCGTTTCGGGCAGTGGTATGAAGACCAACGGCAGTATCTTCACGCTATTGCCGCCTACCGAAAAAGCGAGGACTACCACGCGCTGCTGCGGGTCATTCGCGGTGATGCAGGCATTCTGTTGGCCTCACTGAAGCCGGAGGATGTGCTGGACGCATTGAACAAATGCCCCGCCGAGACATTGAAAGCCAATCCCTTTGCCATTCTGGTCCTGATGCGGCGGATGTTCACATGGCGGCAGATCCCGAAGATGCTGGAGCTGAAAGAACTGCTGCTGACAGCCATTGCGGAACACCCGGAACTGTCGGCGGAGGAGCGCGGCAACCTGCTGGGTGAGTGCGACCTTATCCTGAGTTTTCTCTGCTATAATGACATCAGCGCCATGAGCCGCCTGCACCGCAGTGCCAGCAGGCAGATGTCCCGCCCGGCCATCAGCATCCAATCCGGCGGCGGCTGGACCTTTGGCTCACCGTCCGTCCTGATGATGTTCTACCGCGCATCGGGAGAACTTGAGGGCGAGCTGGCCGAGATGGATGAGTGTATGCCCCATTACTATAAAGTCACGAACAACCACGGTCAGGGCGCGGAAACCATTATGCGCGCAGAGGCGCTGTTCTGCCAGGGACATTTTACCGATGCGCACATCGAGCTGGAGTGCGCTTACGCACAGGTCAGGGACAACGGGCAAATCAACATGGCGCTATGCTGTGATTTCCTGTCGCGGCGGCTTTCTCTGCACACCGATGTGGAGCAGCGCTATACTTTTGCGGAAAGATACGCAGAGTTGCTGCAATATCACGATGCATCGTGGATCAACATCTGGTGTGCCACCAGTGCCTATTATCATGCGCTGCGGGGGGAAGCAGAAGAGATCCCGGAGATTTTTTCGCAGCACAGGCTCTCCACCGTCAATATGCTTGCGCCGGGCAAGCCCATGATGGAAATGATCGAAAATCAGGTGTATCTTACCCAAGGCGCCTATGCCAAGGTGGTGGGACGCAGCGCGGAACTGCTGGCGGTATGCGAGGCGATGCACTATGCGCTGGTGGCGCTGCATATCCGCATCCAGACGGCAGCGGCCTACGAGAAATTGGGCAAGGCCGAGGAGGCCCGTGTATGGCTTCGGAAAGCGCTTGCCGACGCGGAACCGGACGGCTTTGTGATGCCGTTCGTGGAGAACTACGACTGCCTGCAGCCCATTCTTGCGCGCGAGATGAAAAACGACTTGATTGCGAAGATCACTGACCTTGGCGAAGCGGCAATGGTACGAAACGCCGCAAGCGTGCGCCCGGCAGCATTTGATGTGCTGACAGCGCGGGAATTTGAAATCGTAGAACTGATGGTGCAGCGGCTCAGCAACCGCGAGATTGCCGAAAAGCTCTATCTCTCCGAGGGAAGCGTCAAGCAGTACGCGAACCAGATCTATTCAAAACTCCATATTGACGGCGATACCCGAACCAAGCGAAAGCAGCTTGCCGAACTGCTTGGGCAAAAGCCCTAGGGCAACACCGCACAATTCCCGCCTGACGGCTTAAGCACCGCTCCGGCGGCTGCGGCACGGC
>OIWQ01004375.1_pt1 | contig 11453 bp, 9 predicted proteins | sample 1587571 | NCBI WGS metagenome assembly OIWQ01 (sample SAMEA3888910, study PRJEB22519) | human gut metagenome | biome: human gut; feature: human-associated habitat; material: faeces | place: Denmark | collected 2010 | reverse complement strand
TGAAAAAACGTTTTGTGGCGCTTCTGCTGTGCCTTGTCATGGTAGTTGGCCTGATTCCGGCGGCGATGGCCGCCGGTCCAGAAGGTGACCGGAATTACATCACATTCAAAGCGAACGATGGAAGCTACGGAAGTTCCAGTGAAAGACTGCAGCAACTCACAGAGAGTGACGTTGCAATTGGCTGGGTCACGCTCCGTGCGAATGACTTTAACAGAGATGGCTACACCTTCCTCGGCTGGAGCACCGAACCCAACGGCCAGAAGATCTATAACGACGGCCAGACTGTTTCCGTAACCGAACTGTTCGGCGGACGCACCTACGCTGTTCTGTACGCTGTCTGGCAAAAGGACGGTGTGACGCCGCCCGTCGGCCCGTACACGGTGACCTACCGGCAGCTTACGGAGGTTTCTCTGACGGATCCCGACGTCGTTGACGCGAATGTCGGCGCCATGTACACGGTCAAGAACTTCCCACAGACATGGACTGTTCCCACAGGCAAGGTATTTGCGGGCTGGACGACGAACGGCAGCAACTTCTATGCGCCCAACGAGAACATTGTCCTCTCCCAGAACACGATTCTGTATCCGGTCTACCGCGATACCGTGTCGACCTGTGAGATCACCTACAACGATGCGCGCGACCAGCAGGAATGGAAGGTCACGGTCAACGCAGGCGATTCTGTTTACATCGATCTGAACGGCGGCACCGAGGCCTATCTGGATGGCGTCAGAATCACCGTTTCCGGCAGCTACAAGATCACGCGTTCCTGCACGCTGACGTTCGCCTACAAGGGCCTGCAGAGGTCCCTGGGCTGGGAGTATGATGCAGCCCGGACCCGCTTCACAGCCAGATGGGCGGTTTCCAATGTCACGGTCACCTATTATGACTATGATTATGCGCGCGTCATGGAAGAGACGCTTGCCTATGGCGGCACTGTGACCGTCGACCCGAACGGTGGCGCAGCCTATCTGGATTCCACATACGTGAACAGACAGACAGTGCTGAACGTGACAAAGAACGCGACGCTCTATGACGCGACCCGCACCGGCTACAAGTTCTACGGTTGGGATAAAACCTATGACCGCAACGGCCAGCCTGTCTTTACCGCCATGTGGACGAAGAACGGTCAGGCGGACACGTATGACATCTTCTACTATGACTTTGATGATGCCAAGAGCGAATATGCCCGCTTCTACGCGAATACGCCCATCGTCATCGATCCGAACGGCGGCACGGCCCGGCTGGATACCATGTCGTTTACAACGAAGCAGTCGTTCCGGATCAACCGGGATTACACGCTCTCCGACGCGGCCCGCACCGGCTATAAGTTCTACGGCTGGGATCTGACAAAGTCCGGTGATACCTACACCTTTACCGCCATGTGGACAAAGAACGGCCTGTCGGAAACCTACGACGTCTACTACTATGACTACGACGACGCCAAGAGCGAGTATGCCCGCTTCTACATCGACACGCCCATCGTGATCGACCCGGCCGGCGGCTCAGCCCGGCTGAACAATATGCCGTTCGCAAACAAGCAGTCGTTCAAGATCGACAAGGATTACACGCTTTCCGACGCGGCGCGCACCGGCTACACGTTCTATGGCTGGGATCTGACGAAGTCCGGCAATACCTACACCTTCACTGCCATGTGGACGAAGGCCACGAGCACCGTTCCGTACATGCTCAACGGTGAAGACCATTACGCCTATATCAAGGGCTATCCCAACGGCTCCTTCAAGCCCAACGCGACCATCACCCGCGCCGAGGCGTCCTCCATCTTCTACCGCCTCCTGACGGATTCGACCCGCAGAACCTATTCCACCAGCTATAATACCTTCAAGGATGTTCCGGCCAAGGCGTGGTACAACACTGCCGTGTCCACCATGGCAAAGCTCGGCATCGTCAACGGCGGCTCTGACGGCTGCTTCCGCCCGAACGACCCCATCACCCGTGCGGAGATCGCCGCGATGATTGCCCGCTGCGACGGCAATTCTTACGGAAGCGCCTACACGAACTTCTCCGACGTCAAGGGTCACTGGGCGGCAAACTATATCGCCAGAGCCTATGAGCTTGGCTGGATCAACGGCTATGGCACGACCTACGCGCCCGACAAGTACATCACCCGCGCCGAGACAGTCGCCATCCTCAACCGCGTTCTGAACCGCGCGCCGCAGACCACCTCTGATCTGCTCAGCGGCCTGAACACCTTCAACGATGTCAGCGTCACGTCTTGGTACTATCTCGATGTCGAGGAGGCTGCCAACAGCCACACCTACACCAGAAAGACCAACGACTATGAGTATTGGGATAAGCTCATCTCCGACCCGAGTTGGCTGTAAGACCTAAATTCCACGCAGAGGGGCGGCGAAAGCCGCCCCTCTGCTTTTTCGCTTCATCACCCAGGCGTTAAAACACCGTCACGATCTTCGCGTTCTCCCGGCTTCCGTACCGCCACACATCCAGCCGTCCTTCCGTCTTCGTGAAGCGCAGCGGCTGCGGAGGCACTGTGTCCAGCCGGTGCAGGACGGTCAGCTTCAGCTTGAGCGTCTCCGGGTGAATGGCCTTGATGTACACGCATACCGGCTGGCCGGGTTCCAGTGTATCGTCCCGTTCTGCCAGCCCGCACAGATTCGGTGTCAGCGCAATAAACACGCCATAATCCGTTTTTCCGCAGGCGATCCCCGTCACGGTCTGCCCCGCACGGAACCGCGCCGCGTTTTCCTGCCACGTTCCGAGCAGTTCCCGGAGCGTCAGCCCCACGCGCCGCCGCGCCGGATCAAGCGACTGGATCAAAACGGGCAGCTGCTGCCCGACCCGCAGCAGCTCACGTGGATGCGTCAGCCGCGATACGCAGAGATTCCGCAATCCGAGCAGCCCGACCGCGCCGCAGCCAATATCACAAAACGCGCCGAACGGCGCAAGCCCTGTGACCACGGCAGGCAGAATGTCCCCGGGCCGCTTTTCGCGGAAGATCTGTTCCAGCGCTGCCTCCTGCGCGCTGCGCCGGGACAGTAGCGCCGTCCCATCCGGTGCGAAGCCCATGACAGTAAAACATACGGACCTTCCCACGCGCGACAGGATCGCGATATCCCGCGTTTCGCCGCCAAGAATGCCGCGCGCGGCCTCTGCACGCGGCATAACCCCTGCGCAGCAGCCGAGTGCGATATGCAGGTCATGCCGCTCGTCGCATTTGATCGCGGGCGCCTGCAAAATTTTCCGCTGCTGCATCGCCAGCAGCAATTCCTCTTTGGTATACCCCTCCGGCTGCGGGTGCAGCCCCTCCGGAAGAAACTGATGCATAAGATCCCCCCAATTCCTGCTCCAATATATGCAGGCATGGGAAGGAAGGAGATAGAACCATGGACGTACAGGTCGGCGATATCCTCGTCATGAAGAAGGAGCACCCCTGCGGCACAAAGCAGTGGCTCGTACTGCGCAGCGGTATGGACTTCCGCCTGCGCTGCACCGGTTGCGGGCATGAGCTGATGCTGCCGCGTAGCAAGGCGAAAAAAAACATCCGCCAGATTCTGCGCGACGGGAAGCAGATCTGACATTACAAGGAAAACATGACGAACGATAGGCCGCAATTCCGCTTGGAATTGCGACCTCTTTTTTTGCTTCTGCGGCGTATACTTTTGGAACACGGACAAACAGGGGGGAATGCGGATGACAGTCTATGCAGACGAGGCTTTTTTGCTCAATGGTGCGGTGGATTATCTGCTGCTCATCTGCGCGGCAAAGCTTGGCGGCGGCCGGATCGCACGATTGCGCCTGCTGGCAGCGGCTCTGTTCGGCGGATTGTACGCGGCAGCGGCGCTGTTCGCCCCGCTGGGCGTTTTGCAGGGACTTCCGATGAAGCTGGTGAGTCTTGTTATCATGCTGCTGATCGCCTTCGGCGCAGGCCGGCAGACGCTCCGCACGGGCCTTCTGTTTCTGGCGGCAGTCTGCGCGTTTGCGGGTGCTGCGGTCTTAGCCGCGCAGCTGTTCGGGACAGGCGTTTTGGTTCTGCCGGGCGGCACGTTCTACGCGGTGAGTGTTCTGGGCCTCCTGCTGCTGGCAGGGCTTCTGTATATGCTCTGCTATACCATCTTTTCCTGCACGGCCCAGCATGGCGGTGAGATCCGGACCATGACGCTTCTGTATGGAGGAAATCGGGTCCCTGTCCGCGCGCTGCACGACACCGGCTGCACGCTCCGCGACCCCATGACCGGCGAACGCGTGCTCGTTGCAGAGGCTGACGCGCTGCGGGCGCTTCTGCCGGACGCATCCATCACACCCGCCGCGCTTGCAGACCCGGCGGAGCTGCTGCTGCGCCTGAAAACACGCGCCCCCGCGCTTCCGGCGCGGCTTTTGAGCTACAAATGCGTCGGCACGCAGGCAGGCCTGATTTTGTGCCTGCGCTGCGAGATACAGGTCAGGCCGGGCGTCCGGAAACGCTGCCTCGCGGCCTTTTCCCCAACGCCCGTTTCAGACGGAGGAAATTATGATGCGCTGATAGGAGGAACGATTGGATGAAATTAGAGGCTATTTTACAGAAGCTCGGCCTTTTGCAGCCGGGGAAGATCATGTACATCGGCGGCAGCGACGTGCTGCCCGCACCGCTGAAGCCGGAGCAGGAGCGGCAGGCCGTCGCCGCGCTGGAACAGGGCGACGAGGCAGCCAAGCAGCTGCTCATCGAGCATAATCTTCGCCTTGTCGTGTATATCGCGCGCCGGTTCGAAAACACCGGTGTCAATCTGGAGGACCTGATCTCCATCGGATGTATCGGACTGATCAAAGCAGTGAATTCTTTCGATTCCGGAAAAGGCAGGCTGGCTACGTATGCCTGTCGCTGTATCGATAATGAACTTCTGATGATGCTGCGAAGCCGTAAAAAGCTGTCCAGGGAAGTATCTCTATATGAACCGATCGGTCAGGATAAGGAAGGCAATGCTATTCACCTCCTGGATGTGATCGAAGAGAAACAGAAGGATATCGTGGAGGATATGGAGCTCGGAAGAAATATCAGACGCCTGTTTTCGGCCCTTGATCACTGCCTGTCAGACAGAGAATACCGGATTCTTGTAATGCGTTACGGCCTGCGGGGGCAGAAAGAACATACGCAGCAGGAGGTCGGGGATATTCTTGGAATCTCCAGAAGCTATGTGTCACGTATGGAAAAACGAGCGCTGCATAAGCTTGCATCTAAGCTTCGGGAAGACTAAACACAATCTTGTCAATTATTAGACACTGTGATATATTTATTTTTGTAAGTACGTTTGGATAAGAGGGGGGAATATCGGGGATGCATTTTGTGAAAACGGAAGAATTAAAGACGGGAATGCGTCTTGCCAGACCTATATATAATAAGAAAAGTATTCTTTTGTTTGACAGGAATTCTCTTTTGTCGGTACAGGCAATAGAGAGCATACGCAATTTCGGTCTGATCGGTGTCTATGTTTTAGAGCCTGCGGAACCGCTACCTCCCATGACGCAGGAGGATCTGGAATTTGAACGGTTCCAGATCAAGGCGGTCAGTGCGATCGAAGAAGAGCTGGATCGCATTCTGAAGACCAGAAAACAGAGCAGGATCCAGACGATTGCGGATATGGTTATCCGCAACTACGGACATTTGGATGAGAAGATTAATTTTTATCAGAATCTGAGAAGCCTGGAAGATTATGTTTCCAGACATTCCCTGAATGTGGCAATACTCTGTGCCATGATTACCCATGTAATGAATATTCGAAGAGAGGAACAGTATCATACCGTATGTGCGGCCCTTCTTCATGATATGGGAAAACTGAAAAAACATGAGGATGTATATTTCGGAGCTCCTTATTCCAGAGAAGACGCGATCAGAAATTGTGAGACCCAAGAAGAGGCTTACAGCGTGATCGAAGATGCATTTGCGACGGAGGGACCCGCTATACGCCGGATCTGCCAGCAGGCGGCGGGAAAGCAGCTGGATCTCTTCCCGGAAGAAGGAAAAGAAAGCAGATATAAAATGCTGGAGGGATCCAATGTATTGCTGGTGGCGAACCGCTATGATGAGATTACCGCGATGACACTGCAGGGAACGGCCCAGTCAGAAGTGAAGGCAGCCCAGGAACTGCTGGAACATCCGGAAGTGTACGACCCAGAGACGGTTCAGGCATTATTAAGATCCATTAATATTCTGCCGCCCGGGGCAAGCGTAGAACTCAGTACCGGAGAAAAGGCGCTTGTTTTGAGAGAAAATAAAGAGAATGTGCTGTGTCCCACAGTGGTAAGCTTCCGTGACAACAGTATTTTGGATCTTGCTTTGCCACAGAATGAGGATATACAGATCGTTGATGTCATGAAGACGATGGATAACAGATATATACTGAAGAAATAAGAAATGAGGAAAAAATATGCCGACAATCGAAGAAATACTCAGAGCTGCCAAAGAAGCCGGAGCAAGTGATGTGCATCTTACGGTAGGTATTCCTCCCAAAATGCGGGTGAACGGTAATCTGATCACGATGGATTATCCCAAAATGCTGCCTGCGGATACCCTGGAGGTGCTGGTCAACATCATGACAGAAGTGCAGAGGGAGCGTTTTGAGGAACGGGGAGAATATGATATGTCGTTCTCTATTCCGAACTGTGGACGTTATCGTGTTAATGCGTATAAACAGAGGGGATCTGTTGCCCTGGCATTCCGTCTGGTGGGAACCAAGGTACCTTCACCGGAAGAACTGGGAGTACCGGAATCGGTGATTGATCTGTATCAGCGCAAACGTGGACTGGTGTTGGTCACCGGCCCTACCGGAAGCGGTAAATCCACCACACTTGCTGCCATTATAGATAAGATCAATAATAACAGGGATGCTCACGTGATTACCCTGGAGGACCCCATAGAGTACCTGCACCAGCATAAAATGTCCATGGTCAATCAGCGTGAGATCGGTATTGATTCCAACAATTATGCCAATGCCTTAAGGGCAGCTCTCCGTGAAGATCCGGATGTTATCCTCGTGGGAGAAATGCGTGATTTTGAGACGATCAGTGTAGCGATCACCGCGGCGGAGACGGGACATCTGGTATTGTCCACATTGCATACCATCGGTGCAGCCAGCACGGTAGATCGTGTCATTGATGTATTCCCGCCGCACCAGCAGCAACAGATCCGGGTACAGCTGTCCAATACACTGGAAGCCGTTATTTCCCAGCAGCTGATACCTACGGCAGACGGAAAACATCGTGTAGCGGCGTTTGAGGTCATGCATGCGAACCATGCAGTACGCAATCTGATCCGTGAGGGAAAGTCCCATCAGCTGGCAAGTGTCATGCAGACCAACCGCAAGCTGGGGATGATCACCATGGACGAGGCAATTGTCCAATTGTATTTTGAAGGCAAGATCGATAGAGAGCAGGCCATCCAGTTCGCACAGGATCCGGACAGCATGGAAAATAAGATCTGATCCTGAGGATCATAAAATGATAATCACCGTTAACGATTCAGAGTCCCGCTTCATAGGAATGAGAACAGGCTCTGAATCGTTGCGGAAATCAAATTTCGAAAAGCTAATTTCCAAGGAAAATTTCTAATACAAAATTCTTTTATTGCCCATCGGGCATTTCGCAGAGTTTCTGCATTTCGTTGGTTACCCAATTTTTATCACAAAATTTATATACAAGGAGGTAGTTTATGTTTTCGACAATTGATTCCGGTGCAGTCTGCGGATTGCAAGCGTACCTGGTCCGCGTGGAGGTGGATCTGGCTGGGGGATTGCCCTCTTTTCAGATGGTGGGTTCTTTGGGGAGTGAGGTGAGAGAATCCCGGGAGAGAGTGTGTGTCGCCATGAAAAATTCGGGGTTTCAGATTCCGCCCTGCCATATAACAGTGAATCTTGCACCGGCAGGCAGGCGCAAGGACGGAACGGCATTTGATCTGCCTATTGCTGTAGGCTTGTTAAAAGATATGGAGCTTCTCACGGAGGAGGCGGTACGGGATACGCTGTTTTTGGGAGAACTGGGACTGAACGGTGAGATCAAAAGAGTTAAAGGAGTGCTGCCTATTGTTCGGGAAGCAGCAGACAAGGGAATCGGCAGAGTGATCGTTCCCCGGGAAAACGCATTGGAGGCAGCGGTGATCCCGGGGATTACGGTATGGGGTGTCGGGGAACTGGGAGAGCTTATTATGGCTCTGCTGCATCCGGATGCGGAAAATGAAAAAATATACAAACCCAGGATCCGGGCAGAAGAACTGTTACAGAAAAAGAAAGCAGACAGAAGAGGAGACTTTAAAGAGGTGTCGGGGCAGGCGAGGTGCAATGATCGCGGCAGCGGGATTCCATAACCTGCTGATGATGGGACCGCCGGGGGTGGGGAAATCCATGATTGCCGGGAGAATTCCGGGGATATTACCGCCCCTTACACTGGAGGAGAGTCTGGAGGTAACCAGTATTTACAGTGTGGCGGGGTTACTTACTCCGGAACAGGCGCTGATCACGGAGAGACCTTTTTATGCACCTCACCATACAGTCACTGCAGCGGCACTGATCGGCGGCGGGAATACCTATCCCAGACCCGGAATGGTATCTCTGGCACATCGGGGTGTGTTGTTTTTGGACGAGCTTCCGGAATTTCAGCGGACGGTGTTGGACAGTATGCGGCAACCATTGGAAGAACGCAGGGTGCAGATTGCCAGGGCGTCGGGAGTGGTAACTTTTCCGTCGGATTTTATGCTGGTGGCTGCCATGAACCCCTGTCCCTGCGGATATTATCCGGATCGGAACAAATGCCGCTGCACACAGCCGCAGATAGAAAAATATCTCGGAAAAGTATCGGGACCGCTATTGGACCGTATTGATCTGTGCGTGGAACTGCAACAGGTGGATATTTTGCATTTACAGACAAAAATCACAGGAGAAAGCAGTGAACAGATGCGGGAGAGAATCGAAAGAGCCAGAAAAATGCAGGAGAAGAGGTATGCGGGAACAGAGTATCGTTTCAATGGGGATGTATCATCGGCAGATGTGGATCATTATTGTAGTCTGGGAGAAACGGAGAAAAATGTCATGGAACAGCTGTACCATGCGTTGGAACTGAGTGCCAGGGCATATCATCGGATTTTGAAGACCGCCAGAACGATTGCGGATCTGGAGGAACAGGAAAATATTGCAAAAGAACATCTTCTGGAGGCAGCCTGCTATCGCCCCTCCGGAGAGTACTGGGGATAGAAGGGAGAGCCAGAGATGACAGAGACGGAGAGAATGTATGCTTATTTTATATGCAGTATTCCAATGATCGGCGGGGTAAGAGCCGGTCAGCTGCTAAGCAGATTCGGGGACCCGCAGGGAGTCTATGAAGCCGGTACCGCCGGCTGGAGGGAGATATTGAGTGATTCTGTTGTGGAGTATATGGACAGACAGAAAAAAAGCGGTAATCTTGAAGAAGAATATCATAGCTTAGGAGAAAAACAGATCGGACTGGTATTACAGGAGGAAGAGGGATTTCCACGGAAACTGCTGGAAATACCGGACCCACCCTACGGCTTGTTTTATAAAGGGAAATTACCGGAACAGAAACAGCCGTCGGTGGCGGTCATCGGAGCCAGAGAGTGTTCGGAATACGGACGTTTTGTGGCGGAAGAACTGGGCAGATACCTCGGTAGTCAGGAAATACAGGTCATCAGCGGAATGGCAAGAGGAATCGATGGGATCAGCCAGCAGGCAGCGCTTTTGGCAGGAGGGACATCCTACGGAGTGCTGGGATGCGGAGTGGATATCTGTTATCCCAGCCAGAACAGGAAATTGTACGAGGAACTGATACAAAAAGGGGGTCTGTTGTCCACTTATGCGCCGGGGACAAAGGCACTGCCGGCATATTTTCCCCCGAGGAACCGTATCGTCAGCGGGTTGGCGGATGCGTTGATCGTCATAGAAGCCAGACAGAAAAGCGGGACGTTAATTACCGTGGATATGGCGCTGGAGCAGGGGAAGGATGTTTATGTGGTTCCCGGCAGAATCACGGACAGACTCAGTGACGGCTGTAACCGCCTGCTGACACAGGGGGCGGGTGTGTTCCTGTCACCGGAGAGCTTTGCGGATGAATTTTTGAGGAACTGGGAAGAAAAGCAGGAACCTTCGCCGTCGGATCCGGCGCAGAAAATTAGAGGCAGACGAAAGAGCCGGAAACGGATAGAAAAGCTGGAGGAGCCTTTGCGTCAGGTGTACAAATTGTTGGATTGTGTGCCGAAATCGACGGAGATTATTTTGCAGGAGGCATGGAAGAAAGGAGAATATATAGATATTGTCACGTTGCACCGGAGACTGATGGAATTGGAACTGATGGGATACGTAAAGCAGAATACCCCGGGGTATTTTGGTACTTCTGCGAATTGACAAGGGTTTTAGATCGGGGGTATAGTTAAGAATACAGACGCAAGAAAGGCAGGGGAACCCTATGAACGATAAAGATACTTACAGAATGCATACAAAAGTCATACAGATCGGAGACCGTAAGATCGGCGGCGGCAATCCTATCGCCATCCAGTCCATGACCAATACGAAGACGGAAGATGTGAAAGCTACGGTGGAACAGATCCTGCGACTGGAAAAGGCAGGCTGCGAGATCATCCGTTGTACGGTACCTACCTTAGAGGCGGCAGCAGCCATCCGTGAGATCAAGAAACAGATTCACATTCCTCTGGTAGCGGATATTCATTTTGATTATCGTATGGCACTGGCAGCCATCGAGAACGGTGCAGATAAGATCCGTATTAATCCCGGCAACATCGGAAGTACAGAGCGGGTGAAGGCGGTTGTGGATGCTGCGAAGGAGAGAAATATTCCCATTCGCGTAGGTGTGAACAGCGGATCTCTGGAGAAGCCACTGGTAGAAAAATACGGCGGCGTGACTGCGGAAGGCATTGTAGAGAGTGCTTTGGATAAAGTACACATGATCGAAGATCTGGGATATGATAATCTGGTCATCAGTATCAAGTCTTCGGATGTATTAATGTGCGTGAAAGCCCATGAACTGCTGGCAGGGAAGACTGTATATCCGCTGCATGTGGGCATTACAGAGTCCGGAACCCTGATCTCCGGCAATATCAAATCAGCCGTCGGTCTCGGTATTATGCTGAATGAGGGAGTTGGTCACACTATCCGCGTTTCCCTGACCGGGGATCCTCTGGAAGAGATCAAGTCAGCCAAACTCATTTTAAAGACACTGGGACTTCGAAAAGGCGGTATTGAAGTTGTATCCTGCCCGACATGTGGCCGTACAAGAATTGATCTGATCGGCCTTGCCAACAAAGTGGAGAACCTTGTTCAGAATTACGATCTGGATATCAAAGTGGCTGTCATGGGGTGCGTTGTCAACGGGCCGGGAGAGGCCAGAGAGGCTGATATCGGCGTCGCAGGCGGCATCGGTGAAGGCCTGCTGATCAAGAAAGGTGAAATTGTCAAAAAAGTAAAAGAAGAAGAATTATTGGAAAC
>OIWQ01004366.1_pt1 | contig 11479 bp, 10 predicted proteins | sample 1587571 | NCBI WGS metagenome assembly OIWQ01 (sample SAMEA3888910, study PRJEB22519) | human gut metagenome | biome: human gut; feature: human-associated habitat; material: faeces | place: Denmark | collected 2010 | reverse complement strand
TTGCGTCCAGTACTTCTGATTTTCACTGCCAAATATCCAGCCACTATAATTTTTAGATTCAAAAACATAAATACCGGATTCGTGCAGAAAAATCAAATCAACTTCCGCCGTTTCTCCGTTACCTTTCGGAAGATAACAGTTCGGCAGGGTAGCTTTATAGCCGTCCACTTTTTGAAGGATATCATAAATTCTATCTTCGCCGTACTTACCTTTTCCTTTTACACTAAATCGTGCTATCAGAAAAAGTATCAGGCCAACTATCAAACACCCCCAGACCATAATCTTTAAACTCTCACCATATCCCGGGTGATCTCGGCCAGAGAGTGTGCGCCGCACATCTGCATGGTATCAGCCAGCTCGGCGGCGATCTTGTCGATGTAGCACTTCACGCCTTCCTCGCCGCCGCCGTAGACTGCGGTGACAAAGGGGCGGCAGATGAGCACAGCGTCAGCACCCAGAGCCAACGCCTTGAACACATCCACGCCGGAGCGGATGCCGCCATCCACCAGAATCTTCACGCCGCTGCCCTTGAGGGCCTCTGCGATCTCCGGCAGGACTTCGGCGGTGGCGGGGCACTGATCCAGCACACGACCGCCGTGGTTGGAGACCACGATGGCAGCAGCACCGGCTTCCTTGGCCTTGAGGGCGCCCTTAACGATGAAGGGGCGCGCGGCCAGCTTGACGATCTCGGCCAGCTCGGCTACACTCTTGCTGCCGGCGGGCGGGGTCATATTCTTCAGGAAGGGCAGACCGGCGGCATCCACATCCATGGCAACGGCAAAGCAGCCGCTGGCCTTGGCCTGCTCCATCTTGGCCTTGACAGTGTCGATGTTCCAGGGCTTGATGGTGGGCACACCGCAGCCGCCTGCTGCACCAATGGCCTTGGTGGCCATGGTCATCACGTCGGGGTTGGTGCCGTCACCCGTAAAGGCGGCAATGCCGTTTTCGGCACAGGCGCGCACCAGCACGTCATTGTAGGTCATATCGGTGTAGGTGTCGGAATAGTGGAGGTTCACCGCACCCACAGGGCCTGCAAAGAAGGGATACCTGAAGGTTTTGCCAAACAGCTCCACGCCGGTGTCGGGGGTGCCGTTCTCGCACAGGGTGTCCATGTTCACCCGGATCTCCGCCCACTTATTATAATTGCGGATGGCCGTATCGCCCACGCCCTTGGCACCGGGGCCGGGGATCTGGTTTTTGCAGGCCACACCGTTGCACACGGGGCAGGCCTTGCAGTACTGCCCGATGCACTGGCGGGCATTGTTCAAAACATCAGCGTAATTCATATCGCATCCTCCTGTTCAGGCTCTCTTTTTCGAGCGGAACCTGCAAATTCCAACCGTTCTCTGCCCACATCATAGTCCGTTTTTATGGGTTCGTCAAGGGGATTATCAGGTTCTGCTTTTTCTAACGAAAAAATGTATGGCGCAGAAACGTTGATTTTTAGATTTTTCAAATTTTTTCAAAAAAATCCTTGACAAAAGTCATCCTTTCAGGTATTATAGTGGAGCGCTGAGGGCCACGGCCCGAAACGCTGAAAACTGAAGATGTGGAAAGATGGCTGAGTTGGTCTAAGGCGCACGACTGGAAATCGTGTAACGTGTCAAAAGCGTTCTGGGGTTCGAATCCCCATCTTTCCGCCAGAAACCCCGGAACGAATGTTCCGGGGTTTTTCTGTTGACGTAAAAAGGAGTTTCTACAATGTCTGCTGCTATTACGATTGCAATGCCGCGCATGGTGCCGAACCAGCTGCTGGCGGAGGCCCACGCAAAATATCCCGAAAGCCTTGCCCGGGCCGGGGCAGAGATGCGCTGGATCGAGCTGGACGACCCCGAAAAGGCCGTGCAGGATGCGCTGGCCTGTGACGGCGTGCTGCTGCCGGGCGGCGGCGACATCGACCCCAAATTCTACGGGCAGGAGCGCATCCCTGCCTGCGGTGAACCCAACGTTCTGCGGGATACCGCCGAGCCGCTGCTGCTGCGCGCCTTCCTTGCCGCCGACAAGCCGGTGCTAGCCATCTGCCGGGGCATCCAACTGATGAATGTTGCGCTGGGCGGCGACCTGTATCAGGACATCAAACCCTTTGAGCACGTCCCCCACAACGACCATTGGGGCAAAATCCACACCGTCACCGTGCGGCGGGACACCCTGCTCTCTCGCATTCTTGGGCAGGATACCGTTCTGGTCAACAGCCAGCACCATCAGGCGGTGGACAAGGTCGCCCCCGGCCTTGTGCTGTCGGCCCTGAGCGAGGACGGCATCGTGGAGGGCATTGAGAAGCCGGACGCAAAGTTCTGCCTGGGCGTGCAGTGGCACCCTGAGTGGCTCAGCGCTGCCGACCCCGCCATGCAGGGGATCTTTGATGCCTTTGTGGCGGCCTGCAAATAAATTATAAAAAAATCAAAGCCAACCTGAACGATTTTTAAGCTCTGGATCGTATTCCCTATAAAGAGAACAGGAGGTTCTGCCATGAAATCTTCCAAAAAGCGTTCCCGCGCTGTGGTCACGGTGGTGGCCTGCATTCTGGTGGTGTGTCTGGTGGCTGCGCTGGTCCTTTTCAGTCTGGTCAACAGCAAAGTCCGTGCCTTACAAAAGGGAGCGACCTTTGAGCTCAGCTATAACATCACCGCACAGGACAGTGCCAGTACCCCGGCCCTGTACAATATTCTGAAACAGGTGGGTGCAACCTCCGGCGATGTGGCCGGGCTGTATTCGCCGGGTCAGCTGCAATTGTACCTGTACCCCTCCGGCGGGCTTGCCCACGCCGAGACCGGCGGCACTGACTTTTTCACCGACCTCTATATTGATGCCAACGACACCTACTTCGATGCCGGGCGGCTCTACCGCACCCTGCGGGATTCCATCGCGGACAGCGCGCCGCTGGTGGGTGCGTTCCTGCCGGAGTGGTCTCTGCCCAACTACATCACGCAGGCCCAGCTGGCAAAGATCCTCGGCGTGCCCAACACGCAGGTGGCCATGCAGGAGATGTCCGGCTATACCATGACCCTCAGCCGCCAGTGCATCGTCCACCCCGATTATGCCAAGAAGGACTACACCTACTATCAGTTCCCGTCTGAGGGGGAGGACGCGGCTGTCCTTGTGGTGGGCCTGCCGCTGAAGTCCCTGCTCTTCGATGACACCATCCCCGTGGATGTCCATGTGGAGATTCCCGCCCATGGTGTCAACGCAGCCCTGAGCGGCACGCTGGAAGCCGGTGTCAACAGCCTTTCGGCTCCCGTCAGTGTCATTTCCGACAGCGACATCGATTCCATCGTCCAGCTCCGGGAACGTCTGGAGCAGTTTGCCGATCTCATCAACACAGCGTTAAAGCGTGTGCAGTAACAAAAAAGCAGAGCCGTGCAGCGTTTGAACTGCACGGCTCTTATCTATTTCAGCGCTTATGCTCAATGTGTTCCTGGATCCATTTGCCGCCATCGCCGCTGCCCACCGCACTGTTATAGACAATGCCGGTCAGCTCACTGGTCAGGTCGGACTTCATCTTTTTGTACTCCTGCTCGGCCTGATCCGCAACGCTCTGGTCACGGCCATTGTCCCGCAGGTACTGGCGCAGCTCTTTCAGGATGGCGTTGAACTCCTTGTCACACTCGCCCTGAACACTGGTCAGCTTGGCAGTTTTAGAAACCACGATGGAGACCTTCATCCCCAGATTGCGCTCCTCCACCGGGTGGGAGATGTACTCATTGTAGGCCTCGTAGATCACGCCGTAGAGCTTGGATTCCGTCTGCTTCTTCAGGTTCTGCAGCTGGCGAATGTAACTGTCGATCTTGGCATCCACCTCATTCTCCGAAGCAGCGGAGCTGCTGGAGGCATGGCTGCTGCCGGGGGCCTGACTGCTGGCCGCATGGCTGCCGGAAGCCGCAGAGGACGCGGGCACCGAGTGTGCGGCACTGGAACCGGACACTGCGGAGCTCACGCTGTCCGCCTTGCCTGCGCTGGCGGCAGAGGAGACCACACTGGACGAAGCTGTCTCCGAAGAGGAAATGCCAAGTTCCTCTTCCAGCTGTTCCAAAAAGGACGAAACCGGGGATTCTTCCGTCACCTCACTGCTGACGGCGCTCTCGCTGGAGGCGGCGGCGCTGGAGGGCCCCTCAGCTTCCCCGCCGGGCAGAGCGGAGGACGGCACAGAGCTGGCCTGCGCCTCGGACACAGGGGTGCTTTTCCGCATCCCTGTCAGGATCAAAGCAGCTGCCACGGCCACCACAAGAACGATGGCCGCAGCCAGCTGATAAAGCTTCTTTTTCTGCATCTGGTACAAAATTCTCCCACTTCAGATTTCGTTCCCGGACTTTTGCCGCGCAGGAACAGGTCTATCATATCATCCCCGTGGGAGAATTTCAATGGATAAATCGTGAAAAATGTCGCCTAACTGCCTTTTTATGACCAAATTTCGTCCCATTTCACAGCCTGCCGGAGACGCGGTCAGTCTTTTTTCACGGCTACAAGAACGCGGATCTTTCCGCCCGCCGCGCTGCCGTGGGCATCGTACCAGCCGATGAGGCTGTAATCCTCGGCGTTGATCTGGGAAAGGGTGGTGGCGTAATACTTGCCCTTGTACCACAGATACACCTGCATGTCATCGGCAGTCTCATAGCGGGTGGAGCCGCTCCGCACGGAGGCGGCCCCCAGCTGATCCACCGTGACCGGGAGCAGCTGGGCCATAGTGCCCACACTGCCGGAAGCAGTCTTGCGCACCGAGATACCGCCCGCCAGCACGGGATACTTCACGCTGGTCTTATAGGTGGTCTGCTCACCGTTGACATAGCAGACATAGTTTGCGCCGCTGCTCAGGTAATCCAGCACCGAGCTGACCACGCCTGTGGTGCTGTTGGCACCGATCTTGAGCAGATAGCTTGCCAGGCTGGCGGTGCTGCTGGTCACGCTCTCCCACAGGGTGCTGCCGATGCTGCCATCGACCAGGCCATACAGCAGCGTGCCGGTGGAGGGCATCACGCTTTCCACCGCACCGGCCACAAGGTCAGAGGCGCTGAAACCGGTGGTGTTGGAGGTGGACGAGCCGGAGCCGGTGTTCGTGGTGGAGCTGGCTGCGGTGCTGATGAGGTTGGTCACATCATCCAGCACACCGTAGGTCCACAGGTCGCCGGTGGCATCGTTCAGGATGAGCCGGTCAATGGCACCGTTCTCATCCACGGTGTAGTAACGGACATCCGAGGCAGAAAGTGTCACCCCCGATAGGCGGCTGGGACTTATTGTCCCAGCCAACCCCTCCGCTGTCGTATCCAGGATCTCCACATCCGAAGCAAGGGCCGCATCGCCCAGCGCGGTGCCGTCCGCACGGATGGTGCCGCTGACCGATTGGCCGCTCAGGGTCTCCACGTTCTCACCGTCGGCGTTGACGGTGATCTTCACCAGCCAGCCGGTGGGAAAGTTCAGGCTCTTGTCCACATTCACGGTGCGGGTGACGCCATCGGTACAGGCCACCTGCACGCTTTGGAGCACATCCGCGCCGTTTTCCTCGGTCAGGCTGCGGGAGGCAGTCTGCACCACACCGTAGAACACGCTGTCGGCTTCCTCGCCAGTCAGAACGGCCACCGCCTCGTTGTTCATGCCCAACAGCAGGGTGACCACCTGCCCCACTCCGCCGCCGTTGAGGGACGAGAGGACCGATGCCGCTGCCGAGGAAGCCAGCGTGTAACTGGTGCCTGCCACCGTCACACTGGTGGGGGCGCTGGCGCTGGGCGAGACCGCCGTGATGCGGCCCGCCGCCTTGCGGGAGTAGATCCAGACCGTTCTGGCGCTGGCGCTGTAATAGTAGACATCGTAGGCGTTCAGAGCGGCATCCGTGGCCACGGTATCATTGCGGTAGACCGCCGCCGGAACAAAGGTCAGCTGGGTGGTGCCATCGGCCACAAAGGGGCCCTCCACACTGCTGAGCAGCACTGAGGACAGGTCGATCCGGCCATCCGTCACGGTAAAGCCCAGCGTGGCGGCATAGGTCTGGTTCTCAGCGGTGCTGGCCGTCAGGGCATTATAGAAGAGCACAGCGGCATCTTCCAGGGTCAGGCCCTGCCCCTGCATAGCGCTCAGACCGGCCCGCAGGCCCAAGCTGCTGGCCTTGTTGAGCTGTGCCGCCGGGAAGCTGCCGCTCAGGGTGGTAACATCATAGCCCAGCAGCTTGAGGGCGGCGGTGCAGGCCTCTTCCAGCGTCACGCCGTTATCGGGCCGGAAAGAGCCGTCGGTGTAGCCGCTGAGCCATCCCTGCTGGACGGCAATGCGGATATAGGGGGCATATTCGTTTCCGCTGTCCACATCGGTGAACAGGGTGCCGGTGTTCCCCTGCGTGGCGGCGCTCTCCTGGTAGGCCGAGAATGCCACCAGCAGCTTTGCCAGCTGGCCCCGGGTCAGGGCGGTGCTCAGGGCGGAGGCCTGTTCGCTGGTCAAGCCGCCCAGCGTCACGGCAGTCTGCACCGCCGCATTGCTGGCAGCGGCATTTGCCGGCACCACCAGCATCGAGCAGGCAATGCAAACGGCCAGAAGAAATGCTAGAAAACGTTTTTTCATATCGAGCTCCTTAACAAAGGGTTTCATTGATCCTTGGCTCCCCTATCAGAGGAGCTCCGCAAGACGCTGGCGAAGCCAGACCGAAGCGGTGAGAGGTTTAATCATATCTCAGCGCTTCAATGGGGTTGAGCCTTGCGGCGCGCTTGGCGGGCAGGTAGCCGAACAGCACACCGATGCCCACTGAGATGCCAAAGGCCACCACGATGGAGTTGAACGAGGGGCTGACGGTCACATCAATGCTGCTGGAGATCATAGGCAGGATGCGGTTTGCCGCCATGGACACGATATAGCCAAGGACGATGCCCAGCACGCCGCCCAGTGCGGAGGTGGTGGCGGCTTCCACCACAAACTGCGACAGGATCACCCGCTCCTTGGCACCCAGTGCCTTGCGGATGCCGATCTCCCGGGTGCGCTCGGTCACCGACACCAGCATGATGTTCATAATGCCGATGCCGCCCACCAGCAGCGAGATGCTGGCAATGCCGGTAAGGATGATGATGACCATGTTGATCATCTCGTTCATCTCCTCCAGCCACTCACTGGCGCTGTAGATGTAATAAGCGTTGTCGCTCTTGAGCAGGTCGTACAGGCCGCTTTCCACCACCGCCTTGGCCTCGTTGGCCCGGCTCTCGTCCGTCATAATTGCAACAAAGTTTTTGGCACTGGACTGGTTTGAGAGCCGCATGGCCGTGGTGTAGGGCAGATAGACGCAGTCATCGTCTGAGCCCTGCTGCATGTTCTTGTCCGTCACCTTGGCGTTCAGCACGCCCACGATCCGGAACTTGTAGGCCCCCAGCTTGATGGTCTGGCCCACCGCGTTGCCGCCGTAGGCCACCCGGTTGAGGTAATCGCCAATGATGCAGACCTGCTTGTTGTCCTTGATGTCCATGTACTGCAGGCCGCGCCCCTGGGCGAGGGTATAGTTTTTCATCTCGGCGTAGTGCTCGTCCACACCGTAAACACTGGTGCCGTAGCGGTAGGTCGTGGTGCCCACCTTGGGGGTGTTGTTGCTGAAATCGATCTGGGGCGAGACTGCGGAGATGAGCTCCTTGTTCTTATCCGCGATCTTATACACATCCTCCACCGAGGCGGTGCGGGAGCCGTAGCCCCAGACCTGAATGGACAGGGCATTCGTGCCCAGCGCCGAAAAGCTGTCCCGCATGCTCTGGGTCATACCGTTGCCCAGACCCACGATGACGATGACCGCCATCACGCCGATGATGATGCCCAGCATGGTCAGAAAGGTGCGCAGCTTGTTGCTCCACACGTTCTGGATGGCCTGCCGGAAGGTTTCAAAGATCATGCCTGTTCCTCCTTTTCCGGCGTTTCGGGCAGCAGGGTGGGCTGCACCATGGCCTCCGGTGCGTGGGAGTCGCCGTCATACACCACCTGACCGTCCTCCAGCCGGATGATGCGGTCGGCCTGCACGGCAATGGAGTTGTCATGGGTGATGAGCACCACCGTATGGCCCTGTCCATGCAGGTCCTGCAGCATTCCCAGCACCTCGCGGCCGGTGTGGCTGTCCAGCGCGCCGGTGGGCTCGTCGGCCAGAATGACCGCCGGGTTCCCGGCCAGCGCCCGGGCAATGGAAACGCGCTGCTGCTGACCGCCGGAAAGCTGGCTGGGCTTGTTTTTCAGCTTATCGCCCAGCCCCACCTGCTCCAGCACCTCGCGGGCCCGGCGGTGGCGCTCGGCGCGGGGGATGCCCGCATAGACCAGCGGCACCTCCACGTTTTCCAGCAGGTTCAATTTGGGCAGAAGATTATACTGCTGGAAGATGAACCCCAGCATCTCGTTGCGGATGGAGGCCAACTCGTTCCGGCTCATCTTGCCCACATCCCGGCCGTTCAGCCGGTAGGTGCCCGCCGTGGGCACATCCAGACAGCCGATGATGTTCATGCAGGTGGACTTGCCGGAGCCGGACTGGCCCACAATGGCAACAAACTCGCCTTTTTCTATTTTCATGGTGATGTGGTCGGCAGCTTTTACCGTGGTGTCGCCCATCTGGTAATACTTGCAGACCGCATCAAATTCGATCAGAGCGCTCATTCCATCCTCCCATCAGAAGATCATCATGCTGCTGCCATCGTCATAGTAGTAGCTGTCGCTGCTGACCGAGTTGGGGTCGTAACCAATGGTGTCCCCCTCCTGGATGCCGCTGACGATCTGGGTGTAATCATCATCGCTGACACCGGTCTTGACGGCCACATAGACAAAGCCCTCGGGTGCCTCCATGGTGGTATCCGCCTTGGAAGCGCTGGGGGAATCCTGGGTCACCAGCACATAGCCGCCCCGGACGATGGCCGCATTGGGCACGGTCAGGGCATTGGCAGCCTCAGCCACCACGATCTCAGCGTTGGCGTTCATGCCCGGGCGCAGGCCGTCGGTCTCGTCAATGCGGATGGTCACCGGGTAGGTGGTGGTGCCGCCGTTGGAAGCGCCCTTCATGGAGACGCGGGTCACAGTGCCCACATAGTTCTTATCCTGCACGGCATCGGCTGTGATCTGCACTTTCTGGCCCACAGACAGGGAGCTGATCTGCAGTTCGTCCACGTTGATGACCATTTCCAGATAGCTCAGGTCGTAGATGACGCAGAGGGTATCGCCGGATTTGACCGCATCGCCCACCTTGGCATCCTTTTCAATGATGGTGCCGCTGATGGGAGAGGTGACGGTATAGTTGGCCATGGTATCCTGCAGGTTCTGCAGGGAGATCTCAGCGCTGCGCAGGGTCTCAGAGGCAGACTGGATGCTCTCGGTCAGGTCATCGCCGCTCAGCTCGATCAGGATATCGTTCTTGGCAACGGTCTGGCCCTCCTGCACATGGATGGAGGTCACAGTACCTGCAGCCTGTGCGGTCAGGGTACGCTCCGCCTGATAGCCAAAGGTGGCAGAACCGATGGAGCTGACCCCGTTGATGGAGGCGGTGGCCGCCTGCGCGGTGGTCAGGCCGCCCGCGTTCTGCACGGCAATGGTCACGGTGCGGGTGAGCAGGTTGCCGGTGCTCAGGGCATCGGTTCCGGTCACGCTGGTCACGGTGCCGTCCAGCTGCTCAAAGGTGCCGTCCAGCGTCACCTGGGCGGTCTGGCCCACGCTGAAATTGGCGGCATCGGCGGCGGGGAATTCCAGCGTCAGCAGCATTTTGGAGCTGTCGCGGATGATGGCGACCTCCTGCCCGCTGGTCACCTCGTCGCCCTTGGCGACCTTCAGGGTGCTCACGGTGCCATCCACTTCGGCACGCACATACTGGCGGTCCACCACCTTGTCATAGCTGCGCTGTGCCTGCTGCATGGCGATCTCAGCCTTTTCAAAATTGGTGGAAGCGTCCGAGCTGTCCATCGTGTAGAGGATGGTCCCCTCATCCAGCACGTCGCCCTCCTCAAATTCGCCGGTGAGCACCTTGCCCTCCACCAGAGATTTCACGGTGTAGGTGTTGGCAGGGTTCAGGGTGCCGGTGCCGCTCAAGGTGTTGGAGACATCCCGCACTTCAGGGCTGGCTTCCAGATAGCTGGGGTCCACGGCTGTGGTGCTGGCGCTCTTGGGCTTGAGCAAAAACACACCGCCCGCGATCACCACACAGACCACCGGCACGAGCCATTTCCAGTTCTTCTGCAAAAACAGCACCGGGGCCTTGGTTGTCTGTGCCGCAGGCGTTTCCGCACCCGGGTTCTCCGCGCCGTCCTTCTTCTTATTCCAGATCATCATGTTCCTCCTATCAGATTCAGACCCGCCGAAGGGCGGCCTGTCAGATTCCTTTCCTATGTATAGGTGTAGTGTATCGCATTTTGCCCGGATACACAAGCGTCCAAATTTCGTTTGAACGCTTTTCAGCAAATTTTCACAGATTGTAAACCTTTGTGCAAATCGCAAGTTGACCTGTCTGCCGCTTTCTGGTTTAATCGGGACGTTGTTTGTACCAAACCAGAGGAGGATTTTTTACCATGAATCAGACCAGTAAGTTCTCGGTGCGCGATATCTGCTACGCGGGCCTGTTTGCCGCCGTCATCGCCGTGATGGCACAGATCTCCATCCCCATGCCGCTGGGTGTGCCCATGACCATGCAGACCTTCGCCATCACGCTGGCGGCTGTGGTGCTGGGCTCCAAGCTGTCCGCCATTGCCACGCTCGTTTACCTGCTGCTGGGCGCTGTGGGCGTGCCGGTGCTGGCCAACTTCTCCGGCGGCATCGACAAGTTTGTCGGCCCCACCGGCGGCTTCCTGATCTCCTTCCCCATCATGGCCTACATCATCGGCCTGGGCGTGGAGCACAGGGATGCTTTCAAGGGTGCTTTCCCCGTGGCGGTTGTCGTGGGCACTGTGGTCAACTATATCGTGGGTGTTATCCTGTTCGTGATCGTCGCCCACAGCACCGTGTCTGTGGCCGTTTCCGCCTGCGTTCTTCCCTTCATCCCCACCGCCATCATCAAGGCTGTGCTGGCCTGCGTGCTGGGCCTGAACATCCGGAAGCGGATCCCGGGGGTAAAAAAGGCATGAGCATCGTACTGCGCCCGCATCACCTGCTCTGCACCCAGGGCTACTCCGGCCATGGCTACAGCGAAGCCTTTGTGGAGCACATGAATGATGTCGTCCACAAGCTGCGGGAGGTGCCCGGGACGAAGATCCAGCTCACCTTCTCCACCGACACCCTCTGTTCCTGCTGCCCCAACAAGCTGGACACCGACCTGTGCGACACGCAGGAAAAGGTCAAGCGGTACGACCGCAAGACCGTGGAGTATTTCGGGCTGGAGGAAAAGGAATACGACTACCAGGCCCTCATCCGGGAGATCGATGCCAAAGCCACCCCCGAGATGCTGGCCGATATCTGCCGGGACTGCTGCTGGTTTCCCATCAGCGCCTGCTGCAAGAATATCTGCGAAGGCAAATACGTGAAATAACATTTCCCCCTATACAAGAGGCCGCCGTGCAGGTGTTAATCCTGC
>OIWQ01004354.1_pt1 | contig 11512 bp, 10 predicted proteins | sample 1587571 | NCBI WGS metagenome assembly OIWQ01 (sample SAMEA3888910, study PRJEB22519) | human gut metagenome | biome: human gut; feature: human-associated habitat; material: faeces | place: Denmark | collected 2010 | reverse complement strand
GCGTACGAACAGCCTGCTCCCCTGCCCATTTACTTTGTCCATAAACGTTGATACCGCCGGTCGGCGTATCAAACTCGGTATACGGTCTTTCAGAGTCTCCTGAAAAAACGTAGTCAGTGGATATGGCGATGAGTCTAATACCGTTACGCTGGCAAGCTGAGGCCACATTGGCGGAACCGACCGCATTGATTTTCCAAGCCATATCAGGGCAAGTCTCACATTTGTCCACATCGGTCATGGCCGCGCAATGGATAAGCACATCCGGCTTGCAGGATCTACATACAGCATCAATTCCAGCAGCATCGGTAATATCGGCTTCAGGCAAGCCGGCCACAACAACTTCATGTTCTCGAAACTCCCCACGCAAAGTGCGACCAAGCATTCCTTTGCCACCAGTGATAAGAATTTTCATGAAAATAATCCGTTGTTAGCACAAGATTGTCTGTAAATTAGGAAAACAGCATTCTTTTTAGTTCTGCAAAGGAAGGCGCAATCATGTCCTTTGCCGAGAGCATGGGGGCGGCAATAGGCCATGCGATGTTGAGTTCCGGATCATTCCAGCAAATGGAGCCTTCATCTTCAGGGTGGTATAGCTCGGTACACTTGTAATGAAAGTGAGCAATCTCGCTGGTAACGACAAAGCCGTGGGCAAGTCCCGGGGCAATCCAGAGCTGCCACTGGTTTTCCTGTGTCAGCTCCACGCCGTACCACTGGCCGAAGGTCGGCGAATCCCGACGAATATCCACGACCACGTCAAAAACACTGCCGAATGAAACGCTGGCCAGCTTTCCCTGCGGAAAATTTTTTTGAAAATGCAGACCACGCAGGATACCTCGACTTGATTTCGAGTGATTGTCCTGAATAAAGGGCAACGTTATTCCAGCGTCTTCATAACGTTTCTTTTGCCAAGTCTCGACGAAGTAGCCACGAGCATCTCCCCAGATCCTAGGCTTGATGAGCAGGACTCCGGCAATCGGGGTTTCGACTACTTCCATATCTTTCCCCCCATTTCGACCAGCTCATAAAGGTATTGTCCGTAGCCATTTTTATCCATGGGTTTAGCAAGACGACGCACATCATCCGAAGAAATATACCCATTACGCCACGCAATTTCTTCGAGGCAGGCAATCTTTAGGCCCTGACGTGTCTCCACGGCCTGTACAAACGAGCTTGCTTCAAGCAGGGAATCGTGAGTCCCCGTATCAAGCCATGCGATTCCCCGGCCCATAAGTTCTACATTGAGGAGGCCTCGTTCAAGGTAGATATTATTGACTGAGGTAATTTCCAATTCTCCTCGTGCGGAAGGGCGAACCTGACGTGCAATAGAAACGATCTCTGAATCATAGAAATAAAGGCCGGTTACAGCATAATTTGATTTGGGATTCTCCGGCTTTTCTTCAATACTGACCGCACGTAAACTGTTATCGAACTCTACAACGCCGTAGCGTTGAGGATCCCGAACATGGTAGCCGAATACGGTAGCTCCTGTGGTTCGACTCATGGCCTGTCTGAGAAGTTTATCCATGCCGTTGCCGAAGAAAATGTTATCACCGAGGATCAGGCATACGTTGTGCCCCAGAATAAAGTCTTCGGTCAATAGGAAGGCCTGAGCCAGTCCTTCCGGTCGCTCCTGCACGACATAGCAAAAAGAGCACCCCAGCTGAGAACCATCCCCCAGTAGCTCATGATACAGAGGCAAATGTTCGGGGGTAGAGATAACGGCAATATCCCGGATGCCGGCCTGCATGAGTATACTTATTGGATAATAGATCATGGGCTTGTCATAGACCGGCATAAGCTGTTTGCTCACGCTGCGTGTCAGAGGATAAAGCCGTGTTCCGGAGCCACCTGCGAGTACAATACCTTTCCACTCTTTCATGATCTACATTCTCTCCGCATAGTTGCTGCGAATCCAGTCTCGGTAGGCACCGCTTTGGACGTGTTCTACCCATTCAGAGTTGGCGAGATACCATAGTACTGTTTCGCGCAGACCTTCCTCAAAGGTATGGTCTGGTTTCCAACCCAGTTCGAATTTGATTTTTGAACAGTTGATTGCATATCGGAAATCATGGCCCGGACGATCCTTCACGAATTTGATGAGACTAGCATAAGAACCTTCAGGGGATGGATGTACTTGGTCGAGTACTTCACAGATACCGTGGACAACTTGAAGATTTGTGCGCTCAGAATTGCCGCCAATGTTGTAGGTCTGTCCTGCCCGCCCTGATTCCAGTACCCGTTGAATGGCGGAACAGTGATCTTCAACATGAAGCCAGTCGCGAACGTTGGATCCGGAGCCGTACACGGGGAGGCTCTTACGAGCCAATGCGTTGAGCGTAACCAACGGAATGAGTTTTTCCGGGAACTGGCGTGGCCCATAATTGTTGGAACAATTGGTAATCAGTGTTGGCAGACCATATGTCTCGTGAAAGGCGCGAACAAAATGATCGCTGGATGCCTTGGATGCGGAATAGGGGCTATTGGGGTTATAGGGCGTTTCCTCTGTAAAGGCGGGATCCCCAGGGTTCAAAGCGCCGAATACTTCATCGGTCGACACATGAAGAAAGCGAAATGCGGCCTTTTCAAACGGAGTAAGAAGCGTCCACCCGTCCTTGACAGTTCGAAGCAAGGAACAGGTACCAAATACATTGGTACGCACGAAAGCGTCTGGATCAAGAATGCTTCGGTCGACATGGCTTTCCGCCGCAAAGTTGACTACAGCATTGGGCCGGTACGTCTGAAGAAGATAGGCAACAAGTTCCGCGTTTCCGATATCGCCCTCTACAAAGATGTGTCGTGGATTATCCCGAAGGGGAAATAAATTGTCAGGATTTCCCGAATAGGTCAACTTGTCCAAATTGATGACGGTATCGCCAGCGGCGCACCGTTTTAGCACATAACAAGAGCCAATGAAACCGGCTCCACCGGTAACCAGAAGTGTTTGCATGCCTTCAGCTCAACTTTTTAAGAATGGTCTTGAACATTGCTTTTATGCCAATTGCTTGTATTTGAACGCAAAAACGTACGGCTAACTCGCCCCAGACGGGCAACAGGAGAAAGTATCTGTACCAACGATCTTTTTTCCGGGTGTAATTGGAGAACAACTGTGTCCGAAGGCCCTTCCAAAAAATGGAAACAGGCTTGATATATTGGATGAAAGAGGTGAGTTTTGATGCGGTGGATGGTTTATATCTCATGGTAAAACTGTTGTTGTGCAGCCGCCAACGAGTCAGCTTGAGCGGGATGTAGGCAAAGGTTGCTTTTTGCGCGGCCTGACACCAGAGCCATCTGTCTACCCATTGGGGGATTGGGGAATTCAGATCACAGGCAAGCAGAACGGAACGCCGAATCATGGCGCAGGAGAAGGTAGGAATCTGGTTTTCGATCAGAAAGGCTCCTCTCATTTCATATGAACCATATGGGCCATTTTTTGCATCGGCTACACGACGGGAATGGCTCCTCATAATTCTGGGGACATAAACATCGAACCACGCAGTGCTGGAATCTTCCATGCACAACGCTTCTACATTGTTAAAAATAACTCCGGCATTCGTTGCAGAGGCAACCTGCATCCTCTGTTCGAGGCAAGTGGACAACCAGATATCGTCCGCTTCCAGGAAAGCTATGTATTCACCTTTGGATTCAGCAACTCCAAGCTGCAGAGTTGCCGCCAAGCCATGATTTTTTCCATCCGGATGTTGTAGCACAGTGATTCGTTGATCTTGTCCCGCAAAGGAACGGGCTACAGCCATGGAATCGTCTGTAGAGCCGTCATCAACAATAATCAGCTCAAAATCCTTCAACGACTGTAGAAGCACACTTTTAATGGCTTCATACATATAAGATTCGTAGTTATAGCTCGGTATAATAACTGAAATAGACGGCATTGATGAGGCCACTTTGTTTATTTGGAGATTCTTAATAATGTTCTGGTTGTTGTAGTCAATTATTATAGGCAATTTTACATATAAAAGGCGTTGATACATTTATCTTCGTCTATACCCTACCTTTAGATCACACTTGACATCCTCAGCCGGAGGCAACAGAGCGACCGGGATACCCAGCTGAACAAGTTCCCTATGCCGTTCCGAAGGAGTGCATTCAGCCTTGCGCAGGCAATCAGCAGACATGAGAGTCATGCCGAGTGATTTTCTATTCTACTGAAATTCATATTATTTCTTTGCATCCAGATGATAAGCGTTCTAATCGGGGTAAGCTCGGTATACTCAACCATGAAATAAGTAGTTTCCGATAAAAAAAGGTAAAATGTGAGTGTTCAAATTAATGTATTTTTATTTAAAAGTATAAAATACAAACAATTAAGAGTAATTTTATCCTAGAAAAATTACCTATTTCGAAGAGCAAAAAGAGTGGAGAGAGCAAAAAGTTGTACTCTTTTACCTTAAAACTACTTAACTTTCCAGTTAAAAAACATCAGATTTCCTTCACAAGGTTATCAGCTTCCATTCCTGTCTCAAAAGTACATTCTTTGTCAGATTACGATGTGTATTTACTGAATCTTTTCACCAGGTAACGGAGAATAAGAATCTTTACTTCTCAGCACTATACTCATTGAATATACGGTGTTTTCTTTTCTTTAATATTCCTAACATACTGAAAAATAAGGCACTTCATATTTACCTAAAATCTGGCTTCAATCCCCCTGTATGAGACATTAGTATGAATATGTAACCCTCCCTTAAAATAGTACAGACCAAAACTGGAGACTTCTGGTAAACCATCCCCAGGAGGGAGCCATGAAGAAGTCACGGTTTTCTGAACACCAAATCATCACAATCCTGAAGTCTGGCGAAGCGGACAGGACTGCCAAGGACGTATATCGTGAGCACGGTATCAGCAGCGCCACGTTCTACGCCTGGAAGAGCAAGTTCGGCGGCATGGAAGCTTCGGACATCAAGCGTATGCGCGACCTTGAGCATGAAAACTCCCTTCTCAAAAAATGTATGTGGACTTAAGCCTGGAAAATCGGGCCTTGAAGGATGTGATCGAAAAAAAGCTCTGAAGCCAGGCCGAGAAGCGTGACGTCGTGCTGTTCGTTCACGAAGAGTATGGACTTTCCGTCAGCAAGACGTGCACGGCATTGCGCATAAGTCGAAGCATGTTTCTTTACAAACCAACGCCGCGTGACGGCAGCCTTGTGATAACGACGCTTCTTGAGCTGGCCGAACGCTACCCGAGATACGGATTTACCAAATATTTTGCTGTGCTGCGTCGCGAGGGATATACATGGAACCTTAAGCGCGTTTACCGAATTTATCGGCAGTTGCAGTTGAACATGCGCCGCAAAGAAAAACGGCGCCTGCCCAGCCGAGCTCCCGTCCGTCTGGAGGCGCAAACCGTCGTCAACGGTTGCTGGTCTGTGGACTTTATGGGCGATGCGCTGATGCACGGTCAGCGTTTTCGCACGTTCAACGTGCTTGACGATTTCAGCCGTGAAGTATTGGCCGTGGAAGTGGACACCAACTTGCCTGCAGCCCGTATCATTCGTGTGCTTGACCGCATAGCCGCCTAGAGAGGCTATCCTACAAAAATGCGTATAGACAATGGCCCGGAATTTGTCTCGGGACAATTTGCCGGATGGGCTTTACAACACGGGATTGACCTTGAGTTCACTCAACCAGGCAAGCCCACGCAAAACTCATATGTGGAGCGGTTCAACCGCACCTTCCGCGAGGAGGTACTGAACTTCTATGTTTTTAGCAGGCTGAGTGAGGTTCGCACCATCGTTGACGCATGGTTACAAGAATACAACGAGCAAAGGCCACACGAATCATTGGGCAATCTCACACCAGAAGAGTTTGCCCTCGAACATGCCGGGGGCTCCAGTTTAGCTTTGCACTAACTGCGGGGGCTTTACACTTATACAGCGCCTTATCAAAAGAAAATGCTGTATTTCTGGTTTGTTGGGTGGTATGCAGACTGCCATCCCCTTGGCTCTCAGAGATTCCCGCAGCTAACCCGCGTCATAGCCTCCGTCTGCCAGAAACGTACAGATATCGGGAAGAAGGCACAGGAGAACGGCTGAACCTTTGTAGTCCTGACCTGCCCTTCAGTCAGCAAAAACAGGACGGGCCGCCCGTGGCCGTCACAAGCGGCATGAAGTTTGGAATTCAGTCCTCCTTTTGTGCGACCGATGAGACGTGGAGAATCCCCTTTTTGAGCAGAATTGCCGCCGTGCGGTGAGCCTTGAGGTAAGTGGAGTCGAGCATCAGAGAGCCATCAAAAAGCGTCTGATTCGCCAGCCCTGTGAAGTGATTGTTGAAGCACTGAGTTTGCTCCACCTGAAAAACCGATTGTACAGGGTCTTGTGCGGGCCGTGCTCAGCAGGAGCCTCCTTCCACTGAAGTCCGTGTTGATGACGTATATGATACCGTTGACGACGCGTCTGCCATCGACACGAAAAACAGAAAGGGCTTGATACGTTCCAGTTGGCTTTCGGAAAAGTAAAACCAGGTAAGCATGGGACACCTCCATACCTCTTACATACCACTTTTTCAATTTTTGGAAAATAACGAGTCCTGCCCCTAGGCAGTGTCGTCATGAGTTAATTAACACATTGAATTCATGTATTCTTTTCTATGGAGGAGCTTATGGATTCTGCAATGCATCGTCATGATATTTCGGATCATGCATGGAGTTTGTTAGCTCCGCTTTTGCCCGGAAGACGTGGCGCTTGGGGTGGACGAGCCAAAGACAATCGCCTTTTTGTCAATGCAATCTTTTGGATTTTACGGACAGGCGCTCCATGGCGAGACCTTCCACCGGAATATGGTGGCTGGAAAAATACTCATCGTCGTTTTTGTCGTTGGCGTGATAAAGGTACATGGGAACATGTCCTTGCGAATCCGATGGATATGCCGGATTTCGAGTGGCTGATGATTGACTCCACTTATTGCAAGGTACATGCCCATGCAGCAGGGGCAAAAGACGGTAATCAGGACATGAGCCGCACAAAAGGGGGCTCAACGCTAAAATACATCTGGCCGTGGATGCGCATGGTATGCCGGTCAGAATCATTATTACAGCGAGTTCCTGTTCTGATATCGGTCAGGCTTTCCCACTCATTCAAGGTATAGATGCCCGGTTCGTTCTTGCGGATAAGGCCTATAGCGCCCATAGATTTCGTGAACAGCTGAAGGAAAACGATGTGCAGGCCGTAATACCGCCCATTCAGCGAGGAAATCGTTCTCTCATTGAATACGACAAATATTTATACAAGATGCGTCATATCATCGAGAATACTTTTTTGTCTCTCAAGCAGTGGCGAGCTGTTGCCACGCGTTATGCCAAAAGGAGCTCTTCTTTCCTCGCAGCAGTCCAGGTGCGTTGCATCGCTCTATGGTGCAAAACCTTGTGACGACACTGCCTAGGGAAAAGCCGAGAGCGAGGCGATGATGCTACTCTTGATGACGTCCCATTCCTCCGCTCACGGATCAGGCCTATTGCAAGGCCCGTGGAGTTAGGATTTTTTACTGAAAATGAACGCTTGAACCAAGACCACAGCCAGCTCCGCCGCTCCCACATTGCCAGACTGTGATTTCCAAATAGTTCGTCCCTTCCATAACTCGCAGGATGTGGTTAAAAAACCGTTCCATTCAAGAGGCCGACCTGACGCCACAGCAAAAGTGCCTCCCTGTTTCCCAAGCTTAATCAACAGCTGTAGGGTGCCCATACAAACTACACAGCATCAAACACATGTGGACTTTTAAAACCGTACGGTACGCTAGAACCATGACAAGAAGATAAGGGAGAAAGGAGTTTTCAAAAGATAAGGCTGAACTTTACTCTGATGAGAAAACAGAGAGTTACAGAATGGAATTATACAATAAAAACAATATAATAGGCATACATTGAAAAATTGGGACACACTCAACCTCTTTTTATATGGGCCGCCTCATTCCTAAAAATACGGCGGATGGTGTAACGCTTCCACCCGCCGATCTGCTAAAAAACAACAGCCCTTCATCAGCTATCCCGGTTATTCTTCCTTCAGCTGCCTGCCCATGAGGGCCTGTACAGCTTCGCGGGGCGCGAACCCCTCATACAAGACGCTGTACATCGTGCCGGTCACGGGCATGTCCACGCCGAGGCGCTGCGCCAGCCGGTGCACGGCCTGCGTGGTCTTGACCCCTTCGGCCACCATGCACATGGATGAGGCGATGTCTTCCAGGCTCTCACCCGACCCGAGGCGCAGCCCGACCTGACGGTTGCGGGACAGATCGCCCGAACAGGTGAGCATGAGGTCCCCGAGCCCGGAAAGGCCCATGAAGGTCGACGCCCGCGCCCCAAGCGCCACACCAAGGCGGCTGGTTTCCGCAAGGCCGCGCGTGACCAGCGCCGCCCTAGCGTTCAGCCCGAAGCCGAGGCCGTCGCTGAGGCCCGCAGCGATGGCGATGACGTTCTTGATCGCCCCGCCAAGCTCCACGCCCGGCACGTCCGTACTCGAATAGGAGCGGAACCACGGCGTGGCGAACACTTCCCTCAGCCGTGCCCCAAGCCGTTCGTCGCGGCAGCCGAGTACCACCGCCGTGGGCTTGCAGGTCGCCACCTCAAGGGCAAACGACGGCCCGGAAAGGACGGCGTAGCGGTCCACGAATCCGGGCAGCTCTTCCCGGACCATGCGCTCCACCGTAACCAGCTCGGAAACTTCGATCCCTTTTGCCGTATTGACAAGAACGCAGTCCGGGGGCACAACGCCCGCCAACCGGCGAAGCGTCCCCCGCATGGCTTGGCAAGGGACCGACAGGACCAGAATGGAGACGCCCGCCAGCACTTCCGCCTGTTCCGGACCGCCCGTATCCCCGGCAACAGCCCGGATGCCCGGATGCAGCGGTACGCCCCGCAGGTAACGCGGGTTCTCATGGTACGCGTTGATGTGCGCGGCCTGCGCCGTATCCCGTAACAGCAGTGCCACCGAATGCCCGGCATGGGCCAACAGATGGGCCAGCGCCGTACCCCAGCTTCCGCCCCCGAGAACCGCTATCGAAGTTTTGCCTGACATACACTCTCCCGTGGAAAAATCGGTGGAAAACCGCCGGAACGGGCCGTTTGCTCCGGCTTGCGGCCCGGGCGGATTCAACATACAATGCCCGTTATCGTTTCCTAAAATCATCCTATGAGGCTTTTACCATGTATCGCAATACAAAAAACGTTCCTTACTATGTGTTCGGGCGGGGATCTCTGGCTCAGCTCGGCGACTTGCTGAAACCCCGCCGCGAAGCCGTGGACGGTCCGGTCGTCTATTTCGTCGACCACTTCTTCCGCGATCATGAACTGATCGGCCGTCTGCCCATGGAAAAGGGCGACCAGCTCCATTTCGTCGACTCCAGTTCCGAGCCGGAAGTCACCCGCATCGACGCCTTCAAGGAAGCCGTATCCGCCGCCGACAGCCGCACCCCCTGCTGCGTCGTGGGCATCGGCGGCGGGAACGCCCTCGACACCGCCAAGGCCGTCGCCAACCTGCTCACCAACCCCGGCAAGGCCGAAGACTATCAGGGCTGGGAACTCGTCAAGAATCCCGCCGTCTACAAGATCGGCATCCCGACCCTTTCCGGCACGGGCTCCGAGTGTTCCCGCACCTGTGTCCTTACCAACATCCCCAAAAATCTCAAACTGGGCATGAACAGCGACTACACGGTCTATGATCAGCTCCTGCTCGATCCCGACCTGCTCGCCACCGTTCCCCGCGACCAGTATTTCTACACCGGCATCGATACCTTCATGCACTGCGTCGAATCGCTTCAGGGCAGCTACCGCAACGCCATCATCGACGCCTTCTCCGTACGCGCCGTGCAGCTCTGCGAGGAAATTTTCCTCTCCGACGACATGATGAGCGAAGAAAACCGCGAAAAGATGATGATCGCCTCCTACATCGGCGGCATGGCCGCCGGGAACGTGGGCGTCATCCATCCCTTCTCCGCCGGGCTCGGCGTCGTCCTGCATGTGGCCCACGGCCTCGGCAACTGCCTCGCCCTGAACGTCCTTGGGGACATCTACCCCAAAGAATACAAGCAGTTCCGCACCATGATCGAACGGCAGGGCGTCAACCTGCCCACCGGCATCTGCAAGGATCTCACCGAAGAGCAGTACGAAGGCCTCTATCGCGGCTGCATCGTCCACGAAAAGCCCCTCACCAATGCCCTCGGCCCCGACTTCAAGCAGATCCTCACCAGGGAAAACCTCATCGAACGCTACAAGAGCATCTAGCGGGAGCGCCCCCGGCGGGCTTGCCCCCGCGAGGGACCATGCGGCCCCTTGACCCGCTAAGCGGGGAGACGGAGGCCCCCTCCGCAGCGCCAATTGTCCCGAGAAACATAAGGGAACCCGAAGCGGCTATACCGTTTCGGGTTCCGCACTGGGCAATCAGAGACAGGACATCTTATGGACATCAAAGTCAATTTCAGCGGACGTGCGATCAAGTACACCGAAGACGAGATCGCTGTGGTCGTGGAAGCCATGCGGAACGCGGAACCGCTGACGCAGGGCAAGTATCTGCAAGCCTTCCAGAAGGCGTTCGGCGAGTACATCGGGGCCGAGCATTGCTTTGCGGTGATGAACGGCGTGTCCGCGCTTGAACTTTCCGCGCAGCTCTGCAACTTCAAGCCCGGCGATGAAGTCGTCATCCCCTCGCACACCTTCACCGCCTCGGCCTACCCCTACGCCAAGAAGGGCGCGAAGCTCGTCTGGGCGGACGTCGATCCCGTCACGCATGTGGTCAACGCCGAAACCATCGAAAAGTGCATCACGCCCAAAACGAAAGCTATCGTCGTCGTGCACCTGTACGGCTACGTGGCGGACATGCCCGCGATCATGGAAGTGGCGAAGCGGCACAACGTGCTCGTCATCGAAGACGCGGCCCAGTCCATCGGCGCGGACATCAACGGCATCAAGTCGGGCGCGTGGGGCGACATGGCGATCTTCTCGTTCCATTCCCACAAGAACCTTACCACGCTCGGCGAGGGCGGCATGCTGGTGGTCAAGGACCCGAAGCTCGCCGCGCTGGTGCCCGCCCTGCGCCACAACGGGCACTGCGGCTATCCCGAGCCCCGGCCCAACTACTGGACCCCGGCGATGGGCAATGTGGACATGCCCATGCTCGACGGCGACATGCTCTGGCCGAACAACTACTGCCTCGGCGAAATCGAGTGCGCCCTCGGCGTCAAGATGCTTGAGCGCATCGACCGGATCAACGCCGAAAAGCGCGCCCGGGCCATCCGTTTCATCGACGCGCTCAAGGATTACCCCGAGCTGGAGTTCCTCCGCGACGACACCACCCGCCACAACTACCACCTGCTCGTGGGCTGCATGAAAAACGGCAAGCGCGACGCCTTCATGCACGCCATTTCCGAAGAAAAGGGCATCAAGTGCTATATTTCTATGGAAGAGCGGATGGCTTGCGGCATTGGTGCATGTCTGGGATGTGTCTGCCAGACCAAGGAAGTAGATGCACATTCTCATGTGCATAATGCAAGGGTCTGCAAGGATGGTCCGG
>OIWQ01004335.1_pt1 | contig 11542 bp, 10 predicted proteins | sample 1587571 | NCBI WGS metagenome assembly OIWQ01 (sample SAMEA3888910, study PRJEB22519) | human gut metagenome | biome: human gut; feature: human-associated habitat; material: faeces | place: Denmark | collected 2010 | reverse complement strand
TGTCGAAACGAATCTGGTCGTTGCCGGCACCTGTACTTCCGTGAGCGATAGCATCTGCACCAATCTCCTTGGCGTAACGAGCGATGGCGATAGCCTGGAAGATACGCTCTGAAGATACAGAGATAGGGTAGCAGTTGTTGCGGAGCACATTACCGAAAATCATGTATTTCAATGATTTCTCATAATATTCGTGGGTAACGTCGAGAGTGACGTATGCCTTGGCGCCCAACTTATATGCGTTCTCCTCGTTGCTCTTCAACTGCTCGGCAGAGAAACCACCTGTGTTAGCGCATGCTGCATAAACATCCCAGCCATCCTGGGTCAACTTCATTACTGTGTATGATGTATCGAGACCGCCGCTAAAAGCGACTACAACTTTTTTATTTGCCATTTTATTTTATGTTTAATATGGATGAATAATATTTAGATGGCATTCTTGCCAACACCTTATTATATATAAGGATTTAGATTTCTGCAGAAGGACCGTCAATCTTGCGGATTCTCTCAATCACTTCCTGAGGAAGCTTGATAGGCAGATGCTCCTCTGGGTCGAAGAGCATGGCGGTGCAGATGCAGTATTTGCGGTTGGTACGATGGAGGACATCCACGTTGATGCAACCCTCGCAACCACGCCAGAATGACTCATCATCGGTCAGGTCGGCGAAAGTAACAGGAAGATAACCCAGCTGGGTGTTCATCTTCATGACAGCCGAACCGGATGTCAAAGAGAAAATCTTGGCATGAGGCCATCGCTGTCGGGCAAGCGTAAAGGTAAGGTTCTTGATACGCTTAGCCAATCCCAAACCACGGAAGTCTGGGTGAACGATCAAACCTGATGTGGTAACATAGTGCTTGTTGCCCCATGTTTCGATGTAGCTGAAACCTGCGAACTTTTCGCCCTGGAGTGCGATGACCGCCTTGGCTTCGCGCATCTTGGTGGCAACATACTCTGGTGAACGCTTGGCGATACCAGAACCACGCTTCTTTGCAGCTTCTGCAATTGTAGTCAGAATGGTGTCGATGTACTTGATGTGACTTTCGTCAGCCACCATTACTTTAACTTCTTCCATTTTCTCTTTATATTTTGAATGTTTTTATTTTGTAATCTGTTGTAATAAACCAATCAAAAATCAATTAATATTCAAAGATCAATTAATATCTATGATTGAGCTCTGGAATCACTTCCGACAAGATGTCGATGATTTCCTCTTCTGTAGTACCCTTCTTCTTGACCAGGAAGATGGTGTCATCTCCTGCGATGGTTCCAAGGATTTGAGGAATATCGCTGTTGTCGATGTTGTAGGCGATACTGCTCGCATATCCCGGACGTGTCTTGATAACTACCATATTACCTGAGAAATTGATGGATTGAAATCCTGTACTCAGTCCCATCTTGCTGATGGACATAGGGTGAGTGACACGTTTGTAGAGTGCATCATTGGGTAAGACGTATGCGTATTTTCCGCTGGATGAAGCAGCCTTGGCTACCTTGAGCAGCTTGAGGTCACGGCTCAATGTGGCTTGCGTTATCTCAAATCCTTCTTTGTGCAAAGCTTGCAAGAGTTGTTCCTGCGAACTTAGCTCTTGGCTAGAGATAAGCATCTTTAATGCTTCCAATCTGTTGTTCTTTACTTTCATACGCTGTATTTTTATTCGTTTGTGGTTGCAAAATTACAATAAATATATGAAAACGCCAAGAAAATACGTATAAAATTTGCATATTTACGATAATTTGTTGTAGAATGATAGGAATATACAGAAAATATGCAGTATAAATATACATATGACGTGTTTGGAATACTGTATCGAATAGCTTTGGTTTGTTTCCTGGTGTATCCTTTTGGGCGATATAAACGTTTGAAATCATTATAAAAGTAGGTTTGCAGGAATTAAAGAAGTTTTTTTGTTGAATCTTGCATTTTTTTACTTAAAAAATTGCATTTATTATTTTTTTTGTTTATTTTTGCAGCAACTAATGATTCGCTTTGGTCATTTCGAGGATGAGTATTGCTTCCACAAGAAAGGCTTCGAAAATACGAACTTTGACAAGACTCATCGTATCTTCCCATTGCATAAGAAAAATCAGTTGGATACAAATCCTAAGTGGGAGCAGAATCCTGGATATTAATCGATTGAATGATGATAAATGGGGGAGTGGTGGATTCTGCCACTCCCTTTTTTCTAATTGTTAGATGAAGTTTGTTTCATTTTGATAAAACTGTTTGATTATGAGAAGGAATCTATTGTTGTTATTACTGTGCTTGGCAGGCTTGCTAGCTGTAGATGCTCAAACATTGAGCCGAAGTGAGGTCGAGACTTACGTGATTAATCAATATGGAAAAAGATGGAAAGACATTGCATTTTATCTTGGCGAAAAAGATACGTTGGACAAGGACAATGCTTTGACGTTTGAGAAAACTATCTCGGTGCGAGGCAAGAGTAAAAATGAACTCTTTGTCGATTTGAATTATTGGTTTCTGAAAACCTTTAGCAATGCTAGTTCATCGATAGAGATGGCAGACAAGGAATTGGGGGTTATCATGGCAAAGGGGTATTTGCCAGGCATTGCTTATCACTCGGGTGGTTTTTCCTCTTATTGTGTCAATATTCGCCCTCTTGTGCGTTGCGACATCAAAGATGAGCAGGTCAAACTGACGATAGTCGTTCCAAACTATGAGGTGACGAAAGTTGATGATGGTATTTGGAGTGCCATGCTGGATGAGGATTTCGACAAGCATCCCCCATATACTGTGAACGAAACATGGTCGCTGAATGATTGTTTCCCTTTTGCGAAGAAAGATGGAACCAAGAAAACTTCCAGCAAGGCATTGGTGATGAGTCATGGATATGTGGAGGTTTTGATGAATCGCATTCAAATGGCGTTATAGCTGCGCCAAAATCGTTAAATCTTTTATGTTTTGGCGCGCTTATTAATTAAAACGTATGAAGAGAAGCGTATTCTTAGCTATATTTTTTGCCATTGGCTTCTTGATGACAATGGCGCAGGATTTTTCCCGATACGTAGATCCACGTATCGGTAGTGAGGGATTGGGCAGAACTTTCCCCGGACCTTGTATGCCTTATGGGATGGCGAAGCCGGGACCGGATGCCGTGTCTATGCCGAATGCGGGATGGGCTCCGATGCCTGAGCCTCTTAAGGGATTCTCGCAGATGCATGTCAGTGGAACGGGAGGTGGACAGAAGTATGGCAATATCCTGATTCAGCCTTTCTTGGATGCTGGGGAAATCATCCAGAAACGGGTGGATGAGGAGATTGCTCTGGGATATTATGCCTGTACTTTTGAAAATGGAATCCGGACGGAGATTACCGCCTCAGAACGTTGTGCCTTCTATCGATTGGATTATGGCAGAAAGCAGAAGGGAAAACTCTTGATAGATGTGGCTACTTTCCTGGGTATAGATACGATTCCAGATAAGCGCGAAACTCAGCAGTATGTGGATTCGTATGTTACTTATGATGGAAAATATGCCGTCTCTGGATGGAGTACTGTAAGGGGCGGCTGGAACAATGGAGGTCCTTATACCGTATATTTCTATTTGCAGAGCGATGTGCCTTTATCTAATTGTGATGCGCTTTTATCTGATAGCGATGCACCTCTATATGATAAGGTGAAGGAATCAAAAACAAGATTGGATGTAGCCTTCTCGAAAAGTACCGTCAATCTGAAAATCGGTATTTCGCATATCAGTATTGAGCAGGCAAGGAAGAACATCCCTGCCTGTGGCTTCGATACCCAGTTGAAGAATGTGCGGAAAACCTGGAACGGAAAGTTGGGAAAGATAGAAATCGCAGGAACCGAAAAGCAGAAGCGGATGTTTTATACAGCCATTTATCATACGATGCTGATGCCTGTGCATAAGTCGGGTGAGAACCCTCATTTCTCCGCTACGCCTTATTATGACGATTACTATGCCATCTGGGATACTTACCGTACTTCTATGCCTTTGCTTACCTTGATTGAGGAACCGTAGCAGCGGGATATGGTCAATTCCCTGCTCAATATCTACAAGCATGACGGTTATATGCCAGATGCTAGAAGCGGCAACTGGAACGGCAGAACGCAGGGTGGCAGCAATGCGGATATTGTCATAGCCGATGCCTTTGCCAAAGAAATGAAGGGTATCGATTATGAACTGGCGCTGAAGGCGATGATCAAGGATGCCGAAGTGCCGCCAACGGATGATGATGGGGGTGCGATGTCGTCCTGGCTCGTTTTCAATATGCTGGGATTCTATCCGATAGCCGGTCAGAATCTCTATATCGTAGGTTCGCCGATGATTCCTGAATATACCATCCATCTGTCCAATGGCAAGGACTTGAAGGTGGTGAGAGAAGGAGAGCAATGGAAGCAGATGTTCATAACTCACGATGTGTTGATAAATGGTGGAAAACTTGTTCTTCCTGATTTTAAGACTGAGGAAAAGGGTGTTGATAAAACGCAGAAACTGCTGATAATGAAAGAAAAAGAGAAATCCACAGTTCTTGCACAACCTGTGGATAAGTATTTGATAACTATTCCGGCACAGTATGTGGCCCGCTTCATTGTCAACCGACAGTATCGTAATTGGGAGGTAGGTGTGGATTCTACGAGTATGGCAGATACGCTTATACTGAAATGTAATCAATCAATCTCTCTATCTGATTCCTCGCAAGGTGGTGGATGAGGCTGATGGCTTCTGTTGGGATAGTCCGCAGAAAGGCAGGAATCTCTATGTGTGCGATATGAGTTCCAACAAGGGTATGCGTGACGGCACCTTCCTGTTTATCTCCCGAAAGGCGCTGCGCCAGCTTCAGGCAACCGGATCCTTTGTCTATAATGGGATTTTGTGGCGGAAAATATCAGCAGATGAAAAGAGCATCACCGTCAAGGCTGAACAGGATGGAACCATGATGCAGATTGCTGCGAACCTCAGTCTCCCTTGGGTGCTGCGTATGGAAGGAAATCTGTTGGGTATTGATTGGCGCTTGGAAAAGCAATAAAAAGGAGTATTCTCCGTTTGATTATTATATGAACAGAAAAGTAACATTATTATATATCTCTTTGGCTTGCGTGCTATCCATGCAGGCTCAGACCCGCCAGCAGATGGGTGGCGTCTATTATGCTTATCCGGAAGGTCCTTCTGCCAAGACAGGAACTTTTGGTACGCCTACTTATGTGATCTCTGATTCTCTGAATGTTCCTCAGGGATTTGCACCTTTTTATATCAGTCATTACGGTCGCCATGGTTCCCGTTGGATGCCGAAGGATGACCGGTATGTCTGGATCTGCAAGCATTTTGAAGATGAGAGTAATCTCACTCCGCTTGGCTTGCAGGTAAAGGGAATGCTGCAGCGGGTATGGGAAAACGCCAAGGGTAATGGTGGAAAACTGAGCAAGCTGGGTGCTCTTCAGCATCAGGGCATCGCTCATCGTATGTTTGAGCGTTATCCACAGATCTTTGCTGCGGGCAATGCAGTAAAGGCTCGTTCAAGTGTGGTGGATCGATGCGCCAAGAGTATGCTGGCTTTTACTTCGGAGTTGCATACTCTCCAGCCGGGTTTGAACCTGGATGTCAAGACCGATTCTGCCGATATGGCTTGGATAGCCTACGCATCTCCCGAAGTGAAGGCTTTGGAGAACCGTACCCATGTGCAGGCTCAGGTTTCACCTCGTCGTTTCCTTCTTCAGTTGTTTAAGGATGTCTCTAAGGTGGATGAACCCTTGAAGCTGATGACCGAGATGCATACGGTGGTTTCTTCCATTCAGGATGTAGGCTTGAACTTCTCTTCTTATCCGCAGGATATAGAAGATGGCTTGAATGCACTTTTCACGGATGATGAGTTCCGTGCCATCTATGATGCCAATAATCTTCGGATGACTATCAACAATGGTACCGTGGCGACGAATGAGGATATTCCTGCCCGTAGTGCCATCTCCTTATGGCAGAATATCGAGGCGGAGGCTGATCGGGCTTTGTGTTCTGTCAAGTCATCGGCAACGCTTCGCTTTGGTCATGATACTGCCCTTTACCGTCTCTTGTCTCTTCTCTTCGATGTAAATGTTCCTCCGGCAGGAGCACGTGAAGAGGCAAGTCAGGTGGTCTTGGGAGATGAAACGGAAAAGATGGATCGCGTGGTTCCGATGGCTGCCAATCTCCAGATGATATTCTATAAGAATGCGAAGGATAGCGTACTGGTGAAGTTCATGCTCAATGAGCGGGATGTCATGCTTTCTCCTGTAGGACAGGTGATCTATGGCACGCATTACTATTCCTGGAATGTCTGGAAGCAGGAAATGCATGAGCGGATCCATCGTCTGGAGCATATCCGCCAGCTCAATGCCATCAATACGATGGTGGGTACGGCACAGGCAAATACCCAGACTGCCGGCATGTTCGGAAAGGGTAGTGAGGAACATGGACAAACCATCCCCGCTGTTCTCGTTCCGAATGGTCAGAACTTCTGGACTCCTCAGACGCAGGATACAGAACAGAAATGTATCGCACCTTATTATTATAAGGATACCCATCTGCAGGGCTTCCGCTGCAGCCACTGGCTGGTGGGCGGATGTACGCAGGATTATGGCTCTTTCACGGTGGCTGCGCTTGGTGGAAAGCTCCGTCTTCAGCCAGAACAGAGAGCTACGGCTTTCAGCCATGAAGATGAAGTCTCCCATCCTCACTACTATGCTGTCCGCCTGAAGGATGAGCATCTGAAGGCTGAGATGACCGCCTTGAGTCATACCTCCTTCCTCCGTGTTACTCCGGAGCAGGATGAGCTGGTTCATCTTGTCATCAATCCGAATAGCGATGAAGGACAGGGATACATCGAGATTGATACCATCAATCATATAGTCTATGGTTATAATCCGGTGCATCGCATCTATCAGGGATGGGGAAAGCCGGCAGGTTTCTCCGGCCATTTCGTCTTGGCTTATGATGAGAAGGACCTGGTGGATTACGGTGTCTTCGAGGGCGATAGGAAGATGGTAAGAGGTTTGAAGGTGCAGGGCAAACCACGCATCGGCGCCTGGCTCACCTTCCGTGGCAGATCGGGTAAGGCGATGGAGTGGATGACGGGTACATCCTTTACATCCCGCGACAATGCGGTGGAGAATCTCAATGCAGAAAACTATATGTATGGCGGTTTGGATTTCAACAGTATGATGGAGTATGCTGCCGGAATCTGGTGCGACCGACTTCATACCATTGATGTGGAAAGCAAGGATGCTGTCAAGGTCAACCAGTTTTATGGTGCTCTCTACCGTGCATCCTTCCTCCCTCATGAGATGAGTGATGTGAATGGTGATTATCCGGAGTTTTCTACCGGTACCGTGAAGATGGGCAACGCTACCCTGAGTTCCAAGGGCTATGCTGTTCCTGCCTATTCTTATCTCCGCAAATATGGCGATTTCTCCATGTGGGACATCTATCGTGCAGAGTTGCCGCTCTATAGTCTCATCACTCCGAAGATGTCGGGCGAGATGATGCAGTCTCTGGTTCAGATGTACAAGGAAGGTGGCTGGATGCCTATCTTCCCATGCTGGAACAGTTATACGGCAGCGATGATTGGCGATCATGCGGGTGCGGCTCTTGCCGATGCGTATGTCAAGGGCATTCGCAATTTTGATGCAGCCAAGGCTTACGAGGGAATGCGTCTCAATGCTTTCTCTACTCCTTATCTGGCGAAGGATTATCGGGATGGAAAGGGCCGACGTGCCATCAAGTCGTATATGGATAATGGCTATATTCCGTTGGAGGATATGGTGGAGGAAGCCTTTCATACCAACGAGCAGACTTCCCGTACCCTGGAGTATGCCTATGATGATTATGCCGTGGCACAGATGGCGAAGGCGCTGCATGATTCCTGTCAGGATGCCACTCTGCGCCAGAAGTATCTGGAGGATTACAACGATCTGATGCGCCGTTCCGAGAACTGGCGCAATGTCATCAATCCTGCTACGGGATGGGCGGATGGCAGATACGAGAACGGAAAGTGGGAGAATAATGAAGACCTGGTACACCGCAAGAGTTACATCACCGAGGGTGCTACCTGTCATTATACCTGGTATGTTCCGCAGAACCCGGAAGGTCTGTTTGAGGTAATCAGAAACAGCAAACCGATGGATAAGCTGGAAAAGCAGATAGAAAAGACGGAAAGGAAGATGGAGAAGAAGGGCGAAACTCCTGTTCGCAACGAGAAGGTGATAGCCCGACTCGACAAGATGTTTGATAACGGATGGTATTGGCATGGTAATGAACCTTGTCATCAGGTAGCCTATCTTTACGACGCTGCAGGAGCTCCAGAAAAAACGCAGGAGCGGGTGCATCATATTCTCCAGACCGAATATAATGATACGCCGGGCGGATTGTCGGGAAATGATGATGCGGGACAGATGTCGGCATGGTATGTGTTCTCGTCTATCGGATTCTATCCGGTATGTCCGGGTACACCTTATTATTATATAGGTACTCCAAGCTTTGACAAGGTTACTCTGAATCTGGAAAACGGCAGGAAGTTCATTCTTTCTGCCAATCGCCAGCACATGGATGATTATCTCATCCAGTCGGCAACTCTCAATGGCAAGCCTTTCGGTGACTATCGCCTCTCTCATCAGCAGATATTGAGTGGTGGAGAATTGCATTTCCAGATGAAATAATCAGTAGAAATACCCAGATGAAAAGAAATGTCTGGGCATTCTACCAGACCTATTATACTGAACTGATAAAATGATAAGTAACTTATGAATGCAATAACGGGATTCGTTTATGGCATGAGCATGATGTTTTTTCCATGATGGCATGGATGTTCTGGCGCAAGGGCAGTGACAGGCTCTTTCGCCTCATCATGATCTTGATGCTGATAGTAGATGCACAGTGCCTGAACATTTACTGCGTGACGGGCAACAGTATCTATTTCTACATCCTTGCGGTGTGGGGAGCAGTTTATGGTCTTACCACTTTCATCGTGATGTTCTTCCTCATCAGGCGCTATCATCGCCAGCTGAAGGAGCGGTTTTCTTATCAGGAGAACATCAATCTCAACTGGCTTCTGGCTATCCTGAGCAGTTGTTTCCTGATATTGATTATCTGGACGATGAGCTGCTTTGTCATCAATGTAGATTTTGATGATCTCTACATGGTGCTGTCTCTGGCGATATGGATGTTTATATGCTATTTTGTCTATAAGCATGAGTCGGTAATCGATGAACTGACTGATTCTGATACCGGACCTATTGATGATGGCTTGGACGATGGAAGTGTGGCGCAAGGCTTGGCGGCGACAGTACAGCAGCTTTTTGAAGAGGAGAAAATCTATCTCAATCCTAAGCTCAAGCTGTCGGATGTGGCGCGTATGGTAGGTACGAATCGTACTTATCTGATCCGCTTCTTCAATGAGGAGAATGGGCAGACTTTCTATGATTTCGTGAATAATTATCGGGTGGAGCATGCTACCCAGCTGCTTCGCACATCCTCTTATACGATATTGGAAGTGGCAGAGAAGTCTGGATTCAATTCAGTTTCCACTTTTCGCAGGGCTTTTGTCGCTGCACACGAATGTTCGCCTAATGAATATCGTTCGCAAATGTAAGTATCAGATAATCAATAGAATTGATGCAATGACTCTCTGAAATTTACGCAATGACTCCTTGAAGAGTCGGGGTGTGAGGGAAGATTTTGTTCTTTTGAACCTATGTTTTTACCCTATGACACCCGAGGTTTCGGGAAAAGTTGTATCTTTGTGGCAGAATTTTCTAGATTAGGTTTACTTATCATTTGCTTTTGATGGACACAAATCAAAAAAGGTTGGCTAACCCGAAGAGGGCAGGCCAACCTTTCTTTTGTTTATGATAATCTTAAAACCTTTCTTTTTTGTGTTTTAAGTGATGTTTCTCTTATTCCTTGTTGCTTCCGAAAATACGCAACAGGTAGAGGAAGAGGTTGATGAAGTCAAGATACAAAGTCAAGGCTCCGATGAGAGCCAGCTTCTGAGCACCCTCGCTCATATCATACTGTGTCTGGAGCATCATCTTGATCTTCTGACTGTCCCATGCTGTCAGACCCACGAAGATGGCTACACCCGCATAGCTCAAGATGTATTCAAATCCGGAACTCTTCAGGAACATGTTAACTACGGTGGCAATAATCAGACCAATCAGCGCCATAAAGAGAATCTTGCCGAGAGAGGTGAGATCCTTCTTGGTGGTGTATCCATAGAAGGCCATCGCTCCGAATGTACCGGCGGTGATGAAGAACACCTTGGCAATGCTGGTCATTGTATATACTGCAAATACCGAAGATAGCATGGCTCCATTCAGTACCGAGTAGATGATGAAGAGCAATGTAGCTGTACTCAGCGACAGGCGGTTCAAGGCTCCGGTGATGATAAATACTAAAGCGAGTTCTGCAATGATAAGACCGAAGAGCAAACCGCGGCTTGTCATCAGAGTCATCAACAGGGTAGGACTGCTGGCAACGCCGTAAGCAGTAACACCGGTAATGACGAGTGCCAATGTCATCCAAGTATAAACCTTGCGCATCAGTGCGGAGAATACACCGCTTAATCCACGCTCTTTCTCGTTGACAGCGAAGCCGTTGCTCGACTGTCCGTTCTGACTATTTATCAGATTGTACATTTCTTTTTCTGTCATAATTCTAATTTCTAATTTAGTTGATCTTTATTGTTTCTTGATGGCAAAGCAGATTATGCCACAATATAACGGGTGCAAAGATAATGCCATTTATTGAATCTGCCATTATATCTGCTCATTATTAACATTTATTCCGTAATTTTACGGAGTCTTATTCCTCTTATTGCCTGGTTATGGCAAGATATTGCCCTTTGCCAGGGCAACATTGTGCCATTGCCAGGCAAGAATCGATACGTCGGGAGAAAGAGTTCCTCAGGACCATCGCTTCGCTTCGACCACTCCTCTCGGCCTATAATCAGAGGCGATTTGCTCGTAAAAATCCTACTCTCGCTTTTACTCTTCACCCTTCACCTTTTCGTCTGAAACCCCGATAAACACTAGGGTTGCAGGAGGTGAAGGGTTGTCTCAGCCCTTCACCCACCCTTCACCCACCTTTCACCTTATCACAAGGTTCTGCAATCATTTAAGTCTAGAACTGGTCATCATTTAAGCCTAAAGTTGGTCATCATTGATGGTTGCATCTTTGACAATAGAAGTAGATGGAGTCGTTTTTCTAAAAAGCATGAAGGGTGAAGGGTGGTGAAGGGTGGGTGAAGGGTTATCTTAATCCTTCACCTCTCACAACCCTAGTGTTTATCGGGGTTTCAGACGAAAAGGTGAAGGGTGAAGGGTATTTTTGAGAGTAGTTCTCTATACATTTGGTAGAAAAGCCCAGAATGCATCTACTTTTGTGTGTGTCCGAACACAAACGTTCTTTCGCGCGTATATATACAATTAGGAGAAGAATGGTTTTTTAATGCGGAAAGTGTTTAGAAGTGTTAAATTTGAAAGAAAGATGCAACTTTCTTCTCGGAAAATTTGGTGGAATGAAAAATAGTTAGTACTTTTGC
>OIWQ01004333.1_pt1 | contig 11544 bp, 10 predicted proteins | sample 1587571 | NCBI WGS metagenome assembly OIWQ01 (sample SAMEA3888910, study PRJEB22519) | human gut metagenome | biome: human gut; feature: human-associated habitat; material: faeces | place: Denmark | collected 2010 | reverse complement strand
CAGAAACTTTGCGAACAAAGTATGGAATGCATCCCGTTTTATCATGATGAATATCGGAGATGAAAAATTAGAGACACCGGCTTTAGAGGATTTTACAACGGAGGACAAGTGGATTCTTTCAGCAGTGAACTCCCTTGCAAAGGAAGTAACGGAGAACATGGACAAATTCGAGCTTGGAATTGCCGTTCAGAAAGTATATGACTTCATCTGGGATGAGTTCTGTGACTGGTACATTGAGATCACAAAGACCAGAACTTATAAAAAAGAAGAAGATCCGAAGTCTGCAAAAACAGCAATGTGGACCTTAAAGACCGTACTGATCCAGGCATTAAAACTGTTACATCCATATATGCCGTTTATCACAGAGGAAATCTTCTGCACACTTCAGGAGGAAGAAGAGACCATTATGCTTTCAGAATGGCCAACCTTCAAAGAAGAGTGGAGCTTCAAGGCAGAGGAAGAAGCAGTTGCCCATGTAAAAGATTTAGTAAAAGGAATCCGTAATACCCGCGCAGAGATGGATGTTCCGCCAAGCCGTAAAGCAAAAGTCTTTATCGTAACAGAGGACAAAGAGTTAGAAGAAATTTTTGCTTCTATGAAGACAGCATATGCGGCACTGATCAGTGCAAGTGAGATCCAGGTTCAGGATACAAAGGACGGTATTGGAGAAGATGCAGTATCCGTTGTGATCCCGGGTGCAGTAGTCTATATCCCGCTTGAGGATTTAGTAGATTTTGAAAAAGAAAAAGAGCGTCTGAAAAAAGAACAGGAACGTCTGAAAAAAGAGTTAGCACGTTCTAAGGGAATGCTTTCTAATGAAAAATTCTTAAGCAAAGCACCGGAAGCAAAAGTATCAGAGGAAAAAGAAAAACTTGCAAAATACGAGCAGATGATGCAGCAGGTAGAAGAACGTCTGTCACAGATGAAATAGAGTGACAATTTAAAAGCATAACAATCGAATAACGAAAAATATTGCAAAATCAAGGGTTTTGTTATACTATAATAGTAAGATATGGGATACTAGATTCTGAATATGCAATAGAAAAGAGGTGACCGTCTATGACTATCACAAAAAGGGAAGTACAGCCAAAAGCCCGCATCACCTACGACGAAATGGAAGCGTTTCTGACACTGCCGGTTCCAAAAGAAGGGGAAGAATATACTTTAGAGGAATTGCTTGCACTGTTAGAAAAGAATCAGATCCGTCATGGGATTGAGCAGGAGACTTTAAGAAAAATGCTCCGGGAGAGGATCTACAATAAAGAGGTCTGTATCGCAGTTGGAACTCCTGTGGTAGATGGAATAGACGGTCATTTTGATTATCATTTTAACAATAATTTCAGTAAAAAACCGAAGATCCGTCCGGACGGAAGTGTGGATTACTGGAGTATCAACATGGTAGAACCTGTGGAAAAAGGACAGGTAATCGCTATTTATAAGCCACCGGTTCCGGGAGAAGATGGAATGACCGTCAAAGGCAGACCACTGCCGGCAAAGAGAGCGAGGGAACTTCCGCCATTAAAAGGACGCGGATTTACCAGACAGGAAGATGGAAATACCTATACCTCGAATATGGATGGCAAGATCGATATGGAGAATGACAGGATCACCATTTCTCAGGTATATGAAATCTTTGGAAATGCGGATCTTTCCGTTGGAAATATTAATTTTGTCGGTGATGTAGTGGTCCATGGAAATGTGACAGCGGGAGCAAGTGTCCGTGCGACCGGCACGGTAACGATCGATGGTGTGGTAGAATCTGCGGATATTACGGCAGATGGCGATATTGTATTGCGAAGCGGAATGTTAGGAGGAAGCAAGGCAGTCCTTACAACAAAAGCCAACTTATATGCAAAATTTGTGGAATATGCAAAAGTAGATGTCAGAGGAAGTATTGAAGCGGATGCGTTTGTCGGATGTGAGATAACCTGTGGAGATGAGATTGTTCTGAATGGAAAAAAGAGCAGGATCATCGGAGGAAATGTATTTGCAGTCCGCGGAATAGAAGCACTGGTATTAGGAAGTCCCGGCGAAGTTGCAACCTCTATAAGAGTCGGAGTGCGGGAAGAAGTCCTGCATCAGATCAAAAAATTAGAGAAAAAGGTGGAGACGCATCAGGAGAATATTACAAAGATAGAAGCCGGACTTGCAAATTTTGAAAGACTTGGAAAAGAGCGTGGTATTGATTACAAGGACGACCCAAGGAGAACAGAACTTTTGCGTGTAAAGATCCAGGAGATTGCCGCAATGGCAGCCGAAAAGACAGAGCTGGAAGGTTTGCAGTGGGAAGTAGAAGAAGCACAGAATGCATCCGTCAAGGCACAAAAGGCAGTATATCCGGGTGTGTCTATCGGAATTGATGAATTAAAAATTTCCGTGCAGGATATGCAGGAACGGGTACAGTTTGTGAAAAGTGTCGATAAAATCCTAATGATGCGGATAGAAGAATAATCTGTCTAAGGAACTCGGATTCTGCGATGAGTTTTCCGGGTGCAGGTATTGCAAAATAAGTCAAAGAAATATATGATAAAGGAAGTCTGTAGGACAGGCTTCCTTTTTTGGATTTAGGAAAGGCTGATAAAATGAAAATGACATATGAACAGGCAGTTTCATATCTTTATGAGATACCAAAGTTTACGGAAAAAAACGGATTAGAGCATACAAAGGAGCTGTTGCGGAGGCTAGACATCCGCGAGGAAAATTTTAAGATCATCCATGTGGCGGGAAGCAATGGAAAAGGTAGTGTCTGTCGAGCCATCAGCGAAGTGTTAACGGAGAATCAGAAAAGCAATGGATTGTTTATTTCACCACATTTAGTAAGAATGGAAGAGCGTTTTTGTATCAATGGAAAAATGTGCTCTGTGGAGGAATTTTTAGAGGCATTTCACTGTGTCTATGAAGTCGTAGAACGAATGCAAAAAGAAGGACTTGCACATCCGACTTTTTTTGAATATCTCTTTGGAATGGGAATGTGGATCTTTCAAAAAAAACGGGTGGAATATCTGGTGCTAGAGACAGGACTAGGAGGCAGGCTCGATTGCACCAACGTTTTTACGCATCCACTGTTAACGATCATTACCTCGATCAGTTTAGAGCATACCGAGTATCTGGGAGATACGATTGAAAAAATTGCGGCAGAAAAAGCAGGGATCATCAAGCAGGGAGTACCGGTACTCTATGATGCCGGCAATGAGAAAGCAGATCAGGTAATCAGCACAAAGGCATCGTCATGTCAGGCAAAAATTTATCCGGTACATAGAAATTCCTTAAAATTTCCTAAATTTAATGGGAAATATATTGATTTTTATTTTCAATGTGACTATGATGTAGATACGAAAATTTCGATTCCGTTTGCAGCACCATATCAGATGATGAATATGACACTGGCATATCAGGCGATGAGGATGTTAGAACCGGAAACAGGTATAAAAAAAGAAGAGATTCTAAAAGGAATCCGAAATACCAGATGGCAGGGAAGAATGCAGGAGGTCGGAGAAAATATTTATTTTGACGGCGCACACAATGTGGCAGGGATTCATGCATTTTTAGATTCCGTTGCATTAATACGACCCCAGAATCCGATATTGCTGTTTTCGATGGTATCGGATAAGGACTATGAAAAAGCCATACAGCTTTTAGCCGAGAGGGGACAATGGGAACAAGTCATTGTGACCACGATTTCAGACAAACGCGGCATTCCGGCAGAAGACATTGCCAGGATATTTTCCCATTTCGGACAGCAGGCTGTCGTAATTGAGGACAGCAGAAAAGCCTATGAATGGGCATTAAAAGGTAAGAAACGGGGACAGGCATTGTTTTGTACCGGTTCATTATATTTTATAGGAGAGTTATTAGAGATTACAGGAGGTAAGAACAGTGATTGATTTTGAAGAAGAGTTAAAGAAATTTCAGCCAAGCCTTGAGGTGGAAGAGGCAGAGGAAGCTATTTACAATCAGGATCTGACAGATATGACAGACATCTTAAAAGAAATGCTTAAAGATATGAAAGGAACAGTATAATGGAATGTTATCGATGCGGAGCAACGCTTGGCAGAGAATCCTTTTGTCCAAGCTGTGGCACAGATGTAAAAGTATATAAAAAGATCATGCAGACATCGAATGCATATTATAATCAGGCACTTTCACGGGCAGGTGTCAGGGATCTGTCGGGAGCAGTGGAGAGCCTGAAAAAGAGTCTGCGTTTTAACAAAAAGAATATCCAGGCAAGAAACCTGTTAGGACTGGTATATTTTGAGATGGGAGAGACCGTATCTGCGCTTAGTGAGTGGGTCATCAGTAAGAATTTTAAACCGGAGAATAATATTGCCGGGGAGTACTTAGATGAGATCCAAAAGAACAGAGCCAGATTAGAATCGATCAACCAGACGATCAAGAAATATAATCAGGCATTGCTGTACTGTCATCAGGACAGCAGGGACATGGCGATCATCCAGTTGAAAAAGGTGCTTTCCATGAACCCTAAGATGGTACAGGGACATCAGTTGTTAGGTCTGCTCTATTTAGAGGAAGGCAATTACGAGCAGGCAGCCAAAAAGCACATGCCATTGATACGAACAATACCACAACACTTCGTTATATGAAGGAGTTAGATGACCGTGCAAAAGCATCGGGAACGACGTTAAAGGACAAAAATAAAAAGACGGTTTCCTATCAGAGTGGAAACGATACGATCATCCGTCCGGTTTCTAATTTTAAGGAGAGCAGTTCCGGTTCTACGGTATTAAATATTGCGATCGGTCTGATCGTAGGAGTGCTGATCACCTGCTTTTTAGTAGTTCCGGGAGTTAGACAGAGTGCGAAATCCAATGCAAAGAACGAGGTGTTACAGGCAAATGATTCCCTTTCATCAAAGAATCAGGAAATCAAGACACTGCAGGCAAAAGTAGATGAACTGAATGGAAAGATTTCAGACGAGCAGAACAGTGCGGACAGTGCCGATGGAAAAGTGGCAACTTATCAACAGCTTTTAACTGCCTATGCAGCATATCGTGATGGCAATAAGACAGCGGCAGGAGATGCCCTTGGCAATGTAAAAGCGGAATATTTAGATGACGAGTCAAAGAAGATCTACGATGCAGTTAACAGTGAAGTGAACAGCGAGTATTTAGCTTCTACCTATCAGGATGCTTACCAGAAATACAGCAGCCTGAACTATGCAGAAGCGGCAGCAGGCTTCCAGAAGATCATCGATATGGATGAGAACTATCATGACGGTTATGCACTGTATTACCTTGCACAGTCCTATCGCAAGAATAACGATATTGACAATGCAAGAACTTACTACCAGAAGGTGGTGGAATTATATCCGAATACGGAGCGTTCCTCAAGAGCACAGAAATATTTAGATGAATTTGGTACAGCGGAAGCGGACACAGCAAATCCGGATGATGCAGCGGATGAAAATACAAGAGATACAACAACTGGAGATACCGGTAATACGGATATTCCGGGAATTGAATAGTGGTACAATATAGGAACAATACAAAAGACATCAGGCTTTTTGCCCGGTGTCTTTTTGATTATAAAAAATGCTCCATAGTGCAGCAGTTTTTATGATATGAAACCAATCTATGATACAAGAAAAAATTATAAGAAAGATAGAGGAGAGGTATATGATATTTCAGTATGAATTAAAAGACAACAGTCTTCGGGTCATGGTGCCAAAAGAACTTGACCACCACAGTTCCATTGATCTGCGTTCGCAGACGGATATGTTACTTCAAACGTATCATGTGAAAAATCTGGTTTTTGATTTTAAAGATACGGAGTTTATGGACAGCTCCGGAATCGGCATGATGATCGGGCGGTGCAAAAACATGGATTTTACGGGTGGAGAAGTTCGGGCAGAGCATATGAATGGACGTATCCGAAAGATTTTTTTGTTGTCAGGATTGCATAAAATGGTAAAGATTGAGGAAGGCGGAGAAGAAGAATGAGAAAAAATGAGATGTATATGAGTTTTTTGGCAGATTCCGTGAATGAGAGTCTTGCGCGTATTACCGTTGCGGCATTTGCAATGGAGTTAAATCCTACGATGGAGGAAATTGAAGATATCCGTACTTCCGTTTCGGAGGCGGTGACAAACGCAATTATCCATGGCTACGAAGAAAAAGAAGGAATGGTAGAGATCCACTGTGTACTCTTAGAGCGGTTATTACATATTGAGATCAAGGATAACGGAAAAGGAATTCCTGATGTGGAAAAAGCAAAACAGCCGTTTTATACGACAAAACCGGAGTGTGAGCGTTCCGGAATGGGGTTTGCTTTTATGGAGGCATTTATGGATTCCGTGAAAGTGGAGTCTGAGCTGCATATCGGAACCAGGATTACGATGGAAAAGGAGATAGGGAAAGTAGAGGATGAGTGATTTTACGGAAAGGCTTACCAGGGCACATACAGGAGATGAAAAGGCCAGGGAAGAGCTGATTCTGGAGAATCGTCCGTTAGTCTATGCGGTGGTCAAGCGTTTTGAGTACCGGGGCTATGACAGGGAAGAACTCTTTCAGATCGGAATGATAGGTCTGATGAAAGCGATTGATCGTTTTGATACAAAGTACGAGGTGGCATTTTCCACCTATGCCGTACCGTTGATCACGGGGGAATTGAAACGTTTTTTTCGGGATAATTCCATGATGAAGGTTTCGAGAGGTTTGAAGGAACAGGGATACCATATTGCAAAAGCAAGGGAAAAAATTGAGCAGGAAAAAGGCAGGGATGCCACCTTAGAGGAAATTTCAAAGGAGACGGGGCTTAGTACCGAGGAAATCCTTATGGCAACGGAGGCGAATCGGGAAGTCTCTTCTTTATCGCAGAGCATTTATGAAAAAGACGGCAGTGAGATTTCGTTAGAAGAGCAGTTGTCTGCAAAAGGCGGGGCAGTTCCGGCAGGGAGTGACCAGTCCGGGGAAGGAGATTATGAAAAAGAATTTGTGGTCAACCGGATCTTAGTGGAGCAGCTTTTAGGAGAGTTAAACGAAAAAGAGCGGAAGCTGATCACGCTGCGGTATTTTGAAGAAAAAACACAGGTACAGGCTGCAAAGGAATTAGGGGTCAGCCAGGTACAGGTTTCGCGTTTAGAAAAGAAGATCCTATTGAGGCTGCGAAAGCGTGTCTAAAGAAAAAAGAAGAGTCATCCGATATTATTTACAAATAGGAACAATCATGTGGGGTGACAATATGAGCAGGATAACATCGTATGGAAAGCAGAGCATAACGGATTTATTAGGAAAAATGAATCAGGCAGAGAATGCAATAGATCAGGCGGATAAAACAGAAGATGGAAAGAGTACAAAAAAAGATAAGAGCAAAGTATTTGCAGGCGACCTGAATCTGATTGAGGATCCGGTAACTAAAAAACGGAAAGAGGCACAGCAAAAAGCTCTGAAGGTCGTAAAGGATGCCTGGGATATCGACCGTTCTATTGATGCGGATATCCAGGAGCGAAGAGATCACTATGACAAAATGAAGACTTTGTACAGTGAGGCACAGGATGAGGTTTTAAAGATCAATGACCAAAAAAAGGCATTGAGAGAGCAGCACATGGTAGAGCCGGATTCCCAGGAACAAAAAGATTTAGAACTCTTAGAGAAAAGACAGGTTTGCATGAGTGGAAAATTCAATATTGAGTTGACCGAGGAGGAGTGGAAACGCTGTGAAGAAATCGATAAGGCTGGACTGACCAACTACCAGGAACAGGCATTAGAATTAAATAAACGGAGTATCCATTTCCGGGAGGAACTCAAGGAAGCCCAAAAGGGTATGAAGGAGGATGTAGCCAAGATCAAGGCAATCCGTTTGGAACGTTTGAAGTCAGATCCTATGGTAGAAGCAGAGAAAAATGCAGATCAGATCATGGAAAATGCGAGCAAAGAAATTATCGGTCTGTTGAAACAGGAAGCCATAGACAACATGGATGAAAAGCAGCAGGAAGCTGAAGAAAAGGCGAAAGATACCAAGGAAGAGAAGAAAGAGGAAGAAAAAAAGTTAGAGGAACAGAAGTTAGAACGGGCAAAACAGGAAGCTATGATGATGCAGACCAAAGAAGCGGCAAGAAAAGTCCGGGCACAGCAGAAGTGCGTGGAGGCATCGGATGTGGATATAGGAGAGATCGTGACCCTTGCAAGAGACTACCGTCAGCCGGAAAATGTGTCGCAGACTTTGAATGAGATCAAGAATAATATGAAACTGTTAGAGGCGGATTTGAAGGGAATCCAGGTGGATGAAGAGGGATAAGAAATATTCATTGTCACTGGTTCGACCAGCAACCAGAAGGGGCGTATTCACGAAAAAATCACGAAAAATATGTAAAAAGTAGTAGAAAATCGTTAAAAAACTTGTAATTTCATTAAAAAAGTATTAAAATTGGACTCATCGGCTGGTATGACCAGCCAAAGAATATCATATATTTAAGTAGCATTGAAGGAGGAAAGAAGATATGTTATTCAACCTTTATGGCGATAACGCCATGTGGCAGCTTCTCGGATGGGTCCTGGTATTTGCCGGATTAGTTATCTGTAATGAAATTGCCCGTCGTACAAAAGCAGGAGGAGTATTCTTTTTCCTGATCTTACCACTTGCATTGACAGTTTATTTTATTGCCATCGCAGTAGGCGCAGCAAACGGCTCAGAATGGGCATTAAACAACCAGACACATAAATACATGAACGGTTGGTTCCATTATGCGAAGCTGTATGCAGCAGTAGCAGGATGTATTGGTTTCATGATGCTCAAATACAAATGGGGCATTGGAAAGAAAGAATGGTTTAAACCATTCCCATTCATCATCGTAGCAATTAACATTTTAATCGCAGTATGTTCTGACTTTGAGTCTGCGATCAGAGGTGCACAGGCATTTGCTGAGACCGGTTCCAGATACTGGTTATCTAACGAGGGCGTATGGCTCTACGGTGGATGGTGGAACTGGGTAAACGGTATTGCCGGAATTCTTAACATCTTCTGTATGACAGGATGGTGGGGAATCTACACATCCAAGAAAAAAGATGATATGTTATGGCCTGATATGACATGGCAGTTCATCTTAGCATACGATGTATGGAACTTTACTTATACATACCTGAACCTTCCTACACATAGCTGGTACTGTGGTATTGCATTATTATTAGCACCTACATTCGCAGCAATGTTCTGGAACAAGGGTGGTTGGATCCAGAACCGTGCAAATACTTTAGCAACATGGTGTATGTTCGCTCAGGTATTCCCATTATTCCAGGTAGGATCTAAGTGTGCAGTATTACCATCTCTTTATGGAAAAGAGTGGACAAATGGTTTAGAGTTAGCTACAGCAGCTCAGCCTACATATGCAAACCCAACAGCTCAGGGTGTAATGGCAATCCTTGCAATCGTTGTAAACGTACTTTGCATTACCATTATCATCAAACGTTCTCTTGAGCAGAAGAAGAACCCATACAAGAACGAAATCTTTACAGATCAGAAAGACTTCCAGATTGCTATGGCAAGAGCTGAAGAGCAGTAAGAAGAATAGAAATTGTGAGAAGACATGGAGGAAACTCTGTGTCTTCTTTTTTTGTGTGATCTGTTAGGAAGGGTAATGTTCAGCGAGCTCCTGACGATTATTCCGGGTTTCCTTGTGCTAAGCATTCCGATGAACCTCCTTAAAAGCAGGAATCGTGTTCGCCAGAGGGCTCCACGCTTCCGGGAGTTTCATCTCCATAGCACAAAAAGAACCCTTCCATATTCATTTGTGCAGCCTGCGTGGGGACGCTCAGGAAGAGGGCGTTAACACCTCGGATTCAGCGTGAAATAGATGAGCACGAAGCGCAAGACACCGGATCTTCGCATGAAGAGCCGGTCTGGCTTGCTCGAGAATGTAGAATCTGTACCAGGGTATGGTGTTCGGGGTGGGATTGTGACGGATGTTAGATTTTCTTGATGTTTTGTAAGAGACCACAGCAATTTTCGGACAGGAGGTCCGAAAAAGGCGAAGTCGAGCCATGGATGGCGAGTCTGAGCCGGTTGCGTCCGTCCCCAACACCCCACCAAAACATTTAGAAAATCTTATATCCAAAACACGCCACCCCGGACACCATACCCTGGTACAGAACCACAACACAGAAAAAAGAAAGACAACCACAAAAAATCAAGGAGGAGAGGATAAAATGAAAATCACATTAAAAGACGGAAGCATCAAAGAATACGCAGAGGCAATGAGCGCTTATGACATCGCAAGAGATATCAGTGAAGGACTTGCAAGAGCAGCCTGTGCAGTGGAAATCAATGGAGAAGTCAAAGATTTAAGAACCGTCGTAGACAGTGACTGCGAAATGAACATTTTAACAGCAAAGGACAGTGAAGGACTTCGTACGGTACGCCATACCTGTTCCCATGTGTTAGCAGAAGCAGTAAAAAGACTGTTCCCAAATGTAAAATTAGCAATTGGACCGTCTATTGACGAGGGATTTTATTATGATTTTGAATCCGAGCCGTTTTCGAGAGAAGATTTAGATAACTTAGAAAAAGAAATGAAAAAAATCATCAAAGAAGGCAATCGTTTGGAAAAATTTACACTTCCAAGAGAAGAAGCCATTGCATTGATGAAAGAAAAAGAGGAACCATATAAGGTAGAACTGATTGAAGATTTACCGGAAGATGCAGAGATTTCTTTTTATAAACAGGGCGAAGGATTTACCGACCTTTGTGCAGGACCGCATCTGATGAATACCAAGGGAATCAAAGCATACAAACTGATTTCCTCTTCCATGGCATACTGGAGAGGCGATTCCAACAAAGCACAGCTTCAGCGTATCTATGGAACAGCATTTGCGACAAAGGATGAACTGAATGCTTATTTAGAGCATTTAGAGGATATCAAAAAACGTGACCACAACAAATTAGGACGCGAGATGGAATTATTTACTACTGTCGATGTGATCGGGCAGGGACTTCCACTTATTATGCCAAAAGGTGTCCGTATGATTCAGACATTACAGCGTTGGATTGAAGATTTAGAGGACAATGAGTGGGGATATATCCGTACAAAGACACCGTTAATGGCAAAATCCGATTTGTATAAAATTTCCGGACACTGGGATCACTACAAAGAGGGAATGTTTGTCTTAGGTGATGAGAGCAAGGATAAAGAGGTATTTGCGCTCCGTCCGATGACCTGCCCATTCCAGTATTATGTATACAAAAATTCACAGCACTCATACCGTGAGCTGCCATTGCGTTACAGCGAGACATCCACTCTGTTCCGTAATGAGGATTCCGGCGAGATGCATGGATTGACCAGAGTCCGCCAGTTTACGATTTCAGAAGGACATTTAATTGTAAGACCGGACCAGATGGTAGAGGAATTTAAGAATTGTATCGCATTAGCACGTCACTGCTTAAAGACCTTAGGATTAGAAGAAGACGTCACCTACCATCTTTCAAAATGGGATCCGGAGAACAAAGAAAAATACATTGGAGAACCGGAAGTCTGGGAAGAGACACAGCAGCATATGCGCGATATGATGCATGAACTTGGCATAGAGTTCGTAGAGG
>OIWQ01004327.1_pt1 | contig 11566 bp, 1 predicted proteins | sample 1587571 | NCBI WGS metagenome assembly OIWQ01 (sample SAMEA3888910, study PRJEB22519) | human gut metagenome | biome: human gut; feature: human-associated habitat; material: faeces | place: Denmark | collected 2010 | reverse complement strand
TAACATAATATGTTGCATCTGAAATACCTTTACCAGTTCCCATATATGTCTTACTTGTAATATTATCTTTAAATAATGGAGCAGCACTTCCAGCAACAATTCCATATACTGGGATTAAATCATGTATCAGATTATTGCTCCGGTCATAAATTTTAAATGAATAAATTGCCGGCCGGATATAACCAATATACGTATTGTTGATGTTTTGTATGCTAGTATCAATATTTCCACCACTTTCAGATGATACTGGTACATTAGCATGAATGTTATTCATATGTATCATATATGATGCGAACAAGCGCAATGGAACATTTGTTTTTTTAGTATTCTCTAATGACCATTTTGAAGCATATCCGGTTCTAGAAGTTGAAGCATCACTAACAGAAACTACATTATCACGGCTTGCACATATGTCTATTGTGATACGTTTTCCATCATATCCATCTAGAATCTTGTATTCATTTCCTCCAGCATCTACTACATTATTGAAAATAGTATATTCATTTTTATCAATAGGTCTTGTGTCAAGACGTTCTGTACCATTACGGTACAAAATAGCATAAGTATCAGTATTTTGAGTTACTGCTCCATTTGCAGTACCATATACACATACATCGATTACATTTGTGATAGTATCTAGATTAACGTTGTCATTTGCTATTGCTCCACCAAATAATGGACTTGTTTCCCATGCTTTAGATGATAGTTTAACATCAATTTTATAATGATAATCACTAGCCAATGATATATCATCAAATTCATATGTGCCAAAATCTGCCATTAGATATGTAGATGCTATAGCATTTGGTAATTTAATGTATCTCAATGGAATCAAATCATCTGTCAATTGGTATTCATTCGCATTTCCACCCCAGCTCTTTGGCACAGCATCTTTGTTCTTAATATTGAATGAACTGCCAAATGAATTCTGCGGATTTTTCTTCGGATCTGCGAAACTACATCCATAGAATGTTTTCCAAAATGCCGGAACTTCTGAAACCAAAGCGCCACAATTTAAGAACATATTTTTAACACTCGTTATCTCAACATCTTCTGCTGGGAATAAGAATTGTATATCTTCTCCAGATTGGATATTGCTCAAATTACTGCAGTTAGCGAATGTTTCTTCAAAGCTTGTAGCAACAGTATTATCATAGAAGAAGTTCGCAGCGATTACTGTAATATTAGTGTTCTTGAATGTTCTATTGAATGATGTTATCTTTTTATTGTTTCTAAATATAGATTTATCAGTTGGAATCTGCTCCAGTGTAGTATTAGCAAACAAATCGTCTGCATTTGTCATATCGATGTTATTTCTGTAAATATCACCAATAGTGACAAGTTTAGAATATTGTTTGTCATTCTCTGTAGGCATATTGAATCTCAGTGGTTTGTTCATTCTAGCTTGCCCAATAAATTGATAAGCGACTAAACCTCCTTGATTGCTGCCAAATACATTGCTAAATCCACTTGCAGTATTGCCGGTTCCAATACATGGCAGCATTCTATCAGAATCTTGTGAAATAACATGGAACCATTTTACACCCTTTGTGTTATAAGTTCCATCGGATTTTACAGAAATTTCATACTCTTTATTGTTAGAAAGATATGTATGATATATCACTGCTTCTCCATTTATGTGTTGTCCCTTAGAATCTACTGTTGAAACGTGTTTATCTGGTATGAATGTCTGATATGCGCTGCCTTGTTCATCTCTATCACCCCAGTTTATATAAATTGGACTTTCGTTCTCATAATATATTCTAACTGTTCTATAATCACCAGCACCTGTCGTAATTGTCAGATGTATCTCAGATTCATCATATTTTGTAGATTCTCCTAAATAATCTCTTGATATATTGAACTCGATATCTTGTGATTCTATACCAAATCCTATTGGAGCTATACCAGCGAAATCACTATATTTCTTATTCACTACTGGTTGTCCATTGTCATCGACTTGAATGATTGAAATATTATGTGTAGTATTCGCAAGTAAATACATTTCAACAGGATTTTTGCCATTTGTCATTACATTGTTATATGGTGGTTTATTCATATTAGTTGGTCTAATCGCAGTGTTCTCTTTTGATGTGATCATCAGATTTGCATCTTTAATTAGATTTCCACTATTCTTTATAGTTATAATGCCTTTGACTGGTTTATAGAATGAAACGACAGATGTTATATCTGCAGGAGCAGTCTCTGCTATTTCAGCGAATACCACATCTTCTGGTTTATTATATAGATATCCAACTTCATTCTCTGTATTAGCATGGCACTCACAAACCAACTTATTGAAACCTGGTCTAAATGTTATAGTAGAAGCGGATGAGCCACTTCCAACAGGCATATGGTATTCCTTGTTAGTTTGGATTTTTATTTCTCCATTAGTAGAGAACATTCTGTAAGGACCGCCATTATCACCATCGATTTTAATATCAGCATAACCTTCAACTGGTATTCCAGCTCCTGATGTGGCATCTTGTAGTTTAATGATACGAGATACAACATTTAGAACATTTACTTGTAAAGATCTAACGACATTTGCTACATTCTTAGAGCTTATTGTCATTATAGCAGTCTGACGTGTAGAAACTTCTGCACCAGTCAATGTTATAAGATTTGTATTCTCAGAATATTCATACGGTTTACCACCTTTATATTCAAAAATTCCGGGTTTGTCGAATGATATAGTTATGTCTTTATCAGTAGTGTCTTCTGGCGTAAATCTAACTTGAACACCAATAGATTCTCCTTCGTATACTGAAATTCCTTTTTCATAATCAACCTCGTTTCCAGATACATCATATAGACGTATAGCATTCAATGTCGCACTTGGTCTAACAGATAAGCTTGCTGTATACTCATTATTCACTTTTGAAACTGCAGTAATAACGAATGTTTCTGTTCCAGAAGCTGAACCTATAAATCTAAGTTCTACACTATTTGCTGTCTCATTACGCTTTTCAAGACCGGCTGGTAAATTCCAAACAACACCTCGTTCAGATTCTATGACATAATCATCTGGTAAATATGAAACACTAAATGTATACCAAACATTTGGTGTCAATGATTCTGGACCAGATATTTTTATACCAGAAATTGATTCTTCATGACCACCTGTGATTGTCAATGAAGCGCCCGGAAGTTCATTTATCATATTCATTACAGATTCTTTATAACCTGTAGATATGCTTATGGTAGGACCGATATTGACAATACCGCTTAAATAGGGAACTTTATATGAACCTTGAGCTCCATTTGCATTCATTCCCTTCATTGAAAGAACTTTCTGCCATATCTTGAATTCTTCAGTAGTAGTAATGTTCCAATTTATACCTGTTATTCTCAAGTTATGCAGGCTGTTCTCTTTTGACATCAAGATGTTGTTGATGATAGACCATGTATTCAATGCTGGGCATTTTTCAATCCATATACTTTCTATATTACTATATGACTCAAATTTTATGCCGGAAGTAGTAATATATGGCATATCGATGAGTTTAAGTGTAGTCAATGTTTTTGGATATTCAATATTCTTCAGATTACATCCATTTGTCGGAAGAGAGAATGTTGACATTGCAGTATTTGTCGCAAGAAGTGTTTCAAGAGAAACAAGATTGTCCAAACCTTCCATAACATTCAAATTGCGGCAGTTTCTAACATCAATATTACGCAGAGCAGTATTTGCTGGGCCAAATGATAAATTAGTCAAGTTGTCATTAAAATATGGAGAATCATGACCGAGTGTCAAATCATTTATTCTTGATGCTGTAGTAAGATTTATCAAACGAGTGTATTTATCAGACAAATCTCCCATAGACAGCAAGTATTGAGCTCCATATACCATAGTCTCTGTATCATTATAGCGGTCTGCTGTTCCAGATTTTACTTCATATGTCTTATTCTTTTCGGCTCTTACTACACCATCGATAGATCCAAATCTTACACGTAAATACATATCAGAATATGGTGTAAGTCTAAATGTTGAATCTGGTTTGACAACAGGATTATAGGCTCCTTCTGTTGGTGTGTATAAGCGGAATAATGCGAATGAATCATGATACTCACCAGTATTATAGCGAGAATCCATATAATTGAAACGGTTGCTCAACCACCATGAACGGTGTGATTCACGAGAACCCTGGCATTCATACAAATAATATGAATCTTGTACATTTACACCATAAGCACCAGTATTGTCTTGAGTAGAAAAATCGATATAACCGACTGTAGCAGGATCAATGTATTTGAATTTAGCATCCATGTTGTACACAGATTCTGACCATGCTTTGGATTCAGTCTCAGTGAAGAAGTGCAGACTATCTGAATATGTAAGTCCATTTGTCCGCATTCTAGCATAAAGTTCTGATATTCTATCTGCGAACGCATCTTTAAGATTTAACCATAATACAGATTCTGCTCCATTGAATGCATATCCAGAACCAACTTTATCTGTAGATTCAACATTTGGAGCGTACAAAGAATAACCAGTGTTGTTAAGAGAAAGAATAGAGTCATTATCATAAAATATAGGATAATAGATATATTCTTCTTCATCTTTGACCCAATAAGCGACTTCTTTTGAAGCAGTTGGTGTATCTGGTTTAGTATTGCTCCATGCATATTTTACACCTTCATTATTTGGTTTGCCAATTGTTCCACCTCTAAAACAGCATAGATTGGTAGTACCGTCATTCACACGTCCAATAGAATCATTCTTTTTATCAGTAACACTTGACTTGTTGTCATAGTTGTTGAACTCATCTATAAGAGTAGCAGTAGATCCAATAGTTTCTAAAGTAGAATAATTTGTAGTAGAAGTTACTTTATATAAGAACAGTTTAAACTTCTTAGTAATATTTAAACCAAATGTCGGTCCAATTTCTAGATTGCCAGAACCAGCAGCCACAACAATTCTATCATTTGGCTGTATAGTATTTCCAGATCTAAATACCCAATAACCCTCTTTATTGGTAACACCATCATCATCTATGTATGTTTCATTATATGCTCCAGTCTCATCAACTTTAATAAGAGCATAAGCTCCAGTCAAATCAACAGCTTCTGATGTAGGATTGTATAATTCTATCTGCTTTCCTTGTCCACATTCATTGATGACGATGTGGTCTTTTATCTGTTCACCAGGTTCTATTGTTTCACCAGGTTCTACAGGAGTTGGATTGTAGATGACACCTTCTGAATTTGGTTTGCCGATACTTGGCGTAGAGAAAATAACGAATTCATCTGAACCATCAATTTTTCTACCATAAGACATTCCGCTTGGAATGTATGTTATTTTAGACAAATTATCAACATGATCTATCAGTTGGCCTGATGTATTGAACAGTTTATAATCGAATCCTTTATCATCACTCATTCCAAAGCTAGGTCCAGCTAATCCATCACTCTGTACTGGCACAACTATTCTAGATTTTGCAGGAACGAGAGTATTTAAATTGGTAGAGTCGAATACAAATGGTTCTTCTAATTTATCATCTTTATATAAAGAATAACCATTCAAATCGATAGCTGAATCTGTAGTATTGTATAATTCTAACTGTTTATTTGGCTTATTTGGATTGAATTCATTCATCACAATAGTTTTTGTGCTTATGGTGTCATATATAAGAACTTTATACACATTCTTTGTATTTCCAGTATCACCATTGTCACAACCTATATATGCATTGTTATCATCAATCGCCAAAGCTTCTGGATTGTCGACCTTCGTTAAGAATGGCAATGAATATTTTGAAATGAAATTGCCAGTTGAATCACATTTTATAATTGCGCATTCTTTTGAATCTAATACATATATGTTAGTTCCATCAAAATATAAATCGGCTATTTCTGTAACATAATCACTTAGATTCTTAACTTCTTTAAGTGTAGGAATCTCATCTTTTAAATTGAATTTATAAAGTGTTGCAGTATCTTGATGTCCAATGAAAAACTTTTGTTTTTCATTATATGTAAGACCTTCAAACCCGTTTTTTGACGTTCCAATCTTATCGCCATCTTCAAATGTCACTACTTTAACTAATTCTTTTGTGACGTTATCATATGTATATATAATGGCAGGTCTTTCATTTAAAATATAAAATTTATTGTCTAATGTACTATATGTTATAGCTTCAAAATCACCAATTTTTCCATTATCAGTAGTTGTTCCAAAAGAAGCGTCGAGTGAATTAAATGAAATATTAGTAGTTGTCATATTTGAACTACTATCTATGAATGACATTTCATAAATTGCACCTTTATCACCAACACCATATAATATAGATTTATCTGCTCCAAAAGTAAGGCCAGATAAAGATTCTGCTTTAGTATCGAATCCTGTGTGAACTGATAGTGGTGTCACATCAATTTTTGGTTCATCAGGTACTATTTCTTCATTCGCTTTTCCGATTGTTGGTGTAGTGAATACTTTCCACGTTTCAGAACCATCTGGAAATCTACCAAATGAACCACTACCGCAATCTATGATATTCACTTCAGTAGTATCTGTTATATATGGCAAACCCTCTGCTTCAAATGTATTAGAGAATGTAATAACTGAAACTCCAGAAGAATCTAGCATTTCAAAACTCCAGTGTTTTGCACCACTTAATCCGTAAGACGGACCAGAAATATTGTCTGCAGATTTAAATTTCCAAACACCATAACCATGTGAAGAAATTGTAGCACAGACATCATTTTCAGAAACAACATAATCTGGTCTAGCTACACCCGCCTCATCAACACCTTTCCAAACACATCCAACCAATGATATGTCATGGTCAGATGTGTTGTAGAATTCGATGTTCTTTTGTGCTGGTGCAACTTCATTGACAACAATTTCACCAGGTTTAGGTCCAGGCGAATTTGTAGTACTACGTTGTAAAACAACATCATTATTCTGTTGCATATGATATATTATTGTTTTATTATTTTTAAATTAAACATTATACTTGTAAACTGGTTTGAAACCTGCAGCTTTCGCTTCTTCTTCACTAGAGAAAGCCGCTGCCGGTTTAATATTGCTGCTTGTAGGTTCATAACCCCATGATGCGAACATCATATTCTTGGCGCGTTGGTCGATACAAGCGAAAAACTCAGTTATTATATAGTAAACTATTGTAAAATCAACATTCATGTGTTTAGAAAGTTCATATGTGAATTTTCCTAAGCGGCATTCAGCTGTATCATACTCATATGTTTGGTTTCCATATTTGACGGGTGCATCTAGCAAGAAATCATCTAATACTGCATATTCCTCCCACATTAATGATAATGTATTGAAACTATAGCATTTTTTATAATGCTCTGTATCTTTTTCATCATTGATATAATAACATTTGGTAGTATCTACATTAGTGGCTTCTTGATTATATTTTTCACCTTTTATGAATACTTTGTTTACTGGATCAAATGTCGCAGTATATCCAAAGAATGGATACGATGTGTCACCTCCCCACTCACCAGTTTCTTTATCGACTAAAATCTGTGGTTCGATTATATAATCAGTAATATATTCTGTTTCTGATCCTTCCTTTTTGACTGCATATCTCATTGGATCACTATTCAATGATGGAAGTTCTTCTCCCTGTTTATTTGTATGAGATTCATCAAAATATACATCTAATGATACATAATATTTAGTTCCTGCACCACCATTCACTAATTCAGTATATGAACTATTCCATGCAGTGGGAACATTTTTGCCATTATGCTGTCCATTTCTATCTGTAGATGAAACCCATTTACATAATTCTTTCCAATGAGTTGGAACGACAAGCTTATTAGTCATGTCTTCAAGAAGTTGATCATTATCTGGATGACGGTTTTCAAATGACTCCATCCATGCTGCTGTACCCGGTTTTTCTACAGAATCTGAAGTAAATGTACTGTCTGTGACATTTTTAAATTTTGATACAGCAGTTGAGTTATTTGTAAATTCCCAACATTCTACAGGAGATTCGTAAGTCTTTCTATCATCAGAACTTGCATTGTCATAATAATCTTCATTGAATGTTGTGAACTTCTGATTAGTGATTGGATTTACAAAATTATCAACATCTGTGAAACCAAATACATTCTCCGCTCCTTTATCTATATTGAAATTGTATTTTCCCAAGAATGTGTAATTGTCACTAAATGAAGGACGCCAGAACATCGCTATAGGATATCCGTCGATAGAAGTACGTATACTTACATCTGTCATTTTCTTATCACCAACTTTAGCAGATAAGTCATATTCGGCTTTTTGTGGTGGTGTTAAGAAATCTCTACCAAGACTCTTATATAAGAAATCAACATATTTAGCAAGACCAGTATTATGTGTTGAAGATGAATCCATGAAATCTGCTTTAAGACAGAAATCTGCAGCTCCTAATGATGTTATGTTTTCTACATTAGCTCCCTCTAAGTCTTCTGGATAATCTCGCAATTGGTAATTTCTTTTATAATATTTGAACATATCAGGATCTGTGCACATAGATTTGATATATTCAGCTGGTGTCATAGAATTTTGATATTCTCTTCCAAGAGTACCGGTAAACAAGAATGTTGGTTTCTTGGTAGTTATCAATTTTTCATATGAAGCTTCAGAACCGTCGAACGATTTATCACACTTGAATATCAATTTATAGTTCTTACGAGGATAATATTGTGAAGACGTACCTTGAACACTCATTCTAGCATTGAATGCGATAAATGATTTCGCCCAAGGGAAGCGTTCTTTTGTCTCATCATCCAAGTTGTCACAATTGAATACTACACAATAACCTTGTTTGTTCTTTTTATTCATTGGAAGAATATGCTGTGGATTAGTGAATCCAGCATAAGTAGAAGTACTCTCACATGTAATATACATACATGGTATTTTTCTACTTAATTTACCAGCATCTATTTCTGTTCCAGCATCATTAAGAATATTGTTTCTATTGAACAAATCAAGTTTTTCTACCGGATCCTGTGTGTCTGCGATATAGTTTTTGACAATATCTCTATCATATAAAACTTTATCATAGAATCTAATACTATAAATATCCACAGTAGCTTCATTTGAACCAATTTCTATATATGAAGGCTTCTTATTTTGTGTAATAGCACCATCACCATTATATGATACTGTTTTTACACATATTCCATTGATATACACTTTTAAGAATCTCCACCAACCAGCAGCGACTGAATCTATTGCCTCATACACTTTCGTAGATGGGTTCCATATGTCGACAGGATGTGAAGCATTTCCGGCGTCATCTGCATGCTGTGGTGTCATTACGAATGATATTCGCATACGTTCCTGTTCTTTAAATGGAATGTTTATGCGGTTGTCAGCAGTTCCAGTATATTTGAGATCACCAGTTTCCCAATAAGCATTTGTCGCATTTATTGTTATTCCTCGAGTATCTGTTTCAGAATATGATTTGATGACAGTGGTTTCAGAATTTGAAAGATTGCTTGTAGAGAAATCAAATTCTATCGTCATTCCACTTTCTGAATGGTTCTTAAGAAACAGTTCATATGGAATCACGCATTTTGCACCACCAGACACTCTCAATGATGTTGTAGCTCCTTCTGTATGCCAACCTGACAAGTTGTTCCACGCAAAACCAGTCAATTCTGCAGTCACATCTCCAATTTCAGATTTCCACTCATGCGAACCAGCATTATCACGGTTTTTAGCAGTCATATAAAGTAAAGCCCCTTCAACTGGTTCTAATGAATTTTCAGATTTACTAACAAGAACTTTTATTTTATTAGATTCTACTACTTTACTTTCTCCATTTTCGGTATAATGTGCTATTATGTATACATTATATGTTCCATAATCATCGAATATGTATGACCATGTTTTTACAGTAGAATCGACAGTCAATTTATTTATGACAATCGGTTCTTCATTATTCTTTTCTGCCACTAAATCTATTGTCGTGTTAGCAGGATTTATCTGATATTTGAATGTCGAATAACCATACTGCTGTACAGAATAATTTCCATCTACATCTTTGTCATCAGTACATTCGAATGCGATAATAGGAATATATCCTTTTGCAGGATCAAACCATATTATAGAATATGAAAGTACATTAGTTTTTATAGTAGTGTCATCATCTACTCTAGATTCAGCCCATATTTCAAGTGTATGTACACCATGTGAACGTAGATCTCCTTCTGGATTAGAACCAACTCTATTTGAAATCATCAAATCTCCAGATGCGCTGCTATTGAATGTCAAGCCCTTTATGACTGCGTCATTATCGACTTTATAATAGACATCTACCGGATTAGTGGATGCGACAGTAACACGTACTTTGATAGATTCACTCAATTTTGTGGGTTCTGGACTATAAGATGATGTCAATGTGACATTTACTACATTAATGTCTAATAATGTTTCTGTAGAATTTCCATTTATATCTGTCGCGACAATCTTTAGTGTGTGTTTTGAACCAGTAAATTTAGATGAAGGAATTCTATAAGAATTATAAACATTAACGCTATCATCATCTTTATTATAGTTATGTGCTTTACATATTCCACTGGCAAATTGAATTCCATCCAAATAGTATTTAACAGATCCAGTTGGACCAATTTGTGATTCTACTTTAGTAAATCCTTTATTTGGATTGTATTTCATGTAAGTGTTCGCAGATGAGAAAGCGTATTCTACTATATAATCTGCACCTTTCGCTATAGAAGTTTCAGCGATACCACCCTTCAAATAAAGATGCGTCTCTATAGTTATGTTAGCAGTTCCACCACCTCCAGAAAGTTCAACATACATATCTTCTGGATCAGCTGGGTCATCTTTACCCCAACAGTATAATATGTTGTTTTCTGCGTCTATATAAAGTTTTGACGCATCTCCTGTTTTTGGAAATTCATCATATGTATTATATGTACATATTTCACGAGCAGACTCAATCAATTTATTAGTTTGAGTTTTAGTGTAATAATCTGCTAAAACTTTATTGATGTCTTCAGCTGCCTTTATCAATCTGTCTAGAGTCTTGTCATCTAATAGGTCATCAAGCTCTTCTAAACGGTCAACATATTTTGATACTTCAGCAGTAACTTGTTTTGAAACATAATCATGGATTATACCGCCTTCTTTAGTAGTCTCATCATTTATTACTGCATATAGAATACCTCCGGTCTCCTGTGTCTTATCAGTAAAAGCTTTGAATATGTCTTCAGCGAATTGTGCTAATGTAGTTCCCTCTTCTATAGAATAATATACAGATTCATCTTCTGTTTCGCCATGAATGACTTCAACAATGACCTGTTTACCAAAAACTATCTCAGAAGCTATACTAGAACCCAACCTAGTATCACCTCTAAATATAGTGCCATATTTTCCAGGAACTTCTTTACCATTATCACCAATCACAGTGTCATATATAAAATAAACAGTGTTTTGGTCCTTTTTTTGAATAGCATTATACTTTTCTCTAGTACCAAACGCGTATTTTACACGCTTTTTTGCCATAATATAAAGGTTTCTTTTATTTAAATTATTTATTTATAAAATGTCTATATGTCTAAAAAAGATAAATGAATATACAAA
>OIWQ01004320.1_pt1 | contig 11585 bp, 21 predicted proteins | sample 1587571 | NCBI WGS metagenome assembly OIWQ01 (sample SAMEA3888910, study PRJEB22519) | human gut metagenome | biome: human gut; feature: human-associated habitat; material: faeces | place: Denmark | collected 2010 | reverse complement strand
CAGCCACGCTGGGATTTGCTTTGCTAAGGTGGTATCCACCACCAGCGCCACGCTGGCTGGTGACAATTTCACTGGTGCGCAGCTTCGAGAAGATTTGCTCCAGGTAAGACACAGACAGCTTTGATTCTTTACTGATCGATGCGATGGAAACAGGGCTGCCATTGTAAATTCTGTTGAGAATGGCAACGACCTGAACTGAAGCCACCACACGTTTCATTCCAAACTCCATAGTTACTTCCTTACTGATGCTGGCAACAGCCATTGGTCAAACTCGTTATTAACGAACTACGGTCTGTTGGTCGGCAGACGGGTCGCCCTTCTGGGCAAGCGTGTAGCAAATCAGTCGAATGATGACTTCAATGCGATTTAGATGTACGGCCTGACACCGCACTGGTTTACGTGCGAAATCGATCATGGATTTATCCTCTTGTGTTGCCCTTGTCGCCAGGCTGGCGGAACGTTGAACCTGCTGCGTGTTAATGCCTGTCATCTCATCCGGTGATTCGTATGCCGCCGGCAGCTACTTCGTGGGCGTCCTGCCTCGATGACTGTCTTTGTGTTGGGAATAGTATTATCGATCTAATCGATATATGTCAAATTAAATCGATATCAATGAGTGTGAACAGCTCACCGATTAGTTTATCGGATTGATTTCGCATGCTTTATGAAGGGTACAGGAGTGGAGGGTTACTCGTTACTGGGGATTATCTTTCGTTTTTTTAGGTAAGCAGTAGCTACATCATCTAGCTCTTGTAGACGCAGTTCGATCAACTTAATTATCTTTTCTCTCTCATCGTCAGTGGGCAAAAGCTCAAATTGCTCCAGTAGCTTTTGTTCCTGGGCCGACTGAGGTTGACGTTTTTTTTCTGATGTTATGGCAGGAATAGTGTCAGCTTCAGTTTCTTCAAGAAAAAACCAATAAAGTGGATAGCCTGTAGCGGACTGAAGCCTATCTAGGATGTCAGCTCTTGGAAGTATATTAGAGTTACACCAGCCATTTACTGACTGGGCTTTTACTCCCAGTCTGCGTGCAAGTTCCGATTGAGATATTCCAAGATCATGGATGGCTTTTTGTAATCGCTTTCCGAAGTTCATATTCCTAGCCCGCTCAAAAACATACATCCGATTATACAGATTTTATCTGTAGCTCAACCTATCGATATAATTTGACGATATCGAAATAATTTGATTTACTCGCTTTACGTTCACTCCTCGAGACAAATCAATGAAGCTCACAACACAAAAGAAAATGTTAGCCATATGCAGTCAGGCAGAACTGGGGCGCCGTCTAAATCGGCGAGCTCAAACAGTTAATGGATGGTTCAAGAAAAAGGTACCCGGCGAGCTTGTTGTTCGCGTATCCAAAGCTCTCAATTGGCAAATTACGCCACATGAGTTGCGACCGGACCTTTATCCAAACCCCACTGATGGTTTACCTCAAAAGGAGGCCTAATCATGCAATCAGCCACGCATCAACATCATAGCCAACGTTTAGCTATTCCGTTGAAAACGGAAAATCATTTTAAACCCCAGCGCCGTGACGGCATTCAGCACCGTGCCATATTGGCCGCCGTTCGTGAATGGGAATCGACATTACCAGGACAGGCACAGGAACGGATCGCTCAGCTGGTGGCCGAAGAGTGGGCCAAGGCAGATGGCCGCGGAATTGCTGTTAATAAACAGAATTTATTCCGATATCTGAAAAACGAGGGCGGTTCGGAAAAGTACACGGCTTACGTTATGCAACTGTCAGGTTCAATTATTGCTGCTATGCCAGTTCAGATTGCCAGAAAGCACGGATTAAGTAATGCGAGCACAGAAGCAGAGCTGGTGGCGAACGCTATCAAAGAATGCAGTGAGGCACACCATGCGAAATTAATTGGCGCGCCATTACAAAAGCTCGAGAAGGAAATTCGTGAGGCGGCAATCGCATTATTCAACATGTTACCTGCTGATGCGGCGGGACCACTACTGGCGAGCATAAGCGCCGTAGCGCCGCAATTGTTTTAATCGAGTTTTGACCAATGACCATTATTACTGCAACTCGCGGGGTGAAGTATGCCTAATCCTTTGGCTAAGGCCATGCCTAAGAGTAAGGCTAGTAACGAGCCTTACCGTAAGGTGAAGATCACCATGTGGGATGATCCTAAATTTCGAGCCTTATCACCACTCCCGCCAAGTGGGCAGAGTCTGTTTATTTACCTGCTTACAGGCCCATTCACGGGGATTATACCCGGGCTGTATAAGGCGGGAAGGGCGGCTATGGCCGAAGAATTAAACTGGGAAGTCGAAGCCTTCGACTTAGCCTTAGGCGAAGCCATAGCGTTAGGTATGGTGGAAGCCGACCTTAAAGCCAGAGTTTTTTGGTTGCCTAACGCGGTGAAACATAACCCTCCAGCATCAGTGAACGTGATCAAATCATGGGCAAGATCGTTTGAATTACTGCCTGAATGTTCACTGAAAGATAAAGCATATGAAGCTCTCAAAGCCGCCTGCTACGGGGTTTCTGACGCTATGGGGACGGCTTTTGATAAGGCTTTCGCTTTGCCTAAGTATAAGGCTAAGTCTTTGGCTAAACCTTTGCCATCAGGTATCCAGAAAGCAGTTAGCAGTAAACAGATCTTAAACCCCTCTCTTAACGCGGGCGCGATGAAAAATCCGAATGGGGATGAACTGCCATCCCCGGTCATGCCCCGATACCTGGACGGTGTTGATGAACCGATCGGGAAATTCAGCATGACAGATAGCTGGCTTCCCTCCAGAGACTTCCGACAGCGCGCTGCATCGTGGGGTATCCCCCTGCCTGAACCAGATTACCTTCTGACTGAACTCGCAGAATTCACCGCGTATTGGGAGTCGGAAGGGAAAGTTTTTACACAAATCCAGTGGGAACAAAAATTTGCCCGACATGTAGCCCGGGTGAGAACGCAGGTAAAACCAGAAACCGGAGGTAACAGTCATGTGGGAGCAGGATCCGAACCAACAGCATCCCGGGCAGTTCAGCAAATTCAGTCAGCACACGCAGAGTGGCGCCGCAGGAATGGACTTGATGGCGACGGAAACAGCCTGGCGACTGTGGCAGGTCATGGGGGAGGTGTATTCGAACCGATGGACCCAGAAGAACGGGGCGGAGCCTTCGCCTATCTGGATAGCCCAGATAGGTTCGATGACTGAACCTCAAATTCGGCTGGTCTGTCAGCAGTGCATGGAGCGCTGTGCGATGGGAAATACATGGCCGCCTGACCTGGCTGAGTTTGTTTCTCTGGTTTCAGTGAGTGGAGCGAATCCATTCGGACTGACATCGGAGCAGGTTATGACGGAATACCGGCGCTGGCGCAATGAGTCATATCGGTATTCAGGAAGCGATAAATATCCATGGCCTCAGCCCGTGCTGTATCACATCTGCATCGAAATGCGCAGAACGGGCGTTGAACGACAAATGACAGAGGGGGAACTGAAACGACTGGCGGAAAAGTTACTTACGAAGTGGTCAAAGCATGTTGGTAACGGACTAAGTGTGCCACCAATTCGACGTCAACTGGCGGCGCCGCACCATCCGGCGGGACCAACGCCAGCGCAAATACTGATGGAAGAATACAAACGCCGCAAGGCGGCAGGTTTAATTAACTAAAACGAGTATTGACCAATGACCATAGAAATCTCTCAGAAAGACCGGGTAGCGATAGTGGTGCGCCATACCCCGAACTGCGTATTACGTGACGTATGTGAAGCACTGGATATTCCATCCGGTACCGCTGGTAAGTTTCTGCGCGCGCTGACTGTCAGTGGCACAGTCCTGCGCACTCACAACGGAACTCAGTATGTTTATAACATCGCTCCGGATGCAGAATTACCTGACGTAAAACTGCCCTTCATGGAAGAGAAAAGCGATCCGGTTGAAACGCAATTAGCGGAGAAAATGGCGAAAGACCTGAAGTCCAGAGGACTCTGGCGGCGTGCGGCAAAGGTATATACCGACATGTTAGACATTGCCCGTAGTTCAGCTGAAGTGTCACGTATAGCGCAGCAACGTAATGAATGTCTGCGTATGGCCCGGAGATGATCAGCATGCCAAGACCAAATACACCAGAAGAGCAGGCGGCACTTATCCGGGTGATCATCGAAGAGGTGAAAAGCCGTGGACGCTTAACCGTTAGCGAGGCATCACAGATGTTGTCGCTGCATCGTCAGACTGCTGAGAAGTATTTCCGCGTAGCAGCCGAACGCGGCGAACTCATTCGTTACGGTCGTCTAGGTTTGTTCAGGGACCAAAAGGCTGTAATTGATTTCGATCTCCAACGATTCTCATACGGTTCGAGTAAGCCTCTGATTGAGTTACCAGCAGATTTTCGGGGAAGTGCGGTTATGCGTCGGGTTATAGATATCGTGGGGAGGATGCCAGCATGACAACCGAAAAACTGGCGTTGAATTATGACCCAGCCGATCCCGACAAGATGCGATTACCGGCTGGCATAACATGTGGTAATTGCCACGATATCCATCGTTGTAAAGCAATTTTTGGACACACGGAGTCGAACACATATTGCGATTGGTCACCGTCGCGATTTACTGCTGGCATTGGCGTGAAGGGGGGGTGAGTCAGTGGAAAAATGTAATCGCTGTATTGTCGGCCTGATTGGGTCGCAGCCAGTTCTTTCCAGTGACTGGGCTAATGCGGTCGTAAATTTTGAAATCGTAATTGCTGACTGGAACGAGAAAACCAAACGCTTTGCCGTTCCGCATCCTGGATTCGCCCATAAGTTCAATTACTGCCCGCATTGCGGAAACAAGGTAGAGGACTAACCCATGACAACTAACAACCACCCGGCGCACGGTCCTGTATCACTCGATCGCCTGCACCAGATAAGCGAAATACTCAGCAAAGCAGCAGCACAAAGCGACGGCGGTAATCTCGGCTACGCAATGGCTGATGCAGTGAAGGTGATTGATGGGGTTCTGGAGTCGATAGCCCGTGAGCAGGTACGCTGTGAACATGCAGCATGGTCAGATGAAACATTCGGCGATGTCGGTCCAGTTGGTCCGCTGAAGCACCTTTCCAAAGAAGCTATCGAGGCTGCTGCGGAACCAGACGAGATGAGCGAATGGGCTGACATGCAATTCCTGTTATGGGATGCGCAACGTCGTGCCGGTATCAGTGATAAGCAGATTACCCTGGCGATGGTAGAAAAGCTGGCGGTTAACAAAAACCGCCAGTGGCCAGAGCCGAAAGACGGTGAACCGCGACTGCATATCAAAGCGCAGTCAGAATCGGTGCTTCCTGGAATTGAATGCGATATCTGCGGACATGTATCTACTGACCCAGAGGGACGGCACTACTACTGCGAGGATAACAGTAATGATTGATAAATACCGTTTGGAGAATATGCGACGCGAAAGCGGCGAAAAGGGAGAACTCGGGACATGCCGTTTGAAGGTGACATGCATAATGCCCTAGTCGATGCGAAACATCAGGCTATGTATGTCTCAGCCATCTGGAAGCTGCTAATCATCACCCCAGATAACAGCGAGGCATAACATGACTGAGCAACCTGATGATCTCCTCACTCCGGGCGAGGTATGCCAGAAGCTGGGAATTACGCAAAAAACATTATGTAAATGGAATACAGAACACCGACACCGGTCTACATTGGCCCCGTGTAAAGTTCAGCGCTAAGGTTGTTCGCTATGAGCGCCGTAGCATAGAAGCTTTTATCCAGAAATGCCGGAGCCAATATTGATCTAATGTGGGGCTATTGTTTTTTAACAAATGCCCCTCATTTAACTTTTTTGTGTGTTAAGTCCAATTCTGACCCCACACATAAAATCACCAATACCTGCGCCAACACTGTTCCCATCAGCAACATAATCACCTTTGAAAGCTAATTTCCCATCCATATAGAAGAATCTTATCTCCCCATATCCACTATCACAGTCGGCATCTTTAATACTAACTTTGTAGTACTCTACTTTTTTATTTTTTGTTTGATACATGAACAAGGCAGATGAATCACCTTTTACATTTCTAAATGTGCCTTTTTTTGCTGAAAAAATGCCATCATCAGCTGTAGTAACCTCAACCCAGTTACTTGTCGTTTCAGCAAAAGCAACACTTGCAACAAAAAGAGCAGAAAAGCCCAGTAATGCGATTTTCTTAGCCATAAACAATATTCCATTTATTTAGGATTTTTCTTGATTCTATCTGTGTTTTAAATAACGTTCAACTACACACCGCATGCCTTCTTAAATGGGCATGGAGAGCCATTCAACCCCGTAGCTTTAGCAACGCAACTTGCGCGAGAATGTTCCGCTTTTAAGTTGCAGCGAGACAAGACTCATGAGTAACATAAAGTTAACCCGCTACGTCGGTTTTTCACTCTCTATTGTATATGCTATTTTTTATGCAATAAGAGCGATTCGTAGGACTCTTCTGGGGAAGGTATGGATTCAACAATCGACGAAGAAAAACGCATAGAATTTGAAAAATTCATCATTGAAAGGTTTGGTGATGCAGTTAATCTCCGCAGAGCGAAAAATGGCGGTAATGGATATATATCATGGGAGGCGGCTGTAGCATGGATTGTCTGGAGGGAGCGCTCATCCCATCATGAAGCAACGCCTACCTCTGACGGGAACTGAATTAGTATGGTGCTGCCCGGAGCATCCTGTCATTCACTATGTACTCCCGCTTAGCCACGTCATTTTAGATTTGATTTTGGTCCACCATGAGCGAGAAGCGGACCTGGAGAGGCGTTAGTACCGCGAACATGGTCACAGCAAAGCCAGAGCTATTTGGTTGCTCCGAACAGAATATTTTAGTTAGGGCTCGAAACGAGACTGTCGTGAAAACCTTATGTCTCTTCTATCCTGCATCTTCTTCGACATTGTATTTTCGTTGCTCAATATCCCATGGAAGCGCAGGTTGTTTGCGAACTAGTTTTCTTTTGCCGTTTGAGAAAAAATAAGTTCTGAGTTCTAAAAAATGGCGGCGTTTTTTCGTTTGAGGCTCATAAGTGATAAGAAAAAAAATCAAAGGCCTGCTTGCTTCACTCCATATTCTACTTGCTTTTTCAATAACAATATTGATGTTTTCATGCTGACAATATGAGATGAATGTGGAGAAATAGCACTTGTCGTTTTTTTCAAGCAGTTTGTCTAACTCGTTAACGCTATCTCTGTCAGCCTGATTATACTCCCACTCAACATAGGTTAAAATTTGATTGTCTGGATATTGTAGGACCGCATCGGTACGCCCGCCCTGTTCAAAAAATGTTCTTGCGCCCATTAACTTTGCACACTCGCGCATGACCAGGCCAACATGAATGGTCCAGTTGGAACGGTTGATATATTCACCTTTGAACACAGGGAAATCTTGATACCACACACAATTAAACAGACAGATAAAATCGCGCTCTACTCGCTTCAACGCCTCCCCCCATTTTTTCAATAGATGATTTTTAAACTGATAAGCAATATCTCATATCGGCTATTTGTTACTAGACTTTAGGATTTTAATATCTGTGTTCCGATTCATGTGCTTCAGGTTGTTAATTCGGATTGATTTCACCTCTTATCACTTATCCATAGCTGATTTATCTACCATGAAGTGAACAAAGCCCACTCACAGCACTAACCACTCCTTTGCTGATTGAAAAAGATGAATGCAAGTTGGATAACGCTTTGCCTCATGGTCATACAGGTGCTCATTGATGATGCGATACAGAGGGCGAATCTCTCGGGATTGTGCCGGCAGAAAGAAATTGCCGCTTAATATAACACTGCTAATTCAACCCACTACGTCGGGTTTTCTTTTTTTACTACTGACAGGAAATTAACAATTTGTGCTCTTAAATCGTTGATAATTTTCGTGCATAGGTATACTGTATAAAAATACAGTATATGCAATGGAGGCCATTATGAAAGTTGAATTAACCATTGATCGCATGAAAGAACTTCCTAAAGGCGCGGTACCAGCACTGGAGAAAGAATTGCTTAAGCGTCTGAATGATCACTATGACAATTGCAGGCTCACAATCCGCCGTGCCGGGTCAGATGGGTTAAGTGTTTTTGGTGGTGACAAGGACGACAAAAAGAAAATTGAATCAATCCTCCAGGATACCTGGGAAAGCGCTGACGACTGGTTTTATTAATTTTTTGGGTGTTACTTTGATCCCGTTTGCATGGGGGAGTTTAAGTGAAAGAAAAAGTAGAATTGCCCAAAAAAGGCTACGCAGTCATCAGATGTCACGATGGAGTCATCGTTGCCAGACTGCAATCATTTCCAGAATGTGAGCATGCCCTGATGTACCGGCGCGGCAGCATGGTGTCTTTCATGCCTCTTCAGGATGATGAAATTATTGGCACACCAACGTTGTTTACTCAGATGCTGGAAAGAGCTGGTTATCGCGTTACCCAGAAATCTGTTACACTCCCGTCGTAGGCCTGAACAACCTATACCTGCTGCGCCACAGGAGAAAAGCCCCATGGCGCAAGAACAATTCAAGCAATCACTCATACTGACGTTATCCAACGCCAGCGATTTTCTTTTTGCCTCATTCAGAGGTGCGTTATGAAGAAAAGCTGGTTTCAACATACTCAACTCACCACTGAGCAGGCTGACGAACTGGAAGCCCGCTATCACGCAAAGCAGATTAAGACAGAGCGTAGTCTGGATAATGACTTCATTCACTGGACGATCAGCGCGTTCTTGCCAGAAGTATCTAAGCCTCCGCGTCAGGACAGAACCTGGCAACAACGGATCTGGAGGTGAATGTGAAAGTCTATGATATCACCCCAATGGGCAAGCCCAGAATGACGCGCGCTGACAAATGGAAAAAGCGCCCCGAGGTTCTGCATTACCGGGCTTTCTGTGATGAAGTTCGTCTGCAGGGTGTTGAGCTGCCGGAAAGCCGTTCGCATGTCACCTTCATTCTTCCGATGCCAGCGAGCTGGAGCAAAAAGAAACGGACTGAGTTCAACGGTAAACCACACCAGGCTAAACCTGATTTCGACAATATGATGAAAGCCCTGATGGATGCCATTTACGAAGATGACGCTCACATCTGGGATTCACGCGTCACTAAGTTATGGGGAGAGAAGGGACAAATAATTATCGGGGAGATTGCAGAATGAGGGCGCTGCTGAAGCCGGTGATTGCGCGTGAGCTTGGAATTGTGCTGCTCAAGCCGGGCAGTGAGCTGATGTCATTATTCAGTTGTGAACGTGTGCTGGTGGAAAGCCAGGCTGCCTGCTGGCCGTGTTCCTGACGTTCGCCAGCCGCTGGCCAGTGACGAGTCCCTGTGGCCGTTCTTCCTGGATGAAAAAGTTATAAAGGCTGCTGGTGGTTTTAGTGGTCTTGATTACTGGCTTCTGCGTTATGGCGGTAGTTGCTGCCAGTGGCCACACAGTGATTACCATTATCACGAGTTAACCACTCTGCGTCATGAACCTGGATCGGTTCTCCTGTGTGGACATTGTGATAACCATTTGCGTGACCACCACAGCGAACAACTTGCAGAGCTGGCGAGACGTAATGTTATTAACTGGATTATCAACAGCATAATGGTAGCGCTGAATCTGGACCCTTCCAGAGAACTGTCGCTGGCGGAGCTTTGCTGGTGGGCTGTTCGTATGGGTGCTACCGACGCAATTCCCGAATCAGCAGCCAGTCGGTCGCTACGTATTCCTTCGAAAGAGCATCATTCAGTCATGCGTGAATGCGATATCGAACCGGGTGTAACCGCCACCAGCATCATTACAGCCAGAGCCAACGCAGTAACCGTGAACATGCCACCAGCGCAAGTTCCAGCGATTAAACCCGTAGTCGGTGTCCTGGTAGATCCCGAGTCCCCGCAAACCTATATGAAACGTCCGAAGAGGATCCGTTGGGCGAACCCCAGATATCTTGCATGGATTAAAACACAGCCCTGCGAATGCTGCGGCAAACCATCCGATGACCCACACCATTTAATTGGCTGGGGGCAGGGAGGGATGGCAACGAAGGCGCATGATATTTTCGCGATCCCCCTGTGTCGGCAGTGCCATACAGAACTACATAACGACCCGGTGAAGTTTGAGCGAAACCATTTACCTCAGCCGGTAATGATAATCAGAGTGCTGGACCGGGCTTATGGGCTCGGTGTTCTGGCGTAAGGAGATGTTTGATGCGTGATATGTATGAAGTGATGGATCGTTGGGGGGCCTGGGCTGCAGCTGACAGTAGCGGTGTGGACTGGCAACCAATTGCGGCTGGGTTTAAAGGATTATTTCCTCATGGTAAGAAATCTCGTCAACAGTGCGATGACGATGAAGGTATTATGATTGATGGATGCGTGGCTCGCTTACGCAAGTATAGGCCTGATGAGCATGAATTAATTATTGCTCACTTTGTGATCGGTGTTTCATTGCGCACTATTGCGAAGAAACGTAAGTGCTCAGATGGAACTATCAGGAAAGATCTACAGGCAGCACTGGGGTTTATAGAGGGAAGTTTTGCAATTGTTATCGAATAGAAAAGCAGGCCACTTGGCCTGCTTACTAGGGTTTACGCATTATGATTGTTTTCTAATAGTCTCTGAAAGAAACTATTTCGATCTGAGGATTTTTCTCTAGATTTTATCTTTTCAGATACAAAAAAATCCTTAATCGTTTTCGGTTGGTTTTTTTGGAAAGATTGTTTCATTTTCATAAGCTACCCTCATGTGTTCCCTTATGACCGAGAGAAGAAGTGATGGTTCAACTCTTGCTCAAAATAGTGTTTCCGTTTAACCCAAATGAATCCATCAGCTTTCGAAATTACTGCTACGTCAATTGGGCCGCCTACTGTCTCCGAGTCTTCTGATACTTTTCGTTTAAAAGCAGTAAGGTTAACGAGAGACTCTGCCATGTAAGCTAAATCTTGCTTAGGAAGAAACTTGATCATGTCGACCACCTTCCGCACGTAGTTTTCATGCATGAAATTCTGTATACGTTTATCACATTCAGCTACAGTGCTGTTAACCAAATCAAGTATAGCAGCTTGCGTCTCTTCTATTTTGTCATTTGGTATCACTTTAGTGATTGTTGAGTCAATACCTCCTAGCAGGTTAGCAATCGACTCTTGATATTCTTTATGAAGTTGTCCAAGTAACCCTTGATTGGCGCCTTGCATAAAGGCACCCACTTCTTCACTTTGGGCAAATGGAGTAACTCCACTTTCGCCACCAGATGAACATTTCCCTTCATTTTTGTATCGACGAACCTTATCATTAAAGTATCCACCTATATCAAATGAAAGTACTTTTGGGTAATAATCGTTCTCACCGTAGCCGGCAAAAACGATCCCAGTGATATTGCCAACATCATTAATTTTACAAATCATGGCAGCAAAAATGCTCGCCAGAACCTTGTAGAAATCTGGGGGAACATCAACTTCCGGGAGGCGTCCTAATTTATCGGCTACGATTCGAACACTAAGTCCATCACAAAATGCACGAGCGTCATCTAGGTCATCGCCAGAAAAACCTTCTAAAAAGTCCGTATCGGATAGATGTTCCAATAACTCCTGACAGTACTCAACGAATTCAGTAAAAAATAGCTGATGATCAAGA
>OIWQ01004317.1_pt1 | contig 11586 bp, 18 predicted proteins | sample 1587571 | NCBI WGS metagenome assembly OIWQ01 (sample SAMEA3888910, study PRJEB22519) | human gut metagenome | biome: human gut; feature: human-associated habitat; material: faeces | place: Denmark | collected 2010 | reverse complement strand
TAATCAAATTTATTATATAAATGAAATTATAATATCTAAAAAACTAATGAAAAGCTGGGACAAGAATATAGCGGAACAATTAGCTAAAAGTGTTAATGGAGAGGTTATTTGTATGACTGAGGAGGTTACTAATGAGTGATAAAAAATTAAAAGGGAGAATTGAGGAACTAGAGAACACTTTACGAGAAATACAAAAATATTGTAATCACTTACATAATGACTGTAAATACAATTTAAACGACGGTCATATTAGAAAAATAAGAAATATTTGTAAAAGAGAGTTAAACAAAGTAAAAGATAATAGGGAAAATATTGTTGACGAAAAATTTAAACAGTTAAGTATCTTTGACGAGGAGGTTACTAATGCCAATACCTAAAATATATAAATGCTGTATATGTCATAAGGTTTTAGACAGTAAACCTCATAGACTGGTACATCAAGAATACGAAATCAGAGGGTATGGTCAATATAGAAATAAACATAATTTTGACTTTTGCGACAAGTGTTTTAATCATTTTGCTTGTTGGATAGTTAAACATAAGGAGGTAACTAATGAAAAAAGTAGCTAAAATCATAGCAATTATTGGTATAGTGTTAATAATTAGTGGACTAATAATTGAAATAATTGTATTAAACAATAAAAATAAAGAATTAAATACTCAACTAATGGAAAAAACTGATAGCTTAGAAAGTTGCAATATAAGACTAATACAATATCAAGCTGAAAATGAGGCTCTATGGGATAACTATTATATGAACGTTAGCGAGTATGGGGGCGAGTATTATGAGTAAAGTAATATGTAGACGAATTGAGCCTTATTTTGCTGAAAATCACTTAATTGAAACTATAGACGAGTTAAAGCGTGAGTGGTGTAGAATTTATGGAGGTACACGTTATTGTAAGTTATATATGAATTATATGACTTATCAAGCGTTAATGCGTGAAATATATAATAATATACCAACTCCTTACTCTAATAGTTATACTGGAGAGTATGGTGTGGTTTTAGGATTAGATATTGACATAGACAATAGACTAGAGCCATTTACATTTATGATAAAGGAGGATAAACAAATGGACTTTAATAATATAAATATACCTAATTTTCTAGGTGGTTATGGTTTTACACCTAGAAATAAAAAGAATTTACCTAAAAAATACATAATAAATAAAGGAGCTACAGTATTATTTTGGGAGGACGGCACTAAAACAGTTGTTAAACGAGCTAAAGACGACGAATATAATAAGATTATGGGCTTTTTATGGGCGTATTTTCAAAAAACAAGCGGACTATCTAGGACTAAGGCTAATGAATACCTTAGAGGCTTAGTTGACGCTGACGAGTTAAAAGCTATTGAACTTATAAAAAGCGGAAAACTTAACGAAACTATGGGTAATATTACCGAGGCTTTAGGTAACGCATTAAAAAATATGGCCGATAGTTTTAAGAATAAAAACTAATGAGGAGGTTGGTATATGCTTACTATACATATATACACGGATACTAAATGTGAGCTAGAGATAGTAAAAACTAGGCTTAGCCTCCTAATGGATAAAAAAGAGAGGCTATATTGTAAGTATTTCCCTATTACACCAACACTAAAAGAGGTTATGGTCGACGGTGGAGAAAAGAATAACGACAAAATGGCTGACTATTTACACGAATTATATGAGACGGATATAGGAACTGGTAAAAGTTTAGCTAAAGAAATAGAGTATCAACAACAAAATATTGATAAATTACAAGGATATTTAAACGATATGACGGTTACACTATCTAAAATGAACGGCTTAGAGTATAAATTATATTATGAGATAGTTGTAGTTGGCACTAATATCTCTAAAGCTGTTGAAAAAATAGCCGAGGTAAGCAATAAAGATATTGGGACGATATGGAAAAATTACTATAGTAAAATAAAGAAAGATGTTAAGAAAATAGCCAAATATGGCTATGGTAGTCAAGTACAATGACCCGAAAGTACCTAAATATAGGTACTTTTTTACTTTGTACAGTAATAAATACAGTAATAAGCTAAATTTTTTGTATTATTTTAAAAAAGTAGAGTGAAAATACAGTAAAAAGTACGGTAAAATGTAAAATGTAGAAATACATATAAAGGATACTCCAAAAGGGGCGTCCTTTTTTCGTATACTGAAAAGGAGGACGTTATTATGGATAATATTATTGAGGTAGTACCCGATAAGGACGGTAAATTATTTATTACTTTATATGGTACTAGATACCAAATTGTAGTAAAAAAGCCAGCTACTAAACCAGCAAAAGCTGACAAATAATTGAACGGTATTAAACGGAACTGAACGGAACAGTAAAAGGAGGTGGTACGGTATGGCTATAACAATAAAACCTTGGAAAGAGGGCGACAAGATAACTCCTTTACAAGAGAAATGGATAGAGGAGTATATTAAATGTGATAACTTGACTGAGGCAACTATCAACGCTGGATATAAAACTAAAAACCCTAGAGCTATAGGTTATCAAAATAGTGTTAGATTTAAACCTATACTTGATAAACGTAGACTAGAAATAAGTAAAGAAATAAAAAGCAATAGTATAGCTGAGCTTGAGGATATATTTGAGTTTTGGACTAAAGTATTTAGAGACGAAAGCGAATATATGAAAAACCGTATCAAAGCTAGTGAACTGTTGGCTAAAGCTAAGGGTGGCTTTATTGAAAAAGTTGAGGTTAAAGAGGTTAATACTGACTGGTTTATAGACGAGGAGTAATATAAGTGGCTAGAAGATTAAACCCAGCTATATTTAACGACTGGGTTTATAAGGGTATAGACGACTACTCACACCGTATAGAGGTTTATATGGGTGGTGCTGGTAGTGGTAAGTCTTATGGAGCGACGCAAAAAGTATTACTTAAAGCATTAAAATATAAACGTACAGTATTAGTAATACGTAAGATACAGCGAACTATAAAACACTCAATATGGTCGCTTATGCTAACGCACTTACGTAATAGTGGTTATTATGACCAATGTAGAATAAATAGGAGTGATTTTGAGATAGAGCTACCCAATGGCTCTATTTTTATATTTAAAGGCTTAGACGACGAGGAAAAGATTAAATCTATTGACGGTATAACAGATATAGTTATTGAGGAGGCTACTGAGCTTACTGAGGACGAGTTTACACAGTTAAACTTACGTTTAAGAGCTTTAGTTGATTTTCCACAAATATATTTAATGTTTAACCCAATAAGTAAAAAGAACTGGGTATACAGTTATTTCTTTACTGGCGAGATACCTTTAAATACAAAAGTAGTAAAAACTACTTATAAAAATAATAAGTTTTTAAGTGCTGAGTATGTCGCTGAATTAGAGCGACTACAATATCGTAACCCAGCATATTATCGTATTTATACCTTAGGAGAGTTTGCTACTTTGGATAAGTTAGTATTTCCTACATATACGACTAAGATTATTAGCGACGAGGAGGTTAAAGGACTACCACGTTGGATAGGACTAGACTTTGGTTATATCAATGACCCGTCCGCTTTAGTATGGGGAAATATTGATACCAAAAATAAAAAAATATATGTACGTGGCGAGTATGTACGTAAAGGTATGAAAAACGACGAGATAGCTGAGACAATGATAGACTTAGGAATACATAAAGATAAATCTTATGGAGACTGTGCTGAGCGTAAGAGTATCGACGAAATTAAAGACAAAGGTATAAACATAGACCCTACCGAGAAAGGTAAAGGGTCTATTATTCACGGTATACAATGGATAGCTCAATATGAGCTTATAGTAGACGAACGTTGCTACAAAGTACTCGAGGAGTTAGAAAACTATACGTGGAAGAAAGACAAAAAGACTGGAGAGTACATCAACGAGCCAGTTGATACCTTTAACCATACAATAGACGCTATTAGATATGGTCTAAATAAATACATAAAAGGAACAAAAACACCAAAGGTTTACGCTAAACCTATTGGGCTATAAGGAGGTGTAAGAGATGTATACATTACCAAAGGATACAAAGATAACAAATCAAGTACTAAATGATGTAATTGAGTATAACGAAAGATATAAAGACCGTTATAAAATGTTAGAAAATTACTATCTTGGTAAGCAAGCAATAATGAGCCGTACCAAAGAGGATAGATTAAAAAATAATAAAGTAATGATAAACCACGCTAAATATATAAGTGATACTAACGTAGGATATTTACTTGGTAACCCAGTTGATTATCAAGTTAGCGAGGGGTACGATATAGACCCGTTACTAGACGCATACAAAAAGCAAACTATCAATGACTTAGATAGTGAAATAGCTAAAGATGTGTCTATTTTTGGTTTACAATATGAGTATGTATATGCTAATGAACAAGCTGAGCCTAAGAGTTGCGAAATAGATAATAAAAACGCTATTATTGTGTATGACGATACTGTAGAACACAATAAGCTCTTTGGTTTAATATATCGACCTATTTATAAAGGAGAAACTTTTAAATATTGGGAGATTATATATTGTGATAATGCTGTAATACGTACTTATAAATCATATAGCAAGAGTTTAAATCAAGTTGGAAAAGACCAAGCCCATAAGTTTGGTAAAGTGCCAATGATACAATATAAAAATAACCCCGAGCTTTTAGGAGACTTTGAGCCAGTTATAACACTAATTGACGCATACAATTTATTACAAAGTGATAGAGTTAATGACAAGGAGCAATTAGTAGACGCTATATTATGTATGTATGGTATGGACTTTGACGACGACCAAGCCGAAATGTTAAAAGATAGTCGTATGCTGGCTAATATACCAGTAGACGGACGAGTAGAATACTTAGTTAAGACGTTACAAGAGGGAGATGTCGACGTATTAAGACAAAATCTTGAAAATGATATACACAAAATATCAATGGTACCTAATATGAGCGACGAGAACTTTGTAGGGAATAGTAGCGGTGTAGCTATTAGATATAAATTATTAGCTTTTGAACAAAACGTAAAAAATAAAGAGCGTTATATGGAAAAGGGACTAATGGAGAGGTTTGAGTTGTATAACAATTACTTAGTCGCTATTTCTAAAATGAGTGAGGTACCAGTTGAGGAGGTAGACGCTGTATTTACAAGAAACCTACCAAGTAATGATTATGAGGTATCACAAATGATAAATAATTTAGCTGACTTTGTTGATAGTGAGACACTAATAAGTCAATTATCATTTATCAAAGACGCTAGCGAGATAGTTGAGGCTAAGAAAAAAGAGGACGAGACTAAGCCAAAAGACCCATACGACGATTTATTCAAAAATAATCAAATAGGAGACGCAAACATTGAAACTCAAGAAAATGTGGGCAACAATAGTGAAGATACTAAAAATACTTTGGACGATACTTTAAATAAGTAGGAGGTGCTGACCTATGGCTAAAATAAAGGTTTATAGAGGTATCGGTGCTGACACTAAGGAAGAATTAGACAAGTATATTAAAGAGTTTTATGATAAAAGTATTAAGGCTCAAGGATATGGTGGCGGTGGTAATTTAGGAAATGGTATCTATTTTACAACTAACAAAGACGAGGCTATAGCTTATAGTAAAGCTAATGATTATAAAGAGTGGAAATATAGCCACGTTTTTGAGGTTGAGATAGATACCGACGACTTTTTAAACACTGATAAAATAGACGACGATAAAATGTTGGAGCTTGATAGTGAATATAAACGACTTGACGCTATTATGAAAAGTGGGTATTTTAATGACGATACATATAGCCAATGGATAAAAGCTCAAGATAGAGCGTTAGAAAAGTATGTAAAACTAGAAAACAAAAAGGGTGTTACAAGCGATAATATATTCAATATTCAAGATAAAGGAGCTATATTTGATGTATCTACTACAAAAGATACAATTAAATCATCTAATTATTGGGATAAAAGAGCCATTGAACGTATGACAACCGCCGAAAAACAAAGCGAAACTTATATAAAAAATATTAAAGAAATGTATAATCAAGCATTTAAAAATATTGACGGAGAAATTGCAAGAGTATATAAAAACTACTCCAAAGAGACGGGGCTAGATGTTGAAAAGTTAAAAGAGTTACTTACAACAAAAGAAACAAGTAAAACTTGGAAAACATTAAAACGCCAAGGCTTAGATAAGTACATAAAAGAAAACTATAAAAGCCGTATATCAAGACTGGAGCAAATACAAGCTCAAATATATGTTAAAGCAAAACAAATATACCCAAAGGAAGAATTACAAAATACAATGTGCTATAAAGGTGTTATAAATAATAGCTATTATAAAGCTGTTTATGATACTCAAATGGGTACGGGTTATGACTTTAGTTTTAATAAAATAGATAATAATTTACTTAATACGTTATTAAATGAAAAATGGAGCGGTAAAAATTATAGTGAGCGTATATGGGGAAATACTGATATATTGGCTGATAGTGTAAGTAAAATAGTAGGAGGGGCTTTATTAAGTGGTCAAGGAATAGAAAAGACTACTAAACAAATAAAAGATAGATTTAACGTTAGTAAATACTATGCTGAGCGTTTAGTAAGAACTGAGACAAACCACTTTAATAATGAGGCTGACGCTATGGCTTACGAAGAAATGGGAGTAAAAGAGTATGTTTTTGTTGCCGTTTTAGACAGCCGTACAAGTGAAATGTGCCAAGCAAACGATAATAAAAAATATCTTTATAAAGATAGAGAGGTTGGTGTTAATTATCCACCTCTACACCCTAATTGTCGTAGTACAACACGTGGATACCTTGGCGAGGAGGCTGAAAAACAACTAAAACGTAGAGCTAGAAACCCATTGACTGGTAAAAGTGAGTTAATTGATAATATTAGTTATAAAGACTGGTTGAAACAACACGATATAGTGGATACTAAAAATGAGATGTTTAAAACAAGCCAAAATGTTATTTATAATACTAATAGTTTGAAAAAATTAGATAGTAAATTAGTTGACGCTAATACAAAACAATTAAGCTCATTATTAAATAAATATCCCAAAGTTGCTAAATTTGTTAAAGATAATGGCTTAATGTTTGGAGGAAAGATTACAAATGCAATAGCTGTTACATCACATAGTTATGATATGAAACGTTTAGGTATTCATTTATCAAATAATTATTACAATAATTATAATAATTACACTAAAACGATAAAAGACGGACAAAAAACGGGTCAATTTATGCCTTGTAGTGATAAATATGTTGATACATACGCGTTAAATCACGAGTTTGGACATTTAGTTGAAAATCACTTGATAAACGAGTATAATATAAATAACCCAGTTGAGTACAGTAACTTTAAAACAAAGATACGTACATCAACTACTCAATATCAAGTACAAAAGGCTTTCAAAGAGTATGAGGGTAAAATATGTGATAAAATATCGCAAGATATATACGGTATAGCTCTAAAAAATAACCCTAATTTTGATTTAAACAAAAATTTATCATTATATGGTAAAACAAAGAGCCAAGAATTTTTTGCTGAGTGTTTTGCTAATATGGTTAGTGGTAAACCAAATGAACTTGGTAAAGCTATGGAGGAATATTTAAAAGGAGTGATGTAAAATGTTATTAGAGAAACCATATTTTTTAAAAAATAAAGAGTGGTATATCGAGCATAAAGGCTTACCTAGTTTTTTAGGAGGAAAAGTTAAAAGACAATATACTTTAACTGATAAAGCTCCTCAAAAAGCTATTGATAGTTATAATGAGTATTATAATTTATTAGAAAATGATAACATCACTTTAGATAACAAAGACGCTGAATAGGGCGTCTTTTTTGATGTTTGGAAATCTCGCCAGTTGTACTTTATATTCTTTAATTCAACCCCCTTTAAACTATATCTAGGTAAAACTTTAATAAACTGGGGCGAGACACGTAGCTTATATGAGGTTTAGGAGCTACTCCATAAATTAAAAATTGGTTATCAACAAGTAAGAACGCTTATAAACGTGTAGTGAGTTGATGTAAAAGGATACAGTAATAGCGGTAGCTCCCTTATCCAATAATAAAATTGGAATTAAGACGCAATAATGCGTCTTTTTTCATAGAAAAATGCAATATTTTAACATTTTGCGTCTTATTTATGACAAAAAATACAAAAATATTGTGTTTTTTGCATTTATGCGAGGAAAAAGAAAAATCTTTTGTAAAGGGTCTGTTGTAAAACGGAGCCTTATTTTTCTATTAAAGTTAGCCGACGGGCGTAAAACGGAGGAAAGGAGTTGTCTAACTATGGAAGATAACAAAAATACTACTCAAGGTACTAATACAGCTAATGTACCTACAAACGAGGACAAAAACGCTGGAAATAAAACTTTTTCTCAAGCTGATATGGATAATTTAGCTGGAAAAATAAGAGGCGAAGAAAAAGCAAAAAATGACCAAGCAATAAAAGACGCTGTGGCTAATGCTATCGCTGAATACGATAGACAAGCTAAATTAACTGAGGAAGAAAGAGAAAAGGAGGCTAAAAGTAAACGTGAGGCTGAATTAAAAGCACGTGAGGAACAAATTACTTTACGTGAAAGAAAATTACAAGCTCAAGAGTTACTACAAGCTAAACATATCCCTATTGACTTAGTGGACTTTGTAGTTGATTTAGACGAAACAAAGACTAGAGATAATGTTGAAAAACTAGCTAAAACTTATAACAAGTCAGTAGAGACTGGAGTTACTGATAAGCTAAAGGGAACTCCACCAACAGACTTTTCTAATAACAATAATCAAGATACCGACAAACCTAAAAAAGTTATGTCGGCTTTTTAATGCCAAAAAATTGAAATAGGAGAGTGATGTATATATGGCAAGACAAGACGCTTTAAGTATTTATATAAATGATAGTGATAAGGATAAATTAGCTGAAACTTACGGAGAAGTAATTGAGGCTATACAAAAAGGTGCTATTAGTGAACAAATAAAAAATAAAAACTATAGTGGAGACCCTACTACTGGTAGTGTTGAAATTGATAGATTTAAAAATGCAGAAATTAAAGATAAGGGTACAGCAAGAACTAACGCAAAAGGCGATAACGTTAAAGATACTGGTAAAGTAACTATAAATGTAGATACTGATAAGGAAATCGTTGAGGAAATCGCTAAAAAGGATATTAAATTATATGGTGTTAGCGGTATGGCTGAACGTAGAAAAGGTAACCACATCAAAAAATTAGAGGCTTACTTAGATAAAGAATTTTTTGCTTGTGCTGAAAAAGAGGGAGCAAAAGTTACTATCCCAGCAACAGCTAAAACAATAGTTGAAAAATTAGAGGCTTTAATACAGTCAGTTGAAACTACTGTAAACGACTGGGTAGACGGTGTTGACCGTGATATGTTAGTCTTAACAGTTACACCAAAGGTTTATGGAGACTTGGCTAACTATATTGATAGTGTACCTAATAGTTTAAATGGTTTAAATGACGAACTTTTCCATAAAGTTAAGATTTTCTCTAACCATAGACAAACTAAAGACGCTATTTGTATGTTAGACGGAGCTATCGGTCAATTAGTTGTTACTGACCAATACGACGCTGAAAAAATACCATTATCAAACGATATAGCACTTGAATTATTTTTCTCAAAAGGTACTAAAGCTGTTACACCTGACTTAATTAAATATGCTGATATTGTTACAGCTGGAGAATAAGTCGAAGATAACAAGCAAATAAAAATATATTAGAAAAGGTTAAGGTGGAATTATGAAAACATTTAAAAATTTAAAAGTAGGAGTTTTGGAAACAGTAAACGACGAATTGGCTAAACAATATGAGGCTAGACCAAGTATTTACGCTCCAGTTGAAACTGAAAGTAAAACCAATGAGCCTACTTTAAAAGAACTAAAGGAACAAGCTGACGCTTTAGGTATTGAATATAAAGCTAAAGTTACTAAGGCTGAACTTTTAGAAATGTTAGCAAACGCTAATCAAGAATAATTAAACAGTCTACTACTAAAGGAGGTGTTAATATGGACGAAATAATCGCAAATGTAAAGAAATACTTAAAAATAATCAATAAAAATATCGACAATATAGAAAAAGAAAACGAGGGACTTGTTGATTTTGCTATAAACGAGGTATTGGATAGAGTACAACTTTATTTAAACAGCGATACTATACCTACTAAGTTAGAGCGTATTTTAGCTAATATAGTTAATAATGGGTTAAAGAGATGTCTAAAAGAGATAGAAATATCAAAAGAGGACAATACAGCTGTTGACCAAGTTGTTACAAGTATTAGCGATAACGGACAGTCTATATCATACGCCAATGAGGTAACAAACTACTTTACTACAGTAAGCGACGAGGAGTTATTTACTGGGTTTAGTGGTTTGCTTAGTAGATATAGGAGGATAAAAGTTGTATATCCCAAAAACAATGAGGACTAAAATAGCAAGTGTATTTTACGACAAAGAGGTTGAGGTATTAGAAAAAGCTACTACCATTGACGCCGAGGGTGGAGTAAATACAAAAGGCTTACAGTCTAAAGATAATTTTAAAGGTAATGTTAGTTTTTCAAACTGTAAAAAGATACAAGAGGAGTATGGACTTGACTATAACATAGACATATCAATAACAACCGGTTATAACTTACTGAAAATCAATGATATTATTAAATATCTTGATGTAATTTATAATGTTACTGATATATTACCTAGTGATAGTCATATCCTAGTAGTTGCTACAAAATGGCGACAATAAAAAACGTAGACCGTTTACTAAAACGTTTAACTAATATAGCTAATACTGATGTCAAAGATACAATGGTTAAAGCTACTTTGTTAGTACACGCCCAAGCTAAGACCTTAGCTCCAGCTGATACTGGTAACTTGCGTGGTAGTATCCACCAAGAGGTAAAAGAAAAAGCTAAGTCTGTTGAGGGGCGTGTTTTTACTAATGTACAGTACGCTCCATACGTTGAGTTTGGTACTGGTAGTAAAGGTAATGGTACTTATCCATACAGTCCAAAAGGTTTAAATCTTACATATCGTAATACTTCTTGGGTATATACGCCCGACGGAGGCGAAACCTTTTATCGTACTAACGGACAAGTTGCTCAACCCTTTATGTATCCAGCTTTAAAACAAAACGAAAAAACCATAAAACAATTATTTAAAGACGAGGTAAAAGCTAAAATCGATAAACAATGTAAAGGAGGTCAATAGTTATGTACTTACCAAAAAGCGATATTTATAACAGTTTGAAACAATTAAATTACTATGTATCGCAAACTCAACCAAGTGAGTTTACTGAGTTACCAGCTATTATTTTTAGTGTAGGTAATAACTCTATAAATACTGACTTAGACAATAATATTTTGAGCCAAGATATAGAGATTATAGTAGATATATGGGCTGAGGATAGCGTTACGGCTAGTAAAGTATTATCTCAAGTTGAAAACATTATGAGAATAAATCTCTACAATATGTCGTTTTCGAGCGACGTACCAAATAGTGGAAATCTTTATCATATAAATAATAGATTTACCAAATTGTATAGCTAAAAGGAGGTAATAATATGGAAAAACAAGCTACTCGTACAATGGGTACTACTCTTACTAAAGGTAAGA
>OIWQ01004315.1_pt1 | contig 11595 bp, 11 predicted proteins | sample 1587571 | NCBI WGS metagenome assembly OIWQ01 (sample SAMEA3888910, study PRJEB22519) | human gut metagenome | biome: human gut; feature: human-associated habitat; material: faeces | place: Denmark | collected 2010 | reverse complement strand
ACGATCGTATTGTTGAGGTCGATGCCGGCGATACCCGTGGCGATCAGCTCCGAAGGCTGGATACGCCGGAAAGGGTTCACCGTCGGGCCGCCGATCTCGCGGGCCTCGCCCTCGATGATCTCGCCGCCCTCCAGCGGTTCGCCGTAGGCGTTGAAGAAACGCCCGGCGAGGTTGTCCGAGACGCGCAGCTTGGGAGGTTCGCCGTGGAAGACGACCTCCGAATCGGTGGCCAGTCCTTCGGTACCCGCGAAAACCTGCAGCGTGACGTTCTCGCCCATAATCTTCACCACCTGCGCCAGTTTGCCGCCGACGGTGGCCAGTTCGTCGTTGCCGACGCCCGTGGCGCGCAGCGTCACGGTAGCCTTGGTGATGTTGTCAATCTTGGTATATATCTTCTGAAATGCTCGTGTTGTCATGGCTTATTTGTTTTTTTCACTCACATACTGCTCGATCTGCTTGCGGTAGCCCTCGAATTTCTCCGACTTCCACTCCGAGTAGTTCATCTGGCGGAAGAGGTTGATAAGGCCCTTGAAGAACTGCGAACACTCCTCGAAATCGGCGAACGAGAACGTCTGGTTGCAGATGCCGAGCACCATCTTGTACATCATCTGCTGGCGTTCGATCGGGCAGTTGGCGTCGATGTCGTCGAAAGCGTCCTGCTGCAGGATCACGAAGTCGATGAGCTCCGACTTCCAGAAACGCTCGTGATACTCCACCGGCACGCCGTCGTCGCCCAGGATGTTGATCTGGTCGTTGGCCTCCTTGCCGCGCTGCACGATGGTCTTGCCGGCATAGACGAGGTCCACCCAGTCCTTCTCGATCTGGCCGTCGAGATACTCGCGGATCTCGGGGTACTCGAGGTATTTCGAATAGGATTCCAGCGGGTCGATGGCCGGATAGCGCTTCGAGTCGGCACGGCCCTGCGAAAGTGCGTAGAAACAGCGTGCGGCCTTCTTCGTCGATTCGGTCACCGGCTCTTTGAGGTTACCGCCCGCAGGCGACACCGTGCCGAGGAACGTCACCGAACCGGTCTCCCCGCCGACGAGCTTCACCAATCCGGCGCGCGAGTAGAAGTTCGAAATGATCGCCGAGAGGTCCATCGGGAAGGCATCCTGACCCGGAAGCTCCTCCAGACGGTTCGACATCTCGCGCAACGCCTGCGCCCAGCGCGAAGTCGAGTCGGCCATAACCAGCACTTTCAGCCCCATCGAGCGGTAGTACTCGCCGATGGTCATACCCGTATAGACCGACGCCTCACGTGCGGCGACGGGCATGTTCGACGTATTGCAAATGATGATCGTGCGCTCCATGAGGTTGTGGCCCGTGCGGGGGTCGATCAACTCGGGGAACTCCTTGAAAATTTCGACCACCTCGTTGGCACGCTCGCCGCAGGCGACCATGATGATGACATCGGCATCGGCCTGCTTCGAAATGGCGTGCTGGAGCACCGTCTTGCCGGCGCCGAAAGGTCCCGGGATAAAGCCCGTACCGCCCTCGGCCATCGGGTTGAAGGTGTCGATGGCGCGCACGCCGGTAATCATCACCCGCGAAGGGCGCGGTTTCTCGGTGTAGCAGCGCACGGCCTGCTTCACAGGCCATTTCTGCACCATCGTCACGTCGTGGTCCCTGCCCTCGGCGTCGGTCAGCGTGGCGACCGTGTCGGTCACCTTGTATTTGCCGGCCTTGGCAACGCTTTTGACCGTATAGCTGTCGGTCATCGTGAAGGGAACCATGATCTTGTGCATCACCCACTGCTCCTTCACCTCGCCCAGCCACGAAGCCGCGGAAACCTTGTCCCCGGCCTTGGCCAGCGGCGTAAACTCCCACTCGGCATTGAAGTCGACCGGGTCGGTGATCGAACCGCGGGCGATGAACAGCCCGTCCATTTTTTCGAGGTCGTTCTGCAGACCGTCGTAATTGCGCGACAAAATACCCGGGGCGAGCGTCACCTCGAGCATGTGCCCCTCGAACTCCACCTTGTCGCCGATCTTCAGACCGCGGGTGCTGTCAAAAACCTGGACATAGGCGGCGTCGCCTACGACCTTGATGACCTCGGCCATCATTTTGGTATCCCCTGCCCAGACATAGCAGATCTCGTTCTGGCCCACGGCTCCGTCGGCCTTGACGATCACGATGTTGGAGATGATACCGTTTACACGTCCTGTCGTTTTCATTGTATCTTTTATTGTTTATTTCTTGTCGATCAACTCTTTTCCGTCCAGCTCGGCCATCAACCTGGCAAACATCTCGCGGCCGCGGGCTGCGTCGAGCTGCGTCCAGCGGGCCACGATATTGATCCGCGCCAGGTAGGAAAGGATGGCGTTAATGTCGAAATAGTCGAACGTGGCCAACTCCGTGGCTTCGTTCCAGCGCACGAGGTCGATCTTGTGCTCCTTCTCGACGAGGTTCGCCTCGTCGTTCACGGCCGCGATCACCGCGTCGATATAGGGCAGTTCGCCCCGCAGTCCGAAATCGGCCGCCGAGCTGCGCTGCAACTGGTCGGCGACATCGCCGTCACCCACCACGACCTCCTCGACCGCACGTCCCGCGGCACGCGCCGTAACGGCAGCCGAGACGTTGCGCAGGTTCCGGTCGAAAGCCGACCATTCGCGCAGGAAATGGCTCCCGGCTTTGGCGCACGCGGCGTAGTAGGCCCCGAACAACTCCTTTTCGAAGCGTTGTGCAGTATCGACCTCCTCGGCGTCCTCGCCCTCCGGATCGGCATAGGCCCTCACCACGCGGGCGACCGCTTCAGGCAGCCGCTTCGGAGCTTTCAGCTCCTCCTCCAGCTCCTCGCGCGTCAGGTTGCCCAGCGGATTGTGCGCCGAGCGCCCCGCGCGCAGGGCGGCCATGTTTTCACAGTCGTAGTAGCCGTACAGGAGCCGCACCTCGCGGGCGTCGGCCGCCGTCACCCCCTCCAGAATCTCGGAGACGATGGCCCGGGCGTCGAACCCCTTGGTGTCGGCGTCGAGCAAGTACTCCTTCAGCCCGGCTACCAGACAATAATATTCGTTTGCGAACATAGCTTACGCCTTAAACAACAACTGGAAAACCTTGTCGCGCAGGTACTCTGCGAGCAGCGCCTCGATGTCGGCATCGGCGAACGAAATGTAGTAGCCGCCGTCCTTGGCGCCCACTTTGAAACCGGTCTTCACCTCCTTCGAGTAGCCGACCTCGATGCCGGCCGCCAGCAACTCCTGGGCGCTCTTACCGAACGCCTCGTCGAGTTTCTGACGCTCGCCCTCGGGAAGCAAGGCTTGCAGTTCGACCTTGCCCGAATCGGAACCGTTCCAGTTCTTCGCCACGGCGACGAGCATCTCTTTGATGAACGCCGGGTCCACTACGGCCTCTTTCACGCCGCCGGCCGTGGCCTTGGCGATGATGAGCGACGCGATCTCCTGTTTGAGCTTCGAAACGGCCTGTTTACCGGCCAGCGCGATCTCGGTCATGGTGTTCTTCTCGACATCCTCGGCTTTCACCTGCGCCTTCTTAACGATGTCCTCGGCCTCGGCGCGGGCCTCGGCGACGATCTTCTGCGCTTCGGCCTTGGCGTCGGCGACCAGCTTGTCGGCCTCGGCACGGCCTTTCTCCAGCCCTTCGTCGTAGAGCTTCTGGGTCAACTGTTGCAGTTTGTTTTCCATAGCGTTATCTTGTTTTGATTATTGTTTTGCTTTTTAACGTACAAATATATAAAAGATTATGCAGAAACCTCAGCCAAAAACGACAATTTTCCTATTTTGACAAGTTTCCGGCACAAAAGGAGCAAATCCCGTACAATACCTCCGGCGCCATATGGCGGAGATTGCCGCACGTCGGATAATTTTACTAATTTAGAACCGTAAAAACGACAGCTATGAAGAAACTGGTCCTCTTTCTCCTCCTCGCCTCGGGAGCAACGGCGCTCCGCGCACAACCCGATTCGCTCGACTACCGCGGCGACTACTACTTCTCGAAACGCGCCCGGCAGGAGCGTACCGCCGTACAGCCGCAGCACATCGTGATGCTGGGCAACAGCCTCACCGAACGGGGTGCATGGGCCGACCTGCTGCAAGACAGTCTCGTGATGAACCGCGGCATCGGCGGCGACTGCGTGGCGGGCATGACCGCGCGTCTCGGTGCGATCGTCGCGGGAAAGCCCCGGGCACTCTTCCTGATGGCAGACGTCAACGACCTGATCTTCTCAAAGATCACCCCCGAAGCACTCCTCGGACAATACGAACGGCTGCTGGACGCCATCCGCGCGGCCTCGCCCCGGACCACGGTCTTCATCCAAAGTCTGCTGCCGCTGGACGAGACACAAAATGAAGCCTGGTTTGCCGGCAAAAACGCCCGCATCGAGGCCTTCGACTCCCTGTTGCGTGAAACGGCTCGGCGGCGCGGGCTCGACTACATCGACATCCGGAGCCGAATGGCCCGCGACGGAAGGATGCCCGCGGAATACACCGTCGACGGCATCCACCTCAACGCCGCGGGCTACGCCGTCTGGACCGACGTCCTGCGGCCTTATCTCCCTTAAATAAAAGCGGATGAATAGTTGAACTATCCATCCGTTTTTCATGGAAGCGCAGAACCGGGCCGAGAGTAAGATGACATCCGGCCGCCCTAAAACCCGCTTCTTAGGCGGGCTGGTGCTGGGGCCTCAACAAATCCTGCACCACTTTGACAGGCGAGAAGGTCGTGACGGGCACGTCGACGAAAACCGTGTTCCAGCGGGCCATCGCGCCGTTCCACAGCCCCGGAAGCTCCTGGGCCCGCAGCTCCCGGCCTCCCGCCGATTTCGACGAGATGAAGCCCGTCGCAGGATCGGTGTATTTGCGCAGATCGAATTTCCGGCCCTTCGAATCGCGCACGCCGCAGACAAGGTCCACGGGATTGAAATGCGTGGCCGACTGCATCAACGGCAGGTCGTCGGGCGAAATCTGGCTCGACTCGGCGATCTGCAGCGACTCCGTACCGTCGGGGTTTCCGACCCAGAAAGGCCCGCCGCCCGGCTCGCCCTCGTTGCGAACCATGCCGCAGACGCGGATCGGACGGTCCAGCACGGCGCGCAGCAGCGCCGAATCGTAGTCGGCGGGAAGTTTTACGCAAAGCCGTTTTTCGATGAATTCGGCAATGGGCTCCAGCTCGGCTCCGCCCACTTCGAGGGCTTTGAGGTATTCGAAAGCCCGCTCCTCGAGGTCGAGCAGAATGCCCGCGAGCACCTTTTTATAACGAACCGTATCGCCGCGCCGGGCGTCGGTCGTCACGTTGTCGATATTTTTGATAAACACGAGGTCGGCGTCGATCTCGTTCAGGTTCTCGATCAGCGCCCCGTGCCCCGCGGGACGGAACAGCAGCGAGCCGTCGTCCTGCCGGAAAGGCGTGTTGTCGGGATTCACGGCGATGGTGTCGGTCGCCGGTTTCTGCACCGAAAACGAGATGTCGTAACGGATGCCGAACCGCTTTTCATAGAACGGCACCTTCTCGGCGAGCAGCTCCTCGAATCCGGCGACGTGCTCGGGAGAAACGGTGAAATGGATGCGCGCCACGCCCTTTGCGGCGGCATAAGTCGCGCCCTCGACCAGATGTTCCTCGACGGCCTTGCGGGCCCCTTCGGGATAGGCATGGAAGGTGACCAGCCCTTTGGGCTTGCGGCCGTAGTTCAGTCCTTCGTTCACAATGGCGCTGACAATGGCTTTTGCATCGGCCCCGGCCGGAAGCACAGCTTGCAATTCGGGCCAGAAGGCGAATTTCCCGATATTATCCAGCAGGGTGTCGATACCCTTGCCGCGCTTGCCGTCGTTGACGAACTCGAACAACTCTTTGAACATGCGCGTCGCGGCGCCCGAGGCGGGCACGAACTTCACGACGCCCAGCCGCCCGGCGGCAGCCTCGTAACGGGCCACAGCCTCGTCGGCCTGCGCCCGGTCGACCACCGTCACGCCGTCGCCCGGCGAAGCGGCCCGCACCACGTTCAGAAAAGGGAATCCGCGGCGAAAATTTTCCAGCTGGGTCTCGACCTGTCCCGGAGTGAGACCGTGATCGGCGATCTGTTGTAAATCCTGTTGAGTGAACATAGGTTATCGGTTTTGTGGCATAAATATACGAAATATTTGCGTAACTTTGCGCATCATGATCCGAGAATTTCACCAAATCAGCCTGCGCACGCGCAACAGTTTCGGCGTCGACCAGCAGGCCGCGCGCCTCGCAGAATTCGAAACGCCCGAGGACCTGCGCACGTTTTTCGCCGCGGGGATTCCCCGACGGTGGCTGGTGCTTGCCGGCGGCAACAACATCCTCTTCACCCGGGATTACGACGGCGTGCTCCTCACCCCCGTCGCCCGGCAGATCACCCTTTTGAGCGACGACGGCGAAGAGGTCCGCGTGCGGGCGGACGCAGGCGTCGAATGGGACGACCTGGTGGAATGGGCCGTCGAACGCGGACTGTGGGGCATCGAAAACCTCTCGCTGATTCCCGGCAAAGCGGGAGCGGCTCCGGTGCAGAACATCGGGGCCTACGGCTGCGAGGCCAAGGATGCGATCCGGCGGGTCGAGATGTACTGCGTCGAGACGGGCGCAATGCTGACGCTCGACGCCGCGCACTGCGGATTCGGATACCGCGAAAGCGTCTTCAAACACGACCTGAAAGGAAAGGTAATCATCACGGCCGTCGAAATCGCACTCTCGCATACGCCCCGCCCCCGGCTGGGTTACGGCGACGTGGAACGCGAGGTCGAGGCGCGCGGAGGCGTGACGCTGCGCAACATCCGCGAGGCGATCTGCTCGATCCGCCGCGCGAAGCTCCCCGATCCGGCCGTGCTGGGCAACGCGGGCAGTTTCTTCAAAAATCCGGTGGTCGGGGCGGCCGCGGCGGAACGCCTGCTCGCGGAATATCCCGACATGCCGCACTACCCCGCTCCCGAAGGCCGCGTGAAGCTGGCCGCCGGGTGGCTGATCGACCGGGCCGGGATGAAGGGCCGCCGCGAGGGAGCCGTGGGGGTCCACGAACGGCAAGCGCTGGTGCTGGTGAACCACGGCGGCGCCACGGGCGGCGAGGTGATCGCCTTTGCGCACAAGGTGCAGGAGACGGTCCGCGAAAAATTCGGCATAGAGATAGATACGGAGGTTAACATTTTGTAATATGAACCTGATCGAAACGTTTCAACGCTACATCGACGAAAACAACCTCGCCTCGCACGACGACCGCATCCTGCTGACCGTTTCGGGCGGCGTGGATTCGATGGTGATGCTCTCGCTGTTCACCCGCTGCGGATACTCGGTGGGCGTGGCGCACTGCAACTTCCAACTGCGGGGCACGGAGAGCGATGAAGACGAGGTGCTGGTGGAGGAGGAGGCGAAAAAATACGGCGTGGAGTTCTACAACCGTCGTTTCGAGACCACGGCCGAGATGGAGCGCACGGGCGAGTCGATGGAGATGGCGGCCCGGCGGCTGCGCTATGCGTGGTTCGACGCCCTGAGCCGCGAACACGGCTACACGGCCGTGGCCATCGCCCACCATGCCGACGACTCGATCGAGACCTTTTTCATCAACCTCCTGCGCGGCACCGGGCTGCGGGGCCTGACGGGCATTTCGACCCAGGTCGGAAAGATCATCCGCCCGCTGCTGTTCGCCTCGCGCAAGGATATCCTCGAATACGCCGTCCAGAACCGCATCCCCTTCCGGGAGGATTCGTCGAACCGTTCGACCAAATACCTGCGCAACAAGATACGGCTGGGGCTGATCCCCCGCATCCGCGAGATCAACCCCAAGTTCACGAGCCTGATGAGCCGCAACCTCGCACGGCTGACCGACGCCCAGTTGTTCATCAACCACGGCATCGAGCGCATCCGCTCGGAGGCCGTCACCTCGGACACGGGGATCGACACGATCCACCTCGACCGCCTCGACCCGGCCTTTCCGCAGGGATTCGTGATCTACGAACTGCTGAACTCGGCCTACGGGTTCAAAGGCGACGTGATCGACTCGCTGTGCCACGCCCTCGAGCAGGGGGCCACGGGACGGCGGTTCTATGCCCGCGAACGGGTGGCGTCGATCGACCGCGGGCGGATCGTCGTGGCGCCGATCGCCCCCGACGACGCATGCCTCACGACGGTACGCAAGGGCGCCCTGCGCAGCTATTGCGGCAACTCGGCGCTCTACTACGAATACTGCGACATCGACACGATTAAGAATTTCGGCGTCCCCGAGCACATCGCGCAGCTCGATGCCGACCGCCTGCAATTCCCGCTCACGCTGCGCCGCTGGCAGGAGGGCGACTGGTTCGTACCGTTCGGCATGACGGGCCGCAAGAAGGTGTCGGACTACCTGGTCGACGCCAAGGTCTCCGTGGCCGAGAAACAGCGGCAATTCGTGCTGCTGTCGGGCGACGACATCGTGTGGCTCGTAGGGCGCCGCATCGACGACCGTTACCGCCTGACGCCCGACACGGAAAACGTGCTGCGCATCACCAAAGAGATCGTTTAAGACATGGCAAAAAGCGCTGTAAAGTTCAAAGACTCCGTCGCCGAATACGAGCGGATCGCCGCCGAGATAGCGGCGCGCAGGTTTTCCGGCATCTACCTGCTGATGGGCGAGGAGAGCTATTTCATCGACGCCCTCGCCGACCGGCTGGCGTCGTCGATCCTCGACGAAGCCTCGCGGGCCTTCAACCAGATCACCGTCTACGGACGCGACTCCGAGGCGGGGCAGGTCATCAACCTCTGCCGGCAGATGCCGATGATGGGGTCGTACCAGGTAGTGATACTCAAAGAGGCCCAGCAGCTCAAAGGGCTCGACAAACTCTCGCTCTACACCCAGAAACCCTCGCCCACGACCATTCTCGTGATCTGCCACAAGGAGAAGAACGCCGACAAGCGTTCGGCTTTTTACAAAGGGTGTGCGGCAAACGGCACCGTGCTGGAGTCGGTGCGGCCGCGCGACTACGAGATCGCGGCGTGGCTGCAGCAGTTCATTAAGAAACAGGGGCTCACGATCGACGCCAAGGCGCTGTCGATGCTGACGGACCACCTGGGGACCGACATCGCGAAAATATCCAACGAGCTGAAAAAACTCACCGTGTCGATGCCCCGGGGCGTGACGCGCATCACCGACGCCGACATCGAGGCCAACATCGGCATCTCGAAGGATTTCAACAACTTCGAGCTATGCAAGGCCGTAGTGACCAGAGACATGGCGCGCGCGCTGATGATCGCCGAGCACTTCGCCCGCAACCCCAAGGACAACCCGCTGCTGGTCACCGTGCTGGCGCTGTTCGGCCAGTTCAAGGAGCTGTTCGTCGTGAACTACCTGCGCTGGACGGCGCGCCACAAGGGCATGCCCTTTCCCTCCGACGCCGAACTGATGCGCATCCTCAAGAAAAACAACGTCTACGTACTGGGCGAGATCAAGCAGAACGCCGCCAACTGGGACAACCGCAGGGTATTCAACATCCTCGGCCTGCTGCGCGAATACGACGCCAAAAGCAAGGGCATGAACGCCGGCGGAGCATCGGACGGAGAGCTGCTGCGCGAACTGCTGCTCAAAATCTTCCTACTCTGATGCAGGAGGTCTACCTATACCAGACCGTTCACATCCTCGGCGGCAGGTCTCTCCACCTGCCGGCGCATCTGGCCGTACTCGACCGCTGGTCGCGCGAACTTTTCGGCCGTCCGGCAGGACTCCGCCAGCAGCCCCTCGCCCGGCAGATCGAAGCGCTCGCGGCGCAGACGGCGCCTGCGGACTGCGACCTCTCGCAGTTCGTGCGGATCGTCGTTCCTGCATCGGGCGATCCCGCCTTCCGGCTCGAATCCGCAGGCATATCGCTCTACCGGGGATACGACCTGCGCAGTCTGATGCCCGACGCCGTGACGCTGCAATACGACATGCCGTTTCCCGAAGCTCCGACTTCGGCGCGCGAAGCCGCCGCCGGACTGGCCCGCCAGCAGGCCCGTCTGCACGGCGCATCGGTCGCCGTGCGCTGCGACGGCGACGGCATCGTCCGCACGGCCGACAACGCCCCGCTGTTCGCCGTGCGGGGCAAAACGGCGTTCGTCTCCCCGGCGGAAGCCTGCGTCGAACAGGAATTGGGCCTGCGGGCCGTCGAGGCGGCGGGACTCGAACTGGAAGAGCGCCCGGTAATGCGCGACGAGCTGCCGCGCTTCGACGAACTCTTCTACGTCGATCACCGGGGCGTCACCGCCCTCGCCCACTGCGACGGACATCCCTGCATGGCGATTCTCGCGGAACGGGTCGCCCAATCGCTCGGCGGGCTGTTTCCGAAAATGTAGAAACCGAACGGGCCCGGCCCGCGCTATCTTCGCCGGAAAACCCGTTTCACCATGAAAAAATACCTGTTTCTTTACGCCGTCGCCGTGACGGCTCTGCTGGTATGCGGCTACGGCCGCTACCGCCGCGAAAACCGTCGCCTGACCCAGAACCAACACGCCCTTGCGGCCGGCATCGAACGCTACCGCACGCGTCTGGGGCAAGAAGCGGCATCGGTGCAGGCCCTGCGTCTGCGCTGCGCCGAATTCGAAGAGCTGCGGGCCGCAGACGCTGCCGAAATCCGCCGGCTCGGAATCAAACTCCGCCGTCTGGAAGCTGCGGCCCGGACAGCCACGGCCACGAAGGTCGAGATACGGACCCCGGTGCGCGATACGGTCGTCGTGCGGCTGAGCGACACGCTCGTCGTCCGCGACACCCTGCGGCTGTTCCGCTGGCGCGACGCGTGGGTGCGTGTCGAAGGCGCCGTCACCGCCGACTCGGTCCTGTGCCGCGTGGAGAGCGCCGATACCCTGCGGCAGGTCGTACACCGCATTCCGCGGCGTTTTCTCTTCATCCGCTGGGGCACGAAAGCCCTGCGGCAGGAGATCGTCCCGTCGAATCCGCACACGCGGATCGTCTATTCGGAGTACGTAAAAATCGAACGGTAGGACAAAATATCGGGAAAAGATAACTCCCTATTCCCAAATATTATTACCTTTGTCCGATATGGAAAGGACTGCAATCTTCCCCGGATCGTTCGACCCGTTCACCCGCGGCCATGCCGCGCTGGTAGACGAAGCGCTCAATCTCTTCGACCGCGTGGTCATCGGCATCGGCAACAACACCGCGAAAACGGGGCTGCTGACCGTCGCCAACCGCAAGCGGCTGATCGACGACCTCTACGCCGGCAATCCGCGCGTCGAAGCCCATATCTACACGGGGCTTACGGGCGAGTTTGCCGAGAAGGCCGGCGCCTGCGCCATCATCCGCGGCGTGAGGAACACCACCGACTTCGAGTACGAGCGCACGATGGAGGCGACCAACCACCGCATCTACCCCGACATCACGACCGTAATGCTCTTCACCCCCTCGCCCGTGGCCGACATATCCTCGTCGACCGTGCGCGAGGTGCTTTCGTTCGGCCGTTCGGTGGAGGAGTTCATGCCCAAAGGAATCGACATAAACAAATACTTATAAACAGAATCGTTATGATGGAATTCACGGCCGAAATGATCGCCGGATTTTTAGGCGGCGACATCGTCGGCGACAAAGAGACGAAAGTACACACCGTATCTTCGATCGAGGAGGGCAAGGCGGGCTCGCTGACCTACCTCACCAACCCCAAATACGAA
>OIWQ01004313.1_pt1 | contig 11604 bp, 10 predicted proteins | sample 1587571 | NCBI WGS metagenome assembly OIWQ01 (sample SAMEA3888910, study PRJEB22519) | human gut metagenome | biome: human gut; feature: human-associated habitat; material: faeces | place: Denmark | collected 2010 | reverse complement strand
GCGATTATATGCTCAAGAGGGCCGCCCTGCGTTCCCGGGAAAACGGCCTTGTCGATTTGCTTCGCGAGCTTTTCCTTGCAGAGAATAAGTCCGCCGCGGGGGCCTCTGAGGGTTTTGTGGGTGGTGCTGGTAACCACATCTGCATAGGGAACAGGCGACATGTGAATTCCTGCGGCGACAAGTCCCGCAATATGCGCCATATCAACCATAAGATACGCGCCGACCTCGTCTGCGATTTCGCGGAATTTTGCGAAGTCAATGGCTCTCGGATAGGCGGAGGCGCCCGCAACGATGATTTTCGGTCTGCACTCAAGAGCGATTTCCCGCACCCGTTCGTATTCGATTTTCCCCGTTTCAATGTTCACTCCGTAGGGCACGAAGCGGTAGGTTTTGCCGGAATAGTTCACCGGACTGCCGTGGGTAAGGTGTCCGCCTTGAGATAAGTCCATTCCCATGATGGTGTCTCCGTACTCCGCAAGGGCGAAATAGGCGGCGAGGTTCGCCTGAGCGCCGGAATGGGGCTGCACATTGGCATGTTCCGCGCCGAAAAGCTCGCACGCGCGGTCGCGCGCCAGATTTTCCAGCGCCATCGAGTCAATGACGAACACGCGCAGGACGGTAAACAGCCCCAGCTCCTTCGCACGGCGGACCAGCGCGGGCCGGGTCGAAATGATCCCGCCGGCGCGGGTCGTTTTTGCGATAAAGTCCACCGCAATGTCGCGCGGACTCAGGCCGTTCACAAGATCGAGATGCACGACCGGGAATTTTCCCGCCTCGCGGACGCGCTCCGTCAGCTCCGCGACGTTCAGAAGATCTCCGAACAGCAGAAACACGACCTCGCACTCCGACCGGAGCGCGTTTTCCAGCTGCACCTCGTTCTTGACGGCGGCAATGACCGGGCATTCGGCAAGCTCGGGCTTGTTCATCCCTCATGCTCCTCCCAATCGAGGCTCCGGCCGACAGCCTTATGCCAGCCGCGCAGGAGCTTCTCCCGCCGCGCCTCGTCCATTTCCGGCGTAAAGGTGAGGTCGCAGTGCCACAGGCTCCGCAGCTCCTGCGTATTTTTCCATACGCCCACGGCCAGTCCCGCCAGATACGCCGCGCCCAGCGCGGTGGTCTCGCGGATCATGGGCCGGCGGACAGACCTTCCCAGCACATCCGCCTGGAACTGCATCAGGAAGCGGTCGCGGCTCGCGCCGCCATCCACGCGCAGCTCCGAAAGCGTCACGCCGGAGTCCTTCTCCATCGCGTCCACCAGATCGCACGACTGATAGGCGATGGACTCCTGCGCGGCGCGGATGATGTGCTCGGGACGGGTGCCGCGCGTAATGCCCAGCAGCGCGCCGCGCGCGTACATATCCCAATGCGGCGCGCCGAGGCCGGTGAAGGCCGGAACGAGGTAGACGCCGCCGGTGTCGGGCACCTTGGAGGCAAAGTATTCCGCATCGCGTGCCTCGCGGATGAAATGCAGCTCGTCGCGCAGCCACTGGATGACGGCACCGCCGACGAAGATCGAGCCTTCCAGCGCGTACTGCACCTTCCCGTCCAGCCCGATGGCAATGGTCGTGACAAGGCCGTGCTTGCTTTCAATGGCCTGCTCGCCGGTATTCATCAGCAAAAAGCAGCCCGTTCCGTATGTATTCTTCGCGTCTCCGGGCTGGAAACAGCACTGGCCGAACAGCGCTGCCTGCTGGTCGCCCGCGATCCCGGCAATGGGGATCTCCACACCCTGAATGTTGCAGGCACCGTAGACCTCCGACGAGCTGCACACCTCCGGCAGCATCGACGCCGGAATGTCCAGCTCCCGCAGGAGGCGTTCGTCCCAGCAGAGCTTGTGGATATCGTAGAGCATCGTGCGCGAGGCGTTGGTGTAGTCGGTGATGTGGACGCGACCCTCGGTCAGCTTCCAGATGAGCCAGGTATCGACCGTGCCGAACAGCAGCTCGCCGCGCTCTGCTTTTTCGCGCGCGCCGTCCACATTGTCCAGCAGCCATTTGATCTTCGTCCCCGAAAAATAGGCGTCGAGCACAAGTCCAGTCGTTTTTTTGATATAGCCCGTCAGCCCGCGCGCGGCCAGCTCGTCACAGATGGGCGCGGTACGGCGGCACTGCCAGACGATGGCGTTGTGGATGGGGCGGCCCGTCGTCTTGTCCCAGACGATGGTCGTCTCGCGCTGGTTCGTAATGCCGATGGCCGCAATGTCGTGTACATCAATACCGGCCTGCGTGATGACCTCCATCATGACACCGTAGATGCTGGAGTAGATCTCCATTGGATTGTGCTCCACCCAGCCGGAATTCGGGTAATACTGTGTAAATTCCTTCTGAGCGACCGAAACGATGTTCTGATCCTCGTCAAACAGGATCGCGCGGCTGCTGGTCGTGCCCTGATCGAGGGCAAGCAGATAACGGCTCATGGTCGTTCCTCCCGATTTACATAGATTTGCAGGCAATGACGGAAACACCGGTGCCGAAGAGGTTCGGCACGATCACATCCCCCGTGCGTACCGGCGCATGGACCGTCACTCCGTCCAGCAGCGCCATCACGTCAAAGATCTTGTCCTTGTCCACGGCGGCGCTGGTCTTGACGGGCAAGCGGCGGCAGGACGCGCCCTCGATCCGGACGGTGCTCGTCACCACGCGCACCGGGTGCAGCAGCTCGGCCTTTCCGTACTCCGCGCCGCGTTCGCACTTGTTTCCCGTTACATTATAACCGTTTTCCTCATCGACTTTCAAGTGGCAGCCGTTCGGACAGACGATGCAGATCAGCTCTTTCATTCCGAAACCTCCTCGCAGGAGACCGTCAGCGTGTCTCCGCCCGCTTTTTCCAGCAGCACCCTCGGCAGCGCGATGTGCTCCATCTCGCCGGGGGCCATATGCTGCCGCGCAAACCGCGCGACGACCGTGCCCGTCTCATCCGTCACCAGAATGCGGCTCTTCGCAAAGCTGCGGTTCACGCGGAAGGAGACCTCCGTCTTATCGCCCATCGCGGCCAGACGGATCTGCTGCGGGACGGTATAGGTCACGCACGCGCCGCAGGCCGTTGCAAACGTCCTTCCGTCCGCCGCCGCGCCGTGCAGAACATATTCCGCCGCGCTGCGTCCGGCCTTCTCGGCCTCGGCCGTGACAAAATCGACCAGATCGTGGACGTGAACGACGTTGCCGCAGGCAAAAACGCCCGGGATGGACGTCTCCATATTTTCAAATACGCGCGGGCCGTTGGTGCGGCGATCCATGTCGATGCCCGCCCGCCGCGTCAGCTCGTTTTCGGGGATAAGGCCGACCGACAGCAGCAGCGTATCGCAGTCAAAGACCATCTCCGTTCCGGGGATGGGGCGGCGATCCGGCCCGACCTCCGACACCACGACCCGCTCCAGCCGGTTTTTGCCCTGAATGTCGGTGATCGTGTGGCTGAGATAGAGCGGAATGTCGAAATCGTGCAGGCACTGCACGATGTTGCGGTTCAGCCCCGAGGAATACGGCATCAGCTCGACGCAGGCCAGCACCTTCGCGCCCTCCAGCGTCATACGCCGCGCCATAATCAGGCCAATGTCGCCGGAGCCGAGAATGACGATGCGCTTTCCGACCATATAGCCCTCAATGTTCACATACCGCTGCGCCGCGCCCGCCGTAAAAATGCCGGAGCAGCGTGTGCCGGGAATCGAGATCGCGCCGCGCGTGCGTTCCCGGCAGCCCATCGCCAGCACGACGGCCTGCGCAGCGATCTCCTGATAGCCGTCCGTCGTGTTGACGCAGCAGACGTGCTTCTCCGGCGTCACGTCCAGCACCATCGTGTCGGACAGAACGGTCACGGAGGTCTCGCGGAGCATTTCAATGAACCGTCCGGCGTACTCCGGCCCGGTCAGCTCCTCTTTGAAGTGATGCAGGCCAAAGCCGTTGTGGATGCACTGGTTCAGAATGCCGCCCAGCTCGCGGTCGCGCTCCAGGATCAGAATGTCGCGCAGACCTGCGTCATAGGCCGCGCACGCTGCGGCAAGTCCGGCGGGGCCGCCGCCGATAATGGCAAGCTGACAGGTTTTCATTCGTGAGCGCCTCCCTTCGTTTCGCCGGTCAGGATATACGTTCCCGGCTGATCCATCAGGATCTTGTCCATCGGGATGCCAAACTCCCGCGACAGGATCTCCTGCACTCTCGGCCCGCAGAAGCCGCCCTGACAGCGGCCCATGCCCGCGCCGACACGGCGCTTGACGCCGTTGATGGTCGTCGGCGGCACCGGAGAATGAATGGCGGCGACGATCTCGCCCTCCGTGACCGTCTCGCATCGGCAGATCACACGGCCATACAGCGGATTTTCGCGGATGAGGGCGTTTTTCTCTTCGGCGGACAGTTCATTGAAGCGAATGCGGCGTCGCGTGTCGATGAAGTGCGTCTTTTCCATCAGCGTCGTCTTGCCCGCCAGCCACCTTGCCGCGTCCTTTGCGATCGCGGGCGCGGAGCTGAGGCCCGGGCTTTTTACGCCCGCCAGCTCATAGAAGCCCGATACCTTCGGATTTTCTCCAATCAGGAAATCATCCTCCGGGTGATTGGCGCGGACGCCGGAGAAGTTGCGGATGTTGTCGCGGAAGGAGATCGACGGCACGGACTTGAGCGCCATTTCGCGCACAAAGGCCAGTCCCGCGGCGGTATTCTCCGTTCCGTCGGGGTCGGAAATGTTGACGGCATTCGGACCGACGATCAGATTTCCATGCACGGTGGGCGAGACCAGAACGCCCTTTCCGTTTTCGTTCGGGCACTGGAAAATGGTCGAGTGCACGCGCGTGCCCTCGGATTTATCCAGAAGGAAATACTCGCCGCGGTTGGGCTGGATCGTATAATCCGCGCAGCCGAGCATGGCGGCGATCTCCTCGCAGTGAACGCCTGCGGCATTCATGACATACTTCGCCTCGAATACACCCTTCGGCGTTTCGGCGGTAAAATGGCCGTTTTCCTGCCGCAGCGCCGTCACCGGCGCCTCCAGATGCAGCTCCGTGCCGTTGCGGACGGCAGTTTCGATGAGCGCCAGCGTCAGCTCCCACGGCGAGATCACGCCCGCCGACGGCGCCCACAGGGAACCGCAGACCGCTTCGGAAAGATTCGGCTCCATGGCGCGCACCTCGTCGCCGGTGAGGAGCTTCATCCCCGGCACGCCGTTTTCCACGCCGCGCGCGTAGAGTGCCTTCAGCGTTTCCAGCTCCGCCTCACAGAACGCCAGAACGTGGCTGCCGGTCTGCCGGAACGGCACGTCCAGCCTTCTGCAAAGCTCCGGCATCAGCCGGTTCCCCTCCACATTCAGCCGCGCCATGTTCGTGCCGGGATGGGGGTCGTAGCCCGCGTGGACGATGGCGGAATTGGCCTTGCTGGTACCGTTTGCAACGTCGTTGCTCTTTTCCAGCACCGCCACAGACAGCTCGTAGCGCGACAGCTCGTAAGCGCACGCCGCACCGACGACGCCGCAGCCGATGATGATGACATCGTACATAATTTTCACCTCAAGCCATAAAAAATGAGCGCAACAAAACAGCAGGCCGCTGTTTGCTACACTCAAAATCTCAACAAATATGCCTTATGCTCAGTATAAGCCTCTTTTCGGCGGAATGCAAGCCCCGCCGTCATTTTTCGCGGAAAAACTTTTTCCTTCCGCACCTTTCCGCGTATTTTTCACAGCGCCGGCCGCCAAAGCCTTACAGCCCCTCCGGCAAACACAAATGCCGCCCGGCAGAAGCCGGGCGGCACGGTGATTGAAAGCTTAGAACAGGTTCTTCTCGGTTTCCTTGTCGAAGAAGTGCATCAGCTCCGGACGGAAGGAGTAGGCGACCTTCTTGTGGCTGCCGTGGACAGCGTTGAGGTCGATATCGGTGGTCGGAACCACGATAACGATATCCTTGCCGTTGGAATTGACGTGCAGATGCAGCTCGGAACCCATCAGCTCGGAGACATCGACCTCTGCCGGGATACCGGTCTCGGACAGGTGGATGTGAACCGGACGAACGCCGACGACGACGTTGGCGGGAACGTTGGACATATTCTTCAGAGCGGCCTGCTTGTCAGCCGGAAGCTCGAAGTCCGCGCCCTGAACGGTCGCAACGTACTTGTCGCCCTTCTTGGTGAGAGTCGCGTCGAAGAAGTTCATCTGCGGGGTGCCGATGAAGCCTGCGACGAACAGGTTTGCCGGATGGTTGAAAACCTCCTGCGGGGTGCCGATCTGCTGGATGAAGCCGTCGCGCATGATGACGATGCGGTCGCCGAGCGTCATAGCCTCGACCTGGTCGTGGGTAACGTAGACGAAGGTGGTGTCAATCTTTTCGCGCAGCTTGATGATCTCCGCACGCATCTGGTTACGGAGCTTGGCGTCCAGGTTGGACAGCGGCTCGTCCATCAGGAAGACCTTCGGGTTACGGACGATGGCACGGCCGATGGCGACACGCTGTCTCTGGCCGCCGGACAGAGCCTTGGGCTTCCGGTTGAGGTACTGCGTGATGTCGAGGATCTCGGCAGCCTCACGAACCTTGCGGTCGATCTCGGCCTTCGGCGTCTTCTTCAGCTTCAGGGAGAACGCCATGTTATCATAAACGGTCATATGCGGATACAGAGCATAGTTCTGGAAGACCATCGCGATATCGCGATCCTTCGGAGCGACGTCGTTCATCAGCTTGTCGCCGATGTACAGCTCGCCTTCGGTAATCTCCTCGAGGCCGGCGATCATACGCAGCGTCGTGGACTTGCCGCAGCCGGACGGGCCGACCAGAACGATAAATTCCTTGTCCTTGATGTCCAGATTGAATTCCTGAACAGCGACAACGCCCTTATCGGTGATCTGAAGGTTGGCCTTTTCCTTGACGGGCTCGTCATCCTTCTTCTTTTTCTTCTTTTTCTCTTCTCCACTTACGAACGGATAGATTTTCTTAACATTGACCAGACGTACTTCTGCCATACTTTTCTGACTCTGACAGCGCTGCATTCGCAATGCGCTCCCTCACGGCGGCCGGGCATGGCTGCCGCATTACGACACGTCTCCACAGTGCCGCACCGCAAGTCCTGCGGATGTTGATATTTCCTCCTTATTTAGCCGGAGTATGCCATAATTGTGGATTGGCTATAGCCCGACCAGATTACTTTAACAGTATAGCAGAACAGCGTGGATTTTGGAATCGTGACATATTCTAAAATTTCCGTTCATAATTTGTGAACTTCGCGCGAAAGCACTCATGCCGCCTCCATTTGCAGCACTTGCATTTTTCCGCCGGACTGCTACAATGACAGGAGAAACGAAGGAGGCGGTATCCATGGAGGTATTGTGCAGGAGGCTGCGCCGCGGCGACGATCTTCTGCTGGAGATCGAGCGGCTGGCGCGGGAGGAAAGCATTGCGGCGGGCGTCGTGCTCTCCGCCGTCGGATGCGTCTCACACGCGGTGCTGCGCGACGCCTCCGGCGTGACGGTGCGCACGGTGGATGAGCCGTGCGAAATCGTGTCGCTGAACGGGACGGTGAGCGCGGTGCGCTGCCATCTGCATCTCGCGCTGTCGAAGGAGGATCTTTCGACGGTGGGCGGGCATCTGATGCCGGGCTGCATCATCAATACGACCTGTGAGCTGGTACTCGCACGGCTGGACGGCTGGCGCTTCGGCGTGGAGCAGGACGCGCAGACCGGCTACGACGAGCTTGTATTCCACCGCACCGGCACGGAGGAAGCGCCATGAAAAACACCAGTCTCTGCTATATCGAGCGCGGCGGACAGTATCTGATGCTGCACCGCGTCAAGAAGGAAAACGATGAAAACCGCGACAAATGGATCGGCGTCGGCGGGAAATTCGAGGAGGGCGAAAGCCCGGAGGACTGCGTCCTGCGCGAGGTAAGGGAGGAGACCGGCCTCACGCTCACACACTGGCGCTACTGCGGCATCGTCACCTTTGTAATGGGCCCATGGACGGAGTATATGCATCTTTTCTGCGCCGACGGCTTCGAAGGCACGCTGCGCGAATGCGATGAAGGTGTTCTGGAATGGTTGGACAAGAAGGCGCTGCGCGCGCTTCTCATGTGGGAGGGAGACCATATCTTCCTCGATCTGATGGAGGAAAAGCGCCCGTTTTTCTCTCTCAAGCTGGTTTATGACGACGGACGGCTGACGGAAGCCGTTCTGGATGGGAGGAAGCTCCGATGAAGGAATCCATTCTGATCAGCGCCTGCCTGCTCGGCGTGCGCTGCCGCTATGACGGCGGAAGCAAGCCGCAGGAACCGATTCTGCGGCTGATGGAGAAATATACGCTGATCCCGGTCTGCCCGGAGCAGCTGGGCGGCCTGCCGACGCCGCGCCTGCCCTCGGAGCGCATCGGGGCGCAGGTCGTCATGAAGGACGGAACGGATGTGACCGCCGCCTACCGGCGCGGTGCGGAGGAGGCCCTCCGGCTGGCGCGGCTGTTCGGCTGCAGGCGCGCCGTTCTGAAGGAGCGCAGCCCCAGCTGCGGCAGCGGCACGATCTACGACGGCAGCTTTTCCGGCCGCCTGACCGGCGGTGACGGTGTGACCGCCGCGCTGCTCCGTGAAAACGGCATTGCCGTCTGCGGCGAATCGGCGCTGGAAGCGCTCCTCGACGGCTGACACAGCCTCACGCCAACATAAACCGGGATGCTGCTTTTGCAGCATCCCGGTTCTCTTTTGTTTCAACAGGCAGCTTATTTCGCCGTCTCCTCGCCGCGCAGGCGAATGATCTCGTCGCGCAGGACGGCGGCATATTCGAACTCCATCATCTTCGCCGCCTCCTTCATCTTCTTTTCGAGCTTGGCGATCTCGCGCTCGCGCTCCGCACGGGTCATCTTGACGTTGCCCTTGCCCTTGTGCGCAGGCTCCGGCGAAGCCGAGATCTCAATGAGGTCGCGGACGGATTTGACGATGGTTTTCGGAACGATGCCGTGCTTCTGATTGTAGGCGTCCTGAATACTGCGGCGGCGCGCCGTCTCGTCCATGGCGGCCTTCATCGCCGGCGTGATCTTGTCGGCGTACATGAGCACGCGCCCATGCGCGTTGCGCGCCGCGCGTCCGATGGTCTGGATGAGGCTCGTCTCCGAACGGAGGAAGCCCTCCTTGTCCGCGTCGAGAATGGCGATCAACGACACCTCCGGCAGGTCGAGGCCCTCGCGCAGGAGGTTGATGCCGACCAGCACGTCGAACTTTGCCATGCGCAGGTCGCGGATGATCTCCATGCGCTCCATCGCGCCGATATCCGAATGCATATAGCGCACACGGATGCCGTTTGTTTGCAGATAGGTCGTCAGATCTTCGGCCATCTTCTTGGTCAGCGTCGTGACGAGCGTGCGCTCACCGCCCGCCGTGACCTGGTTGATCTCGCCGATCAGGTCGTCGATCTGCCCCTCGATGGGCCGGACGAACACCTCCGGGTCAAGGAGGCCCGTGGGCCGGATGACCTGCTCCGCGATCTGACCGGCGCGTTCGCGCTCATATTCGCCGGGCGTCGCGGAGACGTAGATCGCCTGATGGATCTTGGCCTCGAATTCATCGAATTTCAGCGGCCGGTTGTCATACGCCGACGGCAGGCGGAAGCCGTAGTCCACAAGACTCTGCTTGCGGGAATGGTCGCCGTTGTACATGGCGCGCACCTGCGGCAGCGTGACGTGGCTCTCGTCCACGAACAGCAGGAAATCGTCCGGGAAATAGTCGATCAGCGTGGTCGGCGGCGTGCCGGGCGCGCGTCCGGCAATGACGCGGGAGTAATTTTCAATGCCGGTGCAGAAGCCGATCTCCGACAGCATCTCCAGATCGTACTGCGTCCGCTGCCGGATGCGCTGCGCTTCGAGCAGCTTATCGTGCTCCTCGAAGAATTTGACGCGCTCCCACATCTCCGCCTCGATGTCCTGCATCGCGCGGGCCATTTTCTCCTTCGACGCGACGTAATGCGAGGCGGGATAGATGGCGACGTGGCTGAGAATGCGTTCCGGCATTCCGGTGACGGCGTTGATCTCGCTGATGCGGTCGATCTCGTCGCCAAAAAACTCCACGCGGATAGCACGGCCCATCCAGTAGGCCGGGTAAATTTCCACCGTATCGCCGCGGACGCGGTAGGTGTTTCGGATGAAATTCACGTCGTTGCGCTCGTAGCGGATATCGGTCAGACGGCGCATCAGCTCGTCGCGGTCGCGCTCCTGCCCGGTACGCAGGGAAACGACCATGCTCTTGTAGTCGATCGGGTCGCCCAGACCGTAGATGCAGGAGACGGAGGAAACGACGATCACATCCCGGCGCTCGGCCAGAGAGGAAGTCGCGCTGTGGCGCAGGCGCTCGATCTCGTCGTTGATGGCGGAGTCCTTCTCAATATAGGTGTCGGTGTGCGCGATATACGCCTCCGGCTGGTAATAGTCGTAGTAGGAAACGAAATATTCCACGGCGTTGTTCGGGAAGAACTCCCGGAACTCCGAGCAGAGCTGCGCCGCCAGCGTCTTGTTGTGCGCCAGCACGAGCGTCGGCCGGTTCAGCTGTTGGATGACGTTCGCCATGGTAAAGGTCTTGCCGGAGCCGGTGACGCCAAGCAAGACCTGCTCGTTGAGGCCCATTTTGACGCCGTTTACAAGTTTTTCGATGGCCTGCGGCTGGTCGCCGGTCGGCTTATATTCGGAAACAAGCTGAAAATCCATATTTTCTCCTTTCCGGCAGGCTCAGAGCAATCCGTCATCCGCCAGCGAGACAAAATCTCCGTCCGCGACGATCACATGATCGACCAGCGCCACGCCGACCGCGTTCAGCGCCGCCTTGAGCGTGGCGGTGGTCTCGCGGTCCTCCCGACTCGGGAGGGCCAGTCCGCTCGGATGGTTGTGCGCCACGACCACGGAGGTCGCATTGTGGTCGAGCGCGGTCTTTACGATCTTCCGCGCGGAGATGGCCGTCATGTTGACGGCGCCCCGGTGGACGAGCGAGCAGTCGAGCACCTTGCACTTGGCGTCCAGACACAGCAGATACACGACCTCCTCCGGCTCACCGATAAAGCGCGGCGCAAGATACTGCGCGCATTTGTAGGTCGTATCGAGGATCGTTTCCACACTCCCGCGGTCCATCATGTGCCGCCGCTCCATCTGCACGAACAGCAGCAAAAGGTCGACGGCGCTTTCACCCATGCCGTCGATCTTCAGAAGCTCCGCGCGCGGAGCCTCCAGCACGCCCGAAAGACTTCCGAAGCGGCTGAGCAGCGCGTGCGCGATCTCGTTCGTATCCCGGCGCGGAATGGCGTAGTAGAGCGCGACCTCTAAAACCTGAACGTCAGACAGGCTGTCCATGCCGCTGGTCTTGAGCTGTCTGCGCATCCGTTCGCGGTGGCCTTCGTGGAGCGCCATAGTGGGAAGTCTCCTTTCACTGCCCGGGGCAGAATTTTTGCCGGGGATCCCGGCGGCATATTGCGTATGCGCCGTAGGCGCGGTGCGGTCTGCAAAGCCGCATCCGCCGCTCCGCGGGCCATATCCGTTGAACGGAATGCTTCCGTAGGGGCGATATTCAGCCCCTTTTTCTTTGTGCGGCAAAGAAAAAGCTGCTGGCGGTAAAAAGAAAACGGCAAAGGGGGATTTGCGTCGGAACAAACTCCACATCCCTCATCCTGTCCGCCGCT
>OIWQ01004306.1_pt1 | contig 11619 bp, 6 predicted proteins | sample 1587571 | NCBI WGS metagenome assembly OIWQ01 (sample SAMEA3888910, study PRJEB22519) | human gut metagenome | biome: human gut; feature: human-associated habitat; material: faeces | place: Denmark | collected 2010 | reverse complement strand
CGTTTTCGGCTCGCACAAACGATCGAACGGAACGTTCGCGGTTTCTTTTCGTTCTTTTCTTGTCCGCACAAGAAAAGGACATGTTTCTCTCCTTTCCAAAGGAGAAAATTTTTTATAGAGGAAAATTTTAGAAAACATTTGTTTTTTTGTGTTGAAAAATAAAATCGGATATGCTATACTAATAAAAGCATATGTTTTTATTGTGCCGGATTTTTCGGAAAACGGAGGTGACGGATACGGATCGCTTCAAACTGGTATCCCCTTATGCGCCGACCGGCGATCAGCCGGAGGCGATCGAAGCGCTCACGCGCGGCGTTCTGCGCGGCGACCGTGAACAGTCGCTTGTCGGCGTCACCGGCTCCGGAAAAACGTTTACCATGGCGAATATTATCGCGAACTGTAACCGTCCGACGCTTGTGCTGGCGCACAATAAGACGCTGGCGGCGCAGCTTTGCTCGGAATTCCGCGAGTTTTTTCCGGAAAATGCCGTTGAATATTTTGTTTCCTACTATGATTATTACCAGCCGGAGGCTTACATCCCCGGCCGGGATTTATATATTGAAAAGGATTCCTCCATCAACGATGAGATCGACAGGCTCCGCCACAGCGCGACCTCCGCGCTGTTTGAAAGGCGGGACGTGATCATCGTTTCGAGCGTGTCCTGCATCTATTCGCTCGGCGATCCCGAGGAATATCAGAAGCTTGTGCTGGCGCTGCGTCCCGGCATGCGGATTTCCATCGACGAGCTTTCGCGCCGGCTCATCTCCATCAGCTATAACCGGAACGACATCGCGCTGGAACGCGACAATTTCCGTATTCGCGGGGATATCGTCGACATCATGCCGGCCTCTGGCAAAACAGCGGTTCGTGTGGAATTTTTCGGCGACGAAATCGATCGCCTGTGTGAGATTAACACAGTGACGGGCGAAATCATCGGTCTTATGACATATGCCGCGATCTATCCGGCGTCGCATTATGCGACCTCGGATGAAAAAAAAGAAGCGGCGATCCGTGAGATCGAATGCGAGCTTATGGAGCGTGTCGAATATTTCAAGGCGAACGGTCAGCTTCTCGAAGCGCAGCGCATTTCGGAACGGACAAAGTACGATATGGAAATGCTGCGCGAGGTGGGCTTCTGCTCCGGCGTTGAGAACTATTCCCGCGTCCTTTCGGGACGCGCCGCCGGCTCCACGCCGTATACGCTGCTCGACTATTTTCCGCGGGATTTTCTCCTGTTTGTGGACGAGTCCCATGTCACGCTTCCACAGGTGCGCGGCATGAGCGGCGGCGATTACGCGAGAAAGAAAAATCTCGTCGATTACGGCTTCCGTCTGCCGTCCGCCTTTGACAATCGGCCGCTTTTCTTCCCGGAATTTGAGAGCAAGCTGAATCAGGTGATCTACGTCAGCGCGACGCCCGGCGATTATGAAAGAGAGCATTCCACGGCGCTTGTCGAGCAGATCATCCGTCCGACCGGTCTTGTCGATCCGAAGGTCGAGATCCGTCCCGTAAAGGGACAGATCGACGATCTGATGGGGGAGATCCGCATCCGTGCCGACCGCGGTGAGCGCGTGCTTGTGACGACGCTGACCAAAAAGATGGCGGAGGATATCTGCGAATATCTTGAAATGAACCTCATCAAGGTGCGCTATATCCATCATAATGTGGAGACGATGGAGCGTCAGGAGCTCATCCGCGACCTGCGGCTCGGCGTTTTCGACGTGTTGGTGGGAATCAACCTTCTGCGCGAGGGGCTGGACATTCCGGAAGTGTCGCTTGTCGCGATTCTCGACGCCGATAAAGAGGGCTTTCTCCGTTCGGAGACCTCGCTCATCCAAACCATCGGCCGTGCGGCGCGAAATGCGGACGGCACGGTTATCATGTACGCCGACACCGTGACGGGCTCTATGGCGCGCGCCATCGCCGAGACCGAACGGCGCCGCAAAATCCAAACCGAATACAACGAGGCGCACGGCATCGTGCCGGAAACCATCAAAAAGGACGTGCGCGCCGTCATTGAGATTACGTCCCGCGACGACATCGCGAAGGCGGAAAAGAACAAAAAGCTGACAAAAAAGCAAAAGGAATCGCTCATCGAGCAGTTGACAAAGGAAATGAAGGATGCCGCCGCCGTGCTGGATTTCGAGCGCGCGGCCTACCTGCGCGATTCCATTGCGAAGCTGAAAAAATAAACCATCCGAAAGGCAACATCCATGTCGACAAAATATATCCGCATAAAAGGCGCGAGAGTGCACAACCTTAAAAATATAGACCTTGAAATCCCGCGCGATAAGCTTGTAATTTTTACAGGACTTTCCGGCTCGGGAAAATCCTCGCTTGCTTTCGACACGCTTTACGCCGAGGGGCACCGGCGCTTTGTCGAATCGCTGTCGTCCTATGCGAGACAGTTCTTGGGGCAGCTCGACAAGCCGGACGTCGATTTCATCGACGGACTTTCCCCGGCGATCTCCATCGATCAAAAAACAACCTCCAAAAATCCCCGTTCCACGGTCGGCACGGTGACGGAGATTTACGACTATCTCCGTCTGCTCTATGCGAGAATCGGAATCCCGCACTGTCCCGTCTGCGGCAAGGAAATCCGGAAGATGCCGACGGACGTCATCATCGAGCGGATCATGTCGCTTGCCGAGGGGACGAAGTTTATGGTCATCTCTCCGGCCGTCAGCGGCAAAAAGGGCATGCATGAAAAGGTATTCGACGACGCACGCAAAAACGGCTATGCCCGTGTGCGCGTAGACGGCTATGTGTACGCGCTCGACGAGGTGCCGGTGCTCGATAAAAACAAGAAGCACAGCATCGACATCGTGGTGGACAGGCTTGTCATGAAGCCGGATATCAGGCGCCGTCTTTCGGATTCGCTGGAAACCGCGCTCTCGCTCGGAGGCGGCATTGCGGTCGTCTATCTGCCCGATACGAACGAGGAGATGCGCTTTTCTCAGAATTATGCCTGTGAGGAGCACGGCGTTGCCATGACCGAGCTGGAGCCGCGCATGTTTTCCTTCAACAATCCGTTCGGCGCGTGCGAAAAATGCGCCGGTATGGGAGAAATGCAGGTCGTATCCGAGAGAAAGGTCATTCCGGATACCTCGCTTTCCCTGCGCGGCGGCGCGATCGCCGTCAACGGCTTCAAGAGTATGGAGGAGGAGAGCTGGAACGCGCCGCTGATTGAGGCGGTGGGCAAGGAACACGGATTTACGCTCGATATGCCGCTCTGCGAATATTCGGAGGAAGCCATGCACGCGCTTCTGCGCGGCACAGGCTCCAAACGCTATCACGTCGTCCGTTATTTCGGCGGCGAGGGACGGGAGACCTATTCCGCATGGAACGGGATTTTAAATATCATTGAAACGCGCATCGCGCAGTCCGGTAATGAATATTACAACGAATTTATGGATTTCACACCCTGTCCCGCGTGTCACGGGAAGCGGCTGTCGCCCGAAACGCTTTCCGTAACGGTCGGAGGGCTCAACATTTACGAGCTTTGCTCGCTCAACGTGACGCGCGAGCTTGCATTCTTCGACGGGCTTGAGCTCGATGCGACGGAGGCTCAGATTGCAAAGGAAATTTTGAAGGAAATCCGCGCTCGGCTGGGCTTTCTCCAAAGCGTGGGGCTCGATTATCTGACGCTGTGGCGGAAAGCGGGAACGCTTTCCGGCGGCGAAGCGCAGCGTATCCGGCTGGCGACGCAGATCGGCTCCTCGCTTGTGGGCGTCATGTACATTCTCGACGAGCCGAGCATCGGGCTTCATCAGCGCGACAATTCCAAGCTCATTGACACCTTGAAGCGGCTGCGCGACACGGGGAATACCGTCATTGTGGTCGAGCATGACGAGGAAACCATGCTCGCTGCGGATTATATCGTGGATATCGGCCCCGGCGCGGGAATCCACGGCGGCGAGGTCATCGCCGCCGGCACGCCGGAGGAGGTGATGGCGTGCGAGCGTTCGCTGACGGGACAGTATCTTTCCGGAAGAAAGAAAATCCCCGTGCCCGCGGCGCGCCGTCCCGGGAACGGGAAGGTGTTGACCGTCGTCGGCGCTGCGGAGAACAATTTGAAGAATATCACGGTCGATTTTCCGCTCGGAAAATTCATCTGTGTCACGGGCGTTTCCGGTTCGGGGAAATCTTCGCTTGTGAACGCTGTGCTGTTGCAGGAGCTTGCGCGAAAGCTCAACCGCGCGACGACCTATCCCGGCAGATTCGAGCGGATTGAGGGACTCGAAAATCTCGATAAGGTCGTTTCGATCGACCAAAGCCCGATCGGGCGCACGCCGCGCTCGAATCCCGCGACTTATACGGGACTTTTTACCGATATCCGCGAGCTTTTCGCCATGACGCCGGATGCCAAGGCGCGCGGCTATACCGCCGGACGGTTTTCGTTCAACATCAAGGGCGGCCGCTGTGAGATGTGCGAGGGGGACGGTGTGCGCTGCATTGAAATGCATTTCCTGCCGGATGTTTATGTCACCTGCGATACCTGTCACGGAAAGCGTTATAATCACGATACCCTTGAGGTAAAATATAAAGGAAAAAATATTTTCGATGTGCTCGATATGACCGTGGAGGAGGGACTTTCCTTTTTTGAGAATTACCCGAAGATTGCAAGAAAGCTGCAAACGCTTTACGACGTCGGTCTCGGCTATATCAAAATCGGGCAGTCCTCGACGACGCTTTCCGGCGGCGAAGCGCAGCGGGTAAAGCTTGCGGCGGAGCTTTCGCGCCGCGGCACGGGCAAGACGATCTATATCCTCGACGAGCCGACGACGGGACTGCATACGGACGATGTGGCAAAGCTGCTCGTCGTTCTGAATCGGCTTTGTGAGAACGGAAACACCGTGCTTGTCATCGAACACAATCTCGACGTCATCAAGACGGCGGACCACATCATCGATCTCGGGCCCGAGGGCGGAGACGGCGGCGGAACCGTCGTTGTCACCGGCACGCCGGAAGAGGTCGCCGCCTGTGAGAGGTCTTATACGGGACAGTATTTAAAGAGGATTTTGTAATATAAGGCGCTCTTTTTTAATAAAATATAAAGAATGTTCACATTTTTTCCATACCAGTGACATTAAAAATTGTTATACTAAGCTTAATTTATGAGGATTCCAGTTTCAAGGATTTTCACATCAACCTTCGGAGGATAAAGAGGACATGAAGGGAAACACAAAGACGATTATTCTGTATGTCGTCCTGATCGCAGGACTGATTTTGGCGTCGCTCAGCCTGCTTAGCGGCAAGAGCAGCACAGAAGAGATCACATACGGCAAGGTCATCGAAATGTTCCGCGACAACAAGGTGACGGAGTTCAACATCAGTTCCAACAACCTTTTGACGATCAAAACGACAGAGATTGGGGAAAACGATAAGCCGAAGAGCTATCAGTTCCGCCTGCGGGACCTGTATCTGTTTTACAGTGACGTCGATGCCTATATCGACGCACAGCTCGCACTTCCCGCGGAGGAAAGAACGCTTGTCATCGAAAAATGTGATTTGGAAGCGCCTAAACAGACCTCTTGGCTCGTTTCCTTGCTTCCGTATCTGATCATTCTCGTGATCGGCGTGGCATTTTGGTTCTATATGGCAAATAAGCTGTCCGATGGAGAACGCAAGATGACCGCTTTCAGCAGGGCACGCGTCAAGGTTCCGAATCGGGACAAAACGCGGGTATATTTTAGCGATGTCGCCGGTGCGGACGAGGAAAAAGAGGAGCTGCGCGAGGTCGTCGAATATCTGCGCGATCCCACCAAATACCGCAAGCTCGGCGCAAAGATTCCGCGCGGCGTTCTGCTGGTAGGCCCTCCCGGAACGGGTAAAACGCTGCTTGCAAAGGCGACTGCCGGTGAGGCGGACGTTCCGTTTTTCTCGATATCCGGTTCGGATTTCGTCGAGATGTATGTCGGTGTCGGCGCCTCCCGTGTGCGCGACTTGTTTGAGACGGCGAAGAAAGCGCCCGCAAGCATCATCTTTATCGATGAGATCGATGCGGTCGGCCGTCGCCGCGGTACGGGACTTGGCGGCGGACATGATGAGCGAGAACAGACGCTCAATCAGCTCCTTGTGGAGATGGACGGCTTCGGCGGACATGACGGCGTCATCGTGATTGCCGCGACCAACCGCCCCGACATTCTCGACCCGGCGCTTTTGCGTCCGGGACGCTTCGACAGACAGATTACGGTAAACTATCCCGATATCAAGGGCAGAGAGGACATCCTGAAGGTACACGCGAAGGGCAAGCCGTTTGAAAACGATGTGGATCTCAAAAAGATTGCGCAGACGACGGTCGGCTTTACCGGTGCGGATCTTGCAAACCTGCTCAACGAGGCCGCGCTTCTTGCGGCGAGAAAAAACAAGGCGCTTATCGGCATGGTCGATATCGAGGAATCTCTGATTAAGATCACGGTGGGTACTCAGAAGCGCAATTATAAGATCAAAGCGGAGGAGAAACGCAAGACCGCTTATCATGAGGCGGGACACGCGATTCTGGCATATTCTCTGCCGACACAGGACCCGGTGCGTCAGATTTCGATTATCCCGTCCGGCCGCGCGCTCGGCTATACGCTCAATCCTCCGGTTGAGGATAAGTACAGCGTCTATAAGAATGAGTTGAAAGAGAATATCGCGATGCTGCTCGGCGGCCGCGCGGCGGAGGAAATCGTATTCGGCGATATTTCCGGCGGAGCCTCTAACGATATTCAGAGGGCGACACAGATCGCGCGCAAGATGGTTACGGTCTACGGTATGAGCGACGCCGTCGGAACGATCCATCTCGGCAGCGAGCACAGCGACGACGAGGTGTTCCTCGGACGCGATTTCAATTCCACAAAGGATTATTCCGAGCAGACGGCTGCCGTCATCGACGATGAAATTAAAAAGATCATCGACGAGGCATATGCAAAGGCCAAGGATATCCTTTCCGCGAACCGCGGAAAGCTCGACTTTATCGCACAGTTCCTTGTTGAAAACGAGATTATGGACGATGAACAGTTCAAGGCGGCGATGGAAACGGATGCCGCAATGGAGGACATCGTAAAGATCGGCGAGGAAAAGCGGCGCCGTTCCGAAGAGGAAAACAGGCTCCGTGAGGAAGCGGAGAAGGCCGCCCGCAGGCGCGACGAGGAGGAAGCCCGCCGCCGTGCGGAAACGCAGAGAACGGAGGAGGGAGAGAATCCCTTCCGCCCCGGAGAATAACGAAGAAAACGCCGGCTGCTTATGCAGCCGGCGTTTTATGTTGCTGAAAAATATACATTCCATTCACACGCTCTTAATAAAATTGATTTATACTGTTTCATTATACAATTTATGAAGTAAATAGAGTGATCGGAAAGGGAAGTTACTTTTATGCTTGTATTAAAACATATATGCAAGGATTATCCCGCCGGAGACAGTAAGGTCACGGCGCTGCGCGGAATCGATATTACATTCCGGAAAAATGAATTCGTCTCGATTCTCGGCCCCTCCGGCTGCGGAAAGACAACGCTTCTCAACATCATCGGCGGACTCGATCAGTATACGAGCGGCGATCTTGTGATTGAGGGAAAATCGACAAAGGATTTCCGCGATGCGGACTGGGATGCTTACCGCAACCATTCGGTCGGCTTCGTATTCCAGAGCTATAATCTGATTCCGCACCAGACGGTGCTTTCCAATGTGGAGCTGGCGCTCACGATTTCCGGCGTATCGCGGTCGGAGCGCCGTGCGAGAGCAAAGGAAGCGCTTGAAAAGGTTGGCCTTGCCAGCGAAATTTATAAAAAACCGAACCAGATGTCCGGCGGACAGATGCAGCGCGTCGCGATTGCGAGAGCGCTTGTCAACAATCCGGAGATTCTGCTTGCGGACGAACCGACCGGCGCACTTGATTCCGAAACCAGCGTGCAGATTATGGAAATGCTCAAAGAGGTCGCGCGCGACAGGCTTGTCATCATGGTGACGCATAATCCGGAGCTTGCGGAGAAATATTCGACGCGGATCGTCCGGATCCTTGACGGAAAAATTACAGGAGACAGCGATCCGTATACCGAGGATGCCGGCGCTGAAAAAGCTGCGCTGTCGAAAAAAGCCGGTAGCTCTGCTGAAATGAGTGCGGCGGCAGACAAATCCGTTAAAAATGTCGGAAAAGCAAAACAGAAGCGGCTGAAAAACCGTTCGATGTCGTTTATGACGGCGCTTTCCCTTTCCTTGAATAATCTGAAAACCAAAAAGGGCAGGACATTCCTAACGAGCTTTGCGGGTTCGATCGGTATCATCGGCATCGCGCTGATCCTTGCCGTTTCCAACGGCGTGCAGGGTTATATCGACCGTGTTCAGGAGGATACGCTGTCGAGCTATCCGATCACGATTCAGGCGGAATCCGTGGATATGACAGGACTTGTCACAACCATGATGAATGCGAATAAGTCTCAGACGGAGTTAAAGCATGAGCTTGACGCCGTCTATGCGAACCGCGTGATGTATGACCTTCTGAGTTCTATTTCCAATACGAACGTTCAGCACAATAACCTGTCGGCTTTCAAAAAATATATCGAAGAAACGCCCGAATTTGCCGACTATGTGAGCGCGATTCAGTATACCTACGGACTTGATTTCAACATCTATACGCAGGATAAGGATGGTAAGATCGTTAAATCCGACCTTGAAACCCTGATGCAGGAGCTTTCCTTTATGCCCTCCGGCTCCGAAGGGATGAGCAGCATGATGTCCTTTTCCTCCTATCAGATTTGGCAGGAAATGCTTCCCGGCGAGAACGGCGAGCTTGTCAACGATCTTTTGAAGGAACAGTACGACGTCATATACGGCAGCTTTCCGTCCGCATACAATGAAATCGTTTTGGTCGTGGACGAAAACAACGAGCTAAGCGACCTCGCACTGTATGCGCTCGGACTGAAAACGACCGAGGAGGTCAAGAAAGAGCTTGTCGATTCGATGGAGGGAAAGACCGATACCGACAAAGTTGAGAGCTGGTCGTATGAGGATATCTGCGGTATGACCTTTAAGCTGATTCTTTCCCCTGATTTTTATCAGAAAAACAAGGATGGAACCTATACCGACCTTTCGGCAAGTGAAACGGGGCTTTCGCTTCTTTATCAATCCGACAAGCCGGTGACGCTCAAGGTGTCCGGTATCGTTCGTCCGAACAGCGACGCGGTGGCGTCGATGATGAGCGGCGCCATCGGATATACCAGCGCGCTGACGGAGTATGCCATCTCCCGCGCAGCGGAAAGCGATATCGTAAAGGAACAGCTTGCCAATCCGACCGTCGATATCATCACCGGGCTTCCGTTCAAAGGGGACAGTGAGGAGGAATTCACGGATGCGGAAAAGGCCGAAATGATCAAGGCTTATTTTGCAGGGCTGACGAATGTCGAAAAAGCGGCAATTTATACCTCCATCAAATCCAAGATGCCGGAGGCTGAGCTTACAGCGCAGGCAAATGCTTATGTCTCCCGGTATACGCGGGCGGAGCTTGTCGAGATGGTGGTTTCCGCCTATGCGGAGGAGATGGGCGTCACCGATACAACCGAAATCCGGAATTATATCGATTCCATGAGCGACGAGGAGCTGTACGCCGCCGTTACCGAATCTGTGAAAGAGCGGATTGCCGAGGAGTACGCGAAGAAGGTCGCCTCCGAGCTTGGCGCGATGACCTCGGATGCGCTTGCCGCGATGTTTGACGCGGAAACCTATACGGAGACAGAATATGCGGCGTTATTCGACGAATATATGCCGGCGACCGTATCCGATACGACGCTTGCGGAAAATCTTTCCCGTCTCGGCTATGTCGATATGGATAACCCTTCATCGATTAGCATTTATGCTTCCACATTTGAAAACAAAGATAAGATTGCGGAGCTGATCACCGCTTATAACAGCGGTGTGTCGGAAACGGATAAAATCTCTTATACGGATTATGTCAAGCTGCTGATGAGCTCGATTACGACGATTATCAATGCGATTTCCTATGTGTTGATTGCCTTTGTTGCGATTTCGCTCGTGGTTTCCTCTATCATGATCGGGATTATCACCTATATTTCCGTTTTGGAGAGGACAAAAGAAATTGGAATTCTCCGTTCCATCGGCGCGTCCAAGCGGGATATTTCTCGCGTGTTCAACGCCGAAACGACAATCGTCGGCTTCATTTCCGGCGCACTCGGCATTGGGATTACGCTGCTCTTCACCATTCCGATCAATCTTGTGCTCCATGCGCTGACCGGCATTGGGACGCTGAGCGCCTCGCTGCCTGTTCTGGGCGCGCTGATTCTCGTTGCAATCAGCATCGCGCTGACGCTGATTGCCGGACTTATTCCCTCGCGGATTGCGGCAAAGAAGGACCCCGTAATCGCGCTGCGCACCGAATAAAGGCGGAATCGCCAAACCGCATCCCCCGAATATCAAGCGAAAAGACGTCATAAATTTATATATCAGGAAAACGGAGGAGTAAAACACATGGCAAAAAAAATGTCGCGCACAAAATCCCAGCGGATCGCATATTGGGTGGTTCTTATCAGCTTTGCGGCGCCGCTGTTATACTATCTGATTCAAATGGTGGTAGGCACCTTTGACACGGTGAATCTGCTGACGATGCTGCAATGTGTGCTCGGCCTTGCCGTTCTGCATCTTCCGGATTTCCTGTCCGAAAAGCTGCGCTTTGAGATACCCTCGCTGCTCTATGTTTTTTATTTGGTTTTTCTTTACTGCGCGATCTTTCTCGGCGAATTTTATGATATGTTCAATAGGGTCCCGTTTTGGGATGTCATTCTGCACTGTTCCAGCAGTCTTGTTTCCGGTTTTCTCGGGTTTATGTTTGTTGCCATTCTCAATAAGAGTGAAAAGGTATTGTTTCACCTTTCTCCGCTGTTTGTTTCGCTTTTCGCCTTTTGCTTTGCGATCACGATCGGAACGCTTTGGGAGATTTACGAATATACCTTTGACGGACTTTTGGGACTTAATATGCAGAAATTCATCACGCCGGACGGAACGGTGCTTGTCGGACACGCAGCGATCGTCGATACGATGGAGGATCTGATGATCGATGCGTTCGGAGGTCTTGTTGCCTCCGTAATCGGATACTTTTCGTTAAAGCACAATAAGAGCTGGCTGGTGCCAAAGCTGTTGGATCCGAAGCCGAAAAACGAGAGGCCGGTGTCGCTTCCTTCACCGGAAGCTGCGGTAAAGAGTCTCGGGGCTCCGTCGGAACAAAGCGAAAACGGTCCCTCTTCTGCGAAGGGTAAGGATTAAAAAAAGCTCCCTTTTCCTATGAAAAGGGAGCTTTTTTGTGCTTATGGACACATACCCTTCTCCTTTGAAAAGGAGAAAAACGTGTTCTTTTCTTTCCGCAAAGAAAAGAACGAAAAGAAGCCGCAAGCGTACCGCTTGACCGTTAGTGCGGCCGGCAGCGGTTCGGTGGCGGCTATGAAAGACGGCGTCCACGCTCACGGAGCTCGCGTGATCCGTCAATCGCCGCCGCTTTTGTTGACATCGTATCGGAAGGCGCTCACACGGCGCGCGCCTTACACCTGCGGCCGCGGGATTCCCAGTCGCACGGACTCTTCGCACGGCGAATGACGGAGAGCGCACGTAGGTGCGCGGTTCCGTCTGTTGGGA
>OIWQ01004305.1_pt1 | contig 11622 bp, 9 predicted proteins | sample 1587571 | NCBI WGS metagenome assembly OIWQ01 (sample SAMEA3888910, study PRJEB22519) | human gut metagenome | biome: human gut; feature: human-associated habitat; material: faeces | place: Denmark | collected 2010 | reverse complement strand
TTTCCAAAGCTCCACCGCGATATCCCCCTCACCATGGGGCTCACTGGGCATATACATCCTCCTCACCATGGGGCTCGCTGGGCGCATACTCATATCCATCCCTCAGCTTTTTTCAGCACGAAAAGAGAGGGGCCGGGCGCGGACCTTCCGGTTATCGCCAACCGGCTAGCTGCCTGGTGATTTCCTCTGACCGTCAGCCCGCATCCAGCCGTCGTTTTCAAGCCGCTTGATCATCTCTCGGGAACTCGCGGAGCTCATCGAACCACCTTGTTCCCGATTGATTTTGTTTCTCAGATCTCCGAATTCTCAACGCTGGCGACCCGTTTCATCTGCTGCAAAACTGCTGCAAATCAACCCGCAAGAGCATACTAATATTGTATCAATTTATTAGCATGTTTGAGTGTAAAAGATGGTGGAGGTGGCGGGAGCGCCCGGAGGTGGCAAATCTCGTTCAAAATCTGTTGTAACTTGCAGTTTTTCCGCAGAAAATGACGAATTTGGCTCGCTGTGCTGTAATTCATCCAACCATTTTTAAATGGTAAAAAACGGCAATTCGATCCGATTTATGGTAAAAAATGGTAACGCAGAAATTGTCTGACTCCTATCTCTGGACATGGTGCCATTCGTTACCATTCGTTACCAAATACGGCTTCCAATTCTCAAACAACTGGTGTTAATATACCCTCTTCGCCCTTTTTTGCAACCAGACCTCTCGGAAATCTCACATATTTCAACAAAACCCGGCGAAAAGCAACATTTTTGAATAATGAAGTATATTACAAACAAGTAACTTGCAACTTATATTCCATTGCCATATGGTAAGCCTTTTCCCATCGCCTTACCCCCGAAAAAAGAAGCCGCTGAACAGCGAAATTCGTCGTTAGAAACGGAAATTGGATCAACTCTGCTAAAAACATCACCACGGGCGACATTTTTCGCCAAATAACATCAAGCCCTCCACCGGCCACAGAGTCGGTAGAGGGCGTTCTAACTTTCATTGTCAACCCTGTAGACAATGCTTCGAGCGACCAGTTTGTTCCCGTGTAGTTCATGAGATTGTTATTCCGATTTCGCCAACTCACGTTTATCATCTGTAATCGCTCAGAAACAGACGTTATCAAATTTCGGACTCTACCTTCTGAACATACTCGTTCCATGTTTTTGCTGCCTATACACCTTCGGTAATTTTACGCCAGCATTTCAATATAGGGGATCAAGAACACTTGGGGTGGGCGCTGAAACATAAGGACAGTAACTCTATACCCCCAAAACAATTTCGAAATCCAATAACCGCTTGCGTTCCTGCCAATCTGGCATGTAGATTGTCAAAAAGTCGCGAAAATTTTTATCATGACGCGGATAGATAAAGTGAACCAGTTCATGCAAAATAACATATTCGATACAGGCTACCGGGGCTTTGTAAAGGTAATAATTCAGGTTGATGATGTTTTTTCCCCTGCTGCAGCTTCCCCATAAAGTTCGCATACGTTTGACAGACAAATGTGGAGTTTCCACCCCATGCTTCTCCACAATCGGAAGAAGTTTCAAAAGTTGTTCCTGAAAATATATTCTGGAATTTTTCTGCCACCAATTCATAAACTGGCGGTCAATATCCTTTTGATCGTCAATATTAGGAGTATAAACCAAAAGCTTTTGATCGTCCCGGATGATACGTTTCTGCTTTGCTTCGATAATCTTGATAACCAGCATCCTCCCGAGAATACGAGTGGAGGTTCCTGAACGAATTGTATCCTCTTTTTCTACGGCTTCGGTTTCCTTGAAGCGTTGGATGTGCTTGTTGATCCAGGATTGTTTTTCCTGTACAAACTTGTGGATGAATGATTCCGGCGTATCCAGAGGAACCGACAGACGAATTTCTCCGGTCGGAAAAACTTTCAATCGAACCGATTTCATTTCTTTGAATTGAACGGAGACATTCCTTATCCCGCGTATTGTATTGATTTCACAAATCATTCAGTACCTGCTCAGTGCGGTTTTTTTTATGCTTTCCAGCATCTTATCAAGATCTTCTTCGGCTAGTTCGAAATGTTGCTCGTCCGAAAAATCCCAGAGAAAATCTTCAATCGCCTGCGTCATGTTTTTGTGGATCGCGTTGTTGTGCCGCCAGTCGACACGAGCAAGAGATTTGATTGCGGAATTGATGTCGCTGGAGAGTTTACCGACTGCTTCGTCATATGCTGCATCGCTCAGATTGCCGTATTTCCCGAGGAAGTCCGATACAATACCGTAAAATGCTTTTGCGTCATTATCCTGTTCAATACAGACTGGGTAATGGTTGCCGGTATAACCTTGCCGAAAGTCATCCGCAATCTGTCTCATTTTGTCGAAATAAGCGGTTTCATCCCGTTGCTCTCGATATTCATCCAGGGTTTGCTTGATTCGTTCTGAAAACTTTTTGAAGCATAATGGATCTTCGTATCGTTTTGCCTCCAATTCAGCAACCAGACGGGTCTTGATATAAGCTGCCTTCGCTTTTCCGCCATCCAGTTCTGCAAGTTGTTTATCCATGGCTTCTGTATCATGAATCATGACGGGCTCGATTTTAGAAGCCACTGGAGCTGCTGCTACAAATGTATTCAGAAGGCTTCTTATCCCATCCTCATACCTGGCAAAATCCACTTTTTCGCCGTGTATCAGGGAAAGCGCGGTACGCAGTTTCTGGAAAAACAACAAATCGCGCTTCAGTGTCTGCATTTGTTCCAACCCAACGGTGTGATAAAGGGAATAACTGCCCATGGCAAGTTGCATCAGGCGGGAAAATTCATAAAGTTTTTCATAGAAATCTTTCCGTCTGTCCGCCGCGTCAGGATGGTCCTCTTCTGAAAAAAGATTCTGGCAATCGCGGGGATTTTGAATATCGATATTTTGATCTTCAAAGACCGCCAGTAACTTTTTATGGCATTCCAGCAATTCCTCTTTCTTGGCGATGGCATTGGTCAAAGACTGTTCCAGATCTTCCGGATTGAAATCAGTCATTCCGGCGGCCTTGTTGTTTTCTTCGTTATTGTAAAGCTCCATGGCAATATTGAGTTTACCAAAAATGCCGTAGTAGTCAACGATCAAACCGAAATCCTTCCCGGGATAAATCCGGTTGACGCGGGCGATGGCTTGCAGCAGGGTGTGTTCTTTCATGGATTTATCTACATAAAGCACCCCCAGCGGCGGAGCGTCGAATCCGGTCAGAAGCATATCTTTGACGATGACGATATCCAGATCGTCTCCGCCATTGATATTGTTTTTGACCCAATCTTCGTAAGCCTCGTAATTGTTGGCCCCGAAACGAGGTTCGACTTTCTCTTTGAAAAAAGCTCGAATTTTCTTTTTATCATGGGAGGAGAGTTCATCTTCCTGCCCATCTTTGATGTTTTCGGGGCAAATCAGTGCGGCGGCCCGAACTCCGCCAAGAGCGTTGATCTTATCCTGCAGATCGATTGCGCAAGCTCGGGAGTTGGCAGCCACCATTGCTTTAAAGCCGCGAGGTTGACAGTAGGTTTTGAAATGGTGATGAATATCAAAAGCAATCATGGAAAGCCGCTGTTCTGTTTGCGCCAGAGGAAGAAAACGGCTCCATTTGCGACGTAAATCCTCTTTTTGTTCCTCCGTCAACGGCTCCAGGATGCGTTGCAGATATTCGTCAATCTGCGGGCTGGAAAGATTCTGATCGACGATTCGCCCTTCATAAACCAGCGGCACAATCACTCCATCCCGGATGCCGTCGGAAAATTTATATGCTTTGCCGATCAGGGGCCCAAATTTGCTGTATGTGGATTTTTGATCGTTGCGCATCAGGGGAGTACCGGTGAACCCGATTTTGGTGGCATTGGGCAATACTTCAGTCATGAAGGTATGGAATTCTCCCTTATGGGAGCGGTGGCTCTCATCAACCAGCAGAATAATATTTTCATCCGTGATTCTAGCTCGGGATTTTGCCGCAGTTTCGAATTTGTTGACTGTTGTGGTAATGATGGTGTTTGCTTTATCTTCGAGCAGAGAAATTAATCCGCGTCCAGTGGTCGCCTGAACCGGAGCAAGTCCGGTTTTGATGAAATTGTCCCGCAACTGTTTAATCAGATTGATGCGGTCACAGACAAGGACAAAACGGGGATTGTGAATTTCCTTATCCGCCAATACCCGTTTGGTCAGCATCACCATAGTCAGTGATTTCCCGCTGCCCTGGGTGTGCCAGATCACGCCGTTAGATGTGCCTTTGTTATCCTCTTTTTTGATTCGGCGCATGATGTTTTCAACGCCGAAAAATTGCTGATAACGGGCAATCTTCTTGATCCCATTGTCATAAAAGACATAATAACGAATAAGCTTCAGGAGACGTTCTCGAGAAAGGAGCGAGACAATATTGCGGTCCTGAGTTGTCGGATGACTGTCGGGGATGTGTCTGCGTACAGTTTCGTCGAGCCATTTGGTATCCTCCTCCTGCCACTTGGCATAGAATTCGGAAGTTGTTCCACTTGTGGCGTATCGGACGTCGTTGGGATTGGCGGCAATGACCAGCTGAACAAATTTGAACAACTGAGGGATATAATCTGGCTGCCAGTTGCGGACGTTCTGCTGTACTCCTTCAGAGACGTCGACGCTGGATTTTTTGCATTCGATGACGACGAGAGGAATCCCGTTGACCAGAAGAACAATGTCCGGCCGCGCAAATTTTCCGTTGGGACGCTCGACAGAAAATTCATCGGTAACCTGCCAGATATTGCGTTCCGGGTGTTCCCAGTCAATGAATGGAAGGTCGAAAGATAGCTTTGCACCGTCAAAGAGGGGTTGTTCATAACTGCGACCGAGAAGCAGGATGTCATAAATGGATTTGGATGCATTCATCAAACCGCGTTCCAGCGTCACGTCGAGATCGCGGATGGCGTTCCCAACTGCGCCATCTGAAAAAGCGGTGATTTTCCCGCGATAGGTAAAGGTCTGCGATCCGAGAAACTTGCGTAATTCGTCCTCAAAAAGAACCTTGCTCAGATTTCCCCGTTTTGCTTCCGCTTCAGCGCGAGGAACATAAGCATAGCCCATCGACCGCAGTTCCGCAATCGCCCGGTCCTGCGATTCCGGCCGTTCATTGAATATGGTGTGATCAAGGTTACTCATTAATAAGTCCTCGTATTTTTCTTCGAAACTCCAAGTATCCCGCCTCGTTTGCTATCAGCTTAAAAAGAGAATCAATTTTTTCTTTTTGAATATCGCAATGCTGAATTTCTGCATTCAAATAGAAAGATTTCTCTACAGGGGAAAAATTTTCTCCAAAAACGGTGATGTTAAGGGTAAAATTTCCACTGTTGTTGACTTTAATATACAATGATTTGTATTGTTGTTCACATTGTCCGGGACGTAATAAATTGTCAAAGATGGATCTACAGGAGAGCGGAATATTGGGATAAATAGATTCCTTTGGTTTAATAGGAAAAAAGTCAACTTCCGTTACGCATTCGTTGTTGCAATCGCTGATTGAAGTTTCTACATAGAGTCGTTTAGCGGCTATTGGCGATGTATTTTTTAAGGAAATATCAATCCTTACTGTTCGGAAAACATTGGTAAGCCAAGTTGCTTTTTGCTGCAAAGAGACAGGGTGACGCCATGAGGCAGTGAGCGTCGTGAAATTATTTGCGGTATGAGAATCGATGAGACTTTCACTATCGAAGCCGAGCTCAAGCGCAGATATATCCAATATTCCGGGTGGGTTTTCTGGGATAATCAACGATATTTCAAGAGTAGGAGTTGCTGTTTGTGTGTCCCAACTCCCCATTTCATAAATTTGATCCGCTGTAGCATTACAAGTGGAGGACCCGATACGCAACGGAACATCACGCTCACTGATTGATGCAAAGCGTCTTTTGAGGCAAAATGGACGTTGATGTTGTACCGGTATTTCGATAACTTGAATTATGTTGTTGGGAGTATAAGCAACAGAATATGAATAAAATTTTATTGTTCGAGTTGTTTTCCCATTGATAAACTGTTGCAATTTAGAGTCGTCGATAAAATCAGATATATCAATCCCTTTTATTTCACCAGTACCATCTTGGCGCTGCGCAATGCCAATTAAAATATAAGCTGCTTGGGTTCTGAAAGCATTTGCAAATGCCATGATGTCTTTTAACAATTCAGCTTTTTTATCATCTTGGGCATTTGCAAATAGGTATTGTTCACGCTTGTAATCTAAATGATTGGATTCACCCTCCAGACATAGTTGTCGAATCGTCTCTAAGTCTATAGCCATTATTTTACCCTCACGATTCCGGTTAAGAGCAGTTGCATTAGAGATTTTTTCTTTTTTTCCTGTTCGGTAAGTTCCTGTTCCAGCAAGTCGATTTCCTGATCTGCCGCCGAGAGAATTTCCGCTATGGCTTGTTGTTCTTTACGTTCTGGAATTGTGACTGAATAGGTGTCAATGGCTTTCTTAGAAATTTCCTTGAAAGTATTTCCACTGGCCATGGCAAAAAAATCTTCGAGTATGGTTTCTATGAAATAATACCAAAATTCATTAAATAATCTCGAACTGCAAATGAAATTTTTAAATCCTTGATTAGTACACATCGGCGTTTGGGTAATCATTCGAGGTCCAATTGTCGCTCGGCTACACATAATTACAGTTCCGGCAGGGAGTATTGTTGCAGACGAGTTTTGCAGTCCTGCTTCTGTTATTGTATTTTCTGTATTATAAATGTATTTTTTGTGTTCATCGATATCAGATGGTGTACACCAGTAAACATTGCCATTCCAATAACCTGGATTATTAGTGGAAGGAGTTCCTCCACTCTCAACTCTTGTTATTTGCATTATTTGAAACGTATTCCACTCTTTTGAAAATCCCGGCAGGCGAAACCCGGAATTGGGATCAAGAAGTTTTTGCATCAACGCTTTTTTCTGCTTTTTCTTTTCCGCGATCAGTTCTTTCTTGAGCCGGATTACCTCATCGCAGCATCCCAGAATCTCCGCAATTTTCCGCTGCTCCTCAATGGGGGGATCTGCCAACATTGCATTAAAGAAATCTTCCGTGGAAACATTTAGCAGCCCATGATTTCGAGCTCCCTCCTGGGCAATTTTGTATATTTCTCGGTTGAACAGACCCGCCTCAAAATATTGCTTGTAGAAATCTGAACATACGCCATTTTTCGGAGCAAAACAGATATACAAAGGAGAAACGATTCCGGAATCATAGCGCTCCAGACGTTTTAATGCTCCCCAGGGATAACCATCCGAATAGCTTTTGTTATAGGCAAAATCACCTCGCTTCAGCAAGGTGTAAGAGCTTGTGTCCTCACTGGCATACTGGTGATTATAGTATTCAAATTGATTGATTAATCCCTGCTGTGCCGAGATGGTTAATACATTCCTGTTACCATCCTTATTTTTGCGTGTAATTCGCTCAAACTTGTCAGTGAAAAGACATCGTTTCCAATCGCCATTGCGACTGTTGCCAGAGATGAGTTGTTGTTTTATTTCAAGTTTCATTCAAATTTACCCTAAAATCTCTACGAGAGAAAAAACTATCGCAAACAGCAAACTAATAACAGAAATCCATATTGATATATTGGCCTGTTTTCGCGCCTTTACTGCTTCCCATGCGCTTTTCCTGAATTCTTCTCTTAGCTCTTCATTGATCGTTTTTTGTTCCGTCAATTGCCCTTCCAATAATTTTTTCTGGGCTTTTAATTCGATTAACTGATTGCACAAGATTTCATTTTGCGCTTTTGTTTCATCAAGTAACTTAATATTCGCTTTCGCTCCAGCATCCAGAACGTCTCTATGCCGTTTGCCTTCTTGAGCTATTTTTTTATTAATCTCTTCTAGGGCTTTTCGATTTATTTCATACGTTTCGGTTTGATTGCGAAAATTTTGCATAAAGTCATTTTCGCGCATGCTGAATAGCGGAGACGCAGACAGGATGCTTTTCTGCAGACTTTCATGATTTTCACCGCACAGATTAGCAAGATTGAGTGCCATCAGAGTTTATTTCCTCCCATTACAAGCCGTCGTCTCAAATCCACAATATCAGAGCAAGGCAGGCATAGTTTTCATCACAACTGATTCAAAAACGGATATGATTCCTAAGCGCGGTTAACTCTCTGATTTTGCTGATTGCACGCTCCACGTCTCTTGCAATCCAATTTCCCGCAAATACTTCTCCAACTGCGCCTCAACCGTCGTCAATTCCGCTTTGATACGGGCGATATTACCTTGAACCTCCTCCAGATCAATCAGCTCTTCCTCTTCAAAGGTGTCCACATAGCGGGGGATGTTCAAGTTGTAATTGTTTGATCTGATCTCTTCCAGTTTTGCCACATGAGCAAACTTTTCCACATCCGTCCGGTTCCGGTAGGCGGTCAGGATTGCTTCAATATGTTTTTCTTCGAGTGTGTTCTGGTTCTTCCCCTTGGTATATCGGGGATTACCCTCTTCGTCTTTCCCGGATGCATCGATAAACAGAATATCGTCCGTGGTACGGTTTTTCTTGAAAACCAGAATGCAGGCAGGAATACTTGTTCCATAAAACAAATTGGCAGGCAGTCCAATCACAGTATCCAGCAAGTTTCTGTCGATCACCATCTGCCGGATCCGGCCTTCCGCTGCACCGCGGAACAAGACCCCATGCGGGACAACTGCCGCCATTCGCCCATAATTATCAAGATGGGCCAGCATGTGAAGCAGAAACGCCCAGTCCCCCTTACTCGCCGGAGGCACTCCCAGATCAAACCGGTGAAATTTATCCAGACAGGCTTCCATCTTGAATTTCTTCTCTTTTCCTGTCGTTGAACCGTCTTCCTCGCCCCCGGGATTGAACCCCTGCGCCCATTTGTCCAGCGAAAACGGCATATTGGCGACGATGACGTTGAATTGCTTCAAATTGCCTTCCGCATCGAGATGCAGCGGATTCGCCAGTGAGTCCCCCCATCTGATATCAGCACCATGAACGTTGTGGATAAAAAGATTCATTCGGGCCATGGCATAGGCGGAACCATTGATTTCCTGACCGTAAATTCCCACCTTCTGGACATCTGCCTGCTTGGCTGCGCGTAAAAGCAGTGAGGCAGAGCCGCAGGTCGGGTCATAAATCAATTCGTCATTTTTCGGTGCAGTTAAACGCCCCATCAGTTCCGAAACCATGGGGGGAGTAAAAAAAGCGCCCGCCTTCTGCCCTGCGCGTGATGCGAATTCGCCGATCATGTATTCATACGCATCGCCGATGACATCGGCCGCAGTCTGACCGAGTTTCACTTCAATCTCCGACGGAGTTAAGTCTAATCCGTAGAAGTCCTCCAGCAAAGTCCGCAATCTGGCGTTTTTCTGCTGAGTGTTACCGAAAACCGCTTCTGAATTGAAATCGATGCTTCGAAAAATCCCTCTCAACTCCCCGTTCAGATCCTCGATTCCCTGCAAAGCCCCATTAATCAATGCTCCGATTTTCGTATCAAACCGCTTTTCATACAAATACCGAAAGCGAATGTCCTCACGCAACTGAAACGGTAAATTCCGTTTGGCGCGTTCAATTCGGACTTCATTTCCATTGTATTTGGTGATGAGATCCTTGACGTTCGCCTCATAGGTGTCGTCAAGATACTTGATAAAGAGCATTGACAAAACATACTCCTTATAGTTTGCCGCATCAATTACGCCGCGAAACGTATCTGCTCCTGCCCACAGCACCCGTTTAATATCATCAATCGTAGTCATTATCAAATCCTGTTTTAGTTAAACTGGTATAGTTTCCCACATAGCGCCTGTTGAAGCCGATCGTTTTCAGCAATCATCTCCCGTAGAAGAAGCATTTTCCGTTTTGCCAATACCCCGAATTGGCCAATTTTTATTTGTTCTTCCAGTGAGGGTAATGGAATCTCACATTCCGCAATTTTTTGACTGGTTACAGCGGCAACCGTTGTTCCAACACCAGAAAGTTGTGTGATTCTCTTCAGTAATTTCGAATTTTCCAAAAGAAAAGCCAGAAAACGGGAATCTAACACAGGCTTGGGGCGAATGATAAATAGGTTGGCCGATGCTACAATCTGATCAACTGGTTGAGAAAATACCACTGCACAATCTGGATTTAAGCGCTTAATCAGCACATCTCCCGGCTGCAAATACTGCTCCGGAGCACAAGGAGTATCCCGAAGAACGGTTCCAAATTCGCCGGACATTCCTGCGGCGGTTAATTGTCCGGGTAAAACCGCACGGAAAGACAGCAGCTTCACATTTTTCTTCTCCTGCGGAAGGACTCCGGAAATAATGGTGGCACATTGACCAATTGTTGTCTTTTCAATTAAGCTCAACTGCATTTCCCCTCAATACTTTGCCGGAGGGGGAATTCCCCCTCCGGCATGGTCCCTTAGGCTAAATAAAGCAATTCCCAAGTGACCGCTTTCCCGAGATATGGCGGCATCACATTGCCGATGGCAATGGGAGCCGTTGTTGTCGGATAGCCGACAACTTGCCAAACACCGGAAGCAGGACATTTCTGACCAGTTTTAGCTGTCATAATGTACCTCCGTAAGTCTATTTATTTCCCGCCATCAACTCCAGACGCTTGACTTTTTACCCGAGGACCAGTACATTAACCATTGCTACCAGTTAGCACACTGGGGAAGTTTCCCCGTTGAGCAGAATGACGTTGCCGCGTTATTCTGCTCTCTTTACTTATACCACACGAGCCGTGTAATTGCAAGAGCCGTTTGCCAAAAAACAAAGAAAATTCGCTGTTATCATTCAACATTTTGAAATATTCTCTGTTTTTTTATGTATTTCATAGGGTTTTAAATATATATTACATAATTGAAGCGGGTAAATAAATTGTTTGAATACAGCCTCGGTGACCGGATGGTTACCGAGGCTGTTATATTTTAATTATCAAGATGATGGAGGTGGTGAAGATGAAGATCAAAAAGAGTGTGTTGCTGAAGGCGTTGAAGGTGCTCGGGAAGGTCGTGGCGCAAACTTCGCCGGTGGAGGTGGTGCGGTCGGTGCGGTTCGTCGGAGGCAGCGGTCGGATGCGGTTCATGGCGACAGACGGCGTGGAGTGTGTCGCAGTGAGTGTGGAGTGTGAGGTTGCAGAGGCGGTCGATTTCGCGGTTGAGTATCGGGCACTGCGGGAGCTGATCCGCTCCACGCGAGGCGGCGAGGTCGAGGTTACCGGGAAGTTGCTCGAATGGCCGGAGCTGGAGGAGGTTCCCGAGGAGGCGGTTTCGGTCGAGCTTCCGGCCTCGTTCGGGGAGTTGCTCGCGCTGGCGGCTCCGGTTGCGGACCGCGATGGTGCGCGGCTCATTCTGCGGGGCGTCAACCTTTCGCCGGAGGGCATCACTGTGACGAACGGAAAGGAGCTGCTGCATCTCCCGTGTCCACTCGCGATTCCGGAGGAGGTTACGCTGCCGTTTCCACTCGCATTGTTGACGGCGAAACCCGCCGCTCCCGGTGTACTCCACCTCTGGAGCCGGCGCAACGAACGGCTCTTCCAGATTGAGATCGGCGGCTTTCTGTGGCAGGGCAAGGCGCTTTCCGGGAAATTCCCCGTCTGGAAGCAGGTGATTCCGTCCGGCAATGCATTGGATTATTCGCTGGAGTTCTTCGAGCCGGAACGGATTATCGCGTTTTTGA
>OIWQ01004299.1_pt1 | contig 11630 bp, 9 predicted proteins | sample 1587571 | NCBI WGS metagenome assembly OIWQ01 (sample SAMEA3888910, study PRJEB22519) | human gut metagenome | biome: human gut; feature: human-associated habitat; material: faeces | place: Denmark | collected 2010 | reverse complement strand
CTGTGATTTTCTCGTTTTTTCTCATAACTTGCGCTCCTTTCTTCGGTTTTAGGTTATGTGTTCTAAGAGACTTCCTAACCGCTTGATTAAGAAGTCTTTTAGAGCATACAACACCAATACATACAAAATATAAGCACTATTTGCGCTCATTTTCCCAAATAGCTTTCAAGCTCCTCTACAAGTTCAAATACTCTAGTAGCAGGGACCATTGCTGACATACTTGCTACATCTGCATCAACAAATTCAGCATACATTTTCCGGGCCCTTCTTTTTGCTTCTTCTTGTGACCCCAATGAGTTCAATATGTCGTACAAGTCTTCTCTCTTTTTGGAATAATCAAAATATTTGTTTAATTTTTCTATATATTGTTTTCTCCCATTATCCGAACGATAATCTTCAAAGTACAGTAAAAACCATAATTCAATACTTTCGTTTGACCATGCAACAGCCATTTGTGGTTTCTTTCTAGCTTCCGCTTCAAACTGCGTATTATCAAAATTGTCTAAGGGAAAATCATCTTTATCGTACATAAGCCAAAACTTCTCATAATGCTTCCATTTGCCTTGATTAATCATACTATCAACAAATCTTATCAATCCCTGGGTATTTCGTCCGGTTCCATAGACTGCGATATGCGGATTCCTGGTTTCATTCTTATATTTTTCATTTACTTTATTTACAAGTCCTTTTATATATATAGGTTCCGTTTTAATGCCTTCACTCACTATCATTGTATATGGTGGAAGATGTTGCATTGATGCCATTTTGCTCGCTTTCACCTTCATTTTTTCTTCTATCTTTTTCAGATCACTTTTCTTTTTAGGCTTTAAACTCACTCAATCACCTCCCAGTTAACAAGGTTCTTAAAGTAAGGATCTGCTCCATATCTTCCTTCAAGATACTGTTTACTATAATTTTCATCATTACGCGGTTTATTTCCACCTTCTTTTCGGAAATCAACAAGTGAATACAATACAGATTCATCATATGCATTTAGAGCCGAAAACCATATCTCATCTCTTCTAAATACTTCCTTGCACATAGTTGTTAAGTCATGCGATGTGAATAAAAGCTGCGCTGTCCCGGAATTTATACTTCTGTCTGTATATAATTCAATAATTCTCTGTAAAAGAAGCGGATGTAATTTTGCATCTAATTCATCTATCAAAAACAAATAACTATTGTCAATTCCATCGAGCAGGACCGGAATAATACTAATGATCTTCTTAGTACCGCCTGACTCTTCGGAAAGTCGAAGCTTCTTTATTTCACCTGATAACAATTTATGAAATGTATAAATTTCGTCTACACTCCCATCATCATTATAGTCAATATGAATATCACAAATATCTATTCCCATTGACTGAATAACATTACATATACGTTTTTTATCTTTTTCAATCTGTTTTACAAATATCCTTTTATCCAGACTAGGTCTGTCATAATTCAAAATCCTTATCTGCATAAAGAATCTAATTACTCTATCAATAAAGTCAATATCTTTAAACATTGCTATATACGAAAGAATCGGCAAGCTTTCATTCATGTTTTCTAAATCAACGCTTTCAAGTTGATCGCACATATATATACTTTCTTTATCTCTTTCAAAAATGACCTCAACCTTTCCATCATTTTCCATATACAAATTTTCAACAAATATGTCCTCTTTTAAGATTTCAAATTCATAGCGATACTTGTAACTCTCTATTTCAAATAGGATGTTGTACTTAATTGGCTTTTCAGCCCCTTCACTATCCCACTTGTAATATGCATTTTTTGTACTTACATTTGAAAGGCTTTCCCTTAGCTGATCTATTGAAGCATCTCCCAACTTCTCATTCTTTTTTTTCATAAAAGCTAACTGTATCAATGGTTGCATTACCATCGAACGTAATTCGCTTATTGCCATAATCACACTACTTTTTCCGCCGCCGTTTGGTCCATAAATTGCGCAAACCGGCAAAAGCTTCTGACCATTACTGCCATTAATCAAAGATTGTTCAAATTCATTAATAGGTTTTGCTGTAAAATCAATAGTTGCTTCATGTCTATAAGAACGATAATTTTCAAAAGTAAACTCATATATCATATTCATTACCTCCGTGAGTTTTTTTCTCATATTTATTATATATCATATTTATGCTCACCATTCAATAACGTGTGAGAAAAAATCTCATGTTTTATCAGAAGACCTTCCGCCATCCATACTCCCACTATATCATGGAGTTCGTTATTTGCACTAAGTATTACGTTATTCCGACGGCTGCAATACCTCTGGCTTTTTATATTGAATATTCCTTCAATCTCTCTATAAACTCTCCACATGTGCTCACAACATCTTTACCATCAAGATGCTTTAGATACATTTCCTCCTGGCGTTTGCTCCTCGCATCCCACTTTACTTTCCATATAATCCTTCTGACCGGAATCTCAAGCGGAAAATGAATGGGAAATGTTATTCCGCCAGTGGGCTTTGTGATCGTTTCTACTTCTATCCCATGCTTTAAACCATTATTAGCATATTTAAATGCATCCAGTGTATCCTTGTCCAAATCATTACTCCGGATACGTTCTGCATAATCTAACATTGCATGAAGACACTGTCCCACGGCATAAAAGATGCTGTTCTCGTCTTCGGTTGTATAATCTTTCTTCTTCAATATTTGATCTATTTCTATTTTCATCTCGGAATATGAATGTTCCATTGCATACATCAAATTATTCATATAGTCTCCCATAATCCTCATACATTTTTCCTCGAAGCATGCTACCTAACACTAACCCTCTACCACCCGACAACCAGGTTCAGGAACTGATCCGTGTCCATCAGCATGGCCATCCCATTCTTTCCCGAATCCTCCAGCTTCACCAATTTCTCTATTCCTGGTACTTCACTGATCGTGCAGCCCTGTATTACCTTTTCTATGATCCTTCCATATTGCTCCCGGGTAATTTCTATTGTCAGCTGCAAAACCCGGTCTACCTGGATCAATATTCTCCGGAATTACTGCAGTATGCGGTGAAGTCCGATTGCGACTCTGTATGGCAGAGTATAGATGACCAGGCTACCTATACTCTCATCAAGAATTATATTGAAAAAAAGAAGGAAACGATCGTCTCCTTCTGCTTTTTCTGTTTAACTTTATTTCCTACGTAGAAATAGATGGCTACACCTATTTCCGCAATGAAAATCCACATCCGGTCAAGCCATTGCGTAATGCCTGCCTGGCTCTCTTCCCTGAGCTGTCCAGGTATCTATATGCCAATGATTGCATTCTGGATATGAGTGAAGAAACGCTATTGCGTTTCCTCTGCTGCTTCACTGCTCTTAAGTGGAATTAGGAAAATACCAAACAGCATAGGTACTTATTCAAGTGCGAGGTTTGAGATATTTACCTATACAGTTACATAAATACCAATATCCCATGGCCGCAGCCGGCAGTACAATCACTATATACGGGAACACGTATCTGCTCTTAGCTTCCCATAACAGACTGAATAAAACCTCTCCTATCAGAACCAATCCCAAAAAATATTCCCATTCCTGTCTTTTATGCTTTGCCAGATAAATATAATAAAATAATACTCCAATATAAATAACATTTTGCAGTTGATTCATAATTTCATAAAATATCTGATATCCTCTATCTGAGTAAAAAGCCTTCATCCATTTCGACGAAGTCGTCATATTCGATGTAAATAAAAAAGATCCATAGGTAGGTTCCAACCATTGAACTGCTGTTTTATCGCAAAAAAATTCTAATGCTCCTATAGGATCTCGCATCCATCTGACAATGGACTGCTTTATATTTAAAATAGAAAGTTCCTTACACTTATCTACATCAAAATTATTTTCCCAAAAGAGATGTATTTCATATGCATTATATGTTCCTCTCCCTGTATGGTTTGGATCCTCGTCCTGAAATCCCATTGCAACCACAGATATTGCCGGAACTCCTTCAGATAATTGAATTCCTACCTGATGTTCTACACATTGAATAACTGTTTTTTGTCCAAGTATCATCAAAAGCACACAGAAAAAACTAATAATAAAACTTTTACGATTCCCTTTTAGAGCTCGTAAAAATTGAATACCCAGGACAGCAATCCATACAATAATCAATGCTTCTCTCGCTGTATAGGACACAATCATACTGCTGATCATTGCAATATATACTAAAATCTTTTTCCATAGTATCCATTGTTCATGCTCCTGCAGTACCAACAAGCACAAAATTGCAAGTTCCAAAAAGCACAATCCAATCATTTCACCATAAATAAAAAGTCCATATAAATGCATTGGAACATAGCATAGGACAAGCAATAAATAGTAAATACACAATTTTTCTTTATGAAACAACTTCCATGCAATTTCATTCCCCGCAAAAATTGTTATTCCACCACAAATCGCTTGAAAACACTGCAAAGTTATAATATTGCAATTGCCGAAAATTCGTGCTGGCAACAAGTAAATAGCCCCTACTCCAAGCTGATAGGGATATACATTGTAATACCAATACTCCTGTAATTCTGTGTAATTTCCTGTAAAAAGATTCTTCAAGACAATATATACATATTCCTGATCTGCCATAGGAACATACTCGGCATTTAATGCCATAGTTATTATCCCAGCCGCAGAAAAAATTGCAATTACCGCTGCTGCAATTCGTAAATGTCGAATGTATACCCGGGAACTATATTTCCAGATGATTCCTATAATGACTATGCATCCCGCCACAATTCCAACTGCTTTTATCCAGTTGTCACTAACTGTCGAAACCGTTTCCGAAAAAGGAGCTAACTTTCTGCCGGTACCTATTGCTCCAATCGTTAACGCTGTAAAAAAACAAATTCCCATTACCGAAATTAACTTTAAAATTATATCCTGTACTTTTCTCATTTCTCCACCGATTTTATCCTAATTTAATTATAAATTTGCGCTTATCATGCACAGGATCGGCACAAGATTCGCATCTGACTCACCGGCGCGGTCGCACAAGTCCTGTATTTATCAATCTGACAATTGATGCTTCTATATCTCGGACCATATTAATTCTTCACTATAATATCACATCCATCAAACAATTGCTACGGGCGTTTGCTTGTAATAATTGCGTTTTTCCACATAATATGTTATGATGTATAAGAATTTTTAGTTTTGAAAGTGAGGACGTTATGTTATTAGATGATAAATCCATTTTGATTACAGGTGGTACCGGCAGTTTTGGCAAGGCTTTTACCAAATATGTGCTGGACAATTACAATCCTAAGAAGATCATTATCTATTCCCGTGATGAATTCAAGCAATTCATCATGCAGAATGAATTCAAGCAGTATGCCGGCAAGCTTCGTTTCTTCATCGGTGATGTCAGAGACAAAGAGCGGCTGACCAGAGCATTTGAAGGTGTAGATTATGTCATCCATGCTGCAGCTCTGAAGCAGGTACCTGCCTGCGAATACAACCCGGCGGAAGCAATCAAGACCAATATCCATGGTGCACAGAATGTTATTGATGCAGCTTTGGATACCGGGGTAAAAAAAGTCGTTGCTCTGTCTACCGACAAAGCCGTGAATCCTGTCAACCTGTATGGCGGTACCAAGCTGGTGTCCGATAAATTGTTTATCGCTGCCAACGCCTATGCCGGAAGTAAGGATATCTGCTTCTCCATCGTTCGCTATGGTAATGTAGCCGGAAGCCGCGGTTCCGTTATTCCGTTCTTTCACAACATCATCAAGAATGGTGGCACTGAACTTCCTATTACAGACTATCGCATGACCCGTTTCTGGATCAGCCTGCAGCAGGGCGTAGAATTGGTCATTAAGGCATTGGAAGAATCCAAGGGTGGTGAGACCTTTATCTCCAAAATTCCTTCCTTCAAGATCACAGATCTGGCACAGGCAATGCTGCCCGGATGTGAGATGCCGGAAGTAGGCATCCGTGAAGGTGAAAAACTTCATGAAATTATGGTAACTGTGGAAGATTCCCTGAATACCTATGAATACGACAAACATTTCATCGTATATCCCCAGATGGTATGGAGTGAATCCAGACGTGCCGTTCCCACCGGCAAGAGGGTTCCCGAGGGATTTTCCTACAGTTCCGGTAACAATACCGAGTGGTTAAGTGTAGAACAGATCAAAGAATTACTCAAGACAATCGACTTAGAAAAATAATAATCTAAAACGGAACTCAAATAATTTGAGTTCCGTTCTAATTCTCTATTCTGCTCTTTTTTCTATATTTTCCCCTCTGCAGGATTTGCTGTAGCTCTCCAATCCCGCAAAATAAAGTATTATCCACATCAAAGGTACCGTAATCTGCCCTGGCGTCACAACCATTTCCAACATTCCAAAACATGCTATCGCCAATAAATATGCCACGCATACCCAGCCTTCCGGCTTTCGCATACGTATAGCACGTATAATTCCATATATCCAAATTAAGATAAATAAAATTCCTGCCGGAATTCCATAATGATATGCTGTTTGAAGAAACATATTATGCGCATGTCCCCAATAGGTCCACTTATTCATATAGAATCCCTGTCCCTCTCCAATATGGCCTAACAGATTCAGATGATTCCAGTAATATGAATAAATTACGATTCTATCCCACATAGCATTATTTGAATCAACATCATCCAGCATATATGGATTATCCGGCGAGCTCCCCGCTTCTCCTATTTCCTCTATCTCTTTTGCACACACTTTCATAGAGCCTAAAGAATTCTCATATTTTTCATAGATAATATCTATTCCTATAGCATGCAAAATTCTACCAATATTATGATCTATCATCTCTTCTACGGAGATATATCTGGGACTATCCCAAGGATCGAAGGAGCGCACACTTTCATCTTCTCTGTACTCTCCTTCAAACCATATTGGGTGGTGTAAAATCGTAGGAAGATAACGTACCGTAACATACACGGCCGGCATCGTCAGTATAACGCACAATAACAACCCTGCTCCATGTAACAACCATCCGTAAAAGGACTTCTTTACCACAATATCATACCCTGTCAGTATTACCAGTGTTACAACGACAGCGCCCAAAACCCCGGAACGACTACCCGCCAAAATCATAAACCCTACATTTCCCGCGGCCATAAGGAAGTAAAAAAAGCACAACCATTTATTCTGTTTTTCTTGCTTTCCCCACAACCACTTCACAAAAAAAGCACAGTACACCAGCATATAAAACAAACCACTTTGAGTTTCACCGGAATATAATCCCCTATATCGCACAAAATCATATGGTCTAAATCCGAAAGCAATAATCTGCTGTATAAAAAACCATGCGAGTATACCATTCAACATTCCTGTAAGGAAATCTTTTCTCTTGTTTTCCGGAATACCAATGATATAAAAACCGCCATAAATTAGTAAATACCATAGTGTTTCCGTCTTCTCATGCTGCGATAAAACCATCAATATAAAAAAAGCAAAAATAAGCCAGTAAAATGGCTGCTTTAAACGGGTTACTATATCCAACGATCGCCACTCTCTGAAAATATAGATCAACAGATAACTCCAAACCGTCAAATTCAATACCCCTGTAATCCACTGCCCTTTATATGTCCATGTTCTTTGTCCCAGCACTATCGCAACTATCGTCATAATCAAGCATATCGGCGTCCAGTAAAGATATATTTTCTGTTTAAATCTTTCGCAATTCAAGGATGGTATCAGTAACATTGCAATCGTAATGCCTGTGAGGTTGGAAAAAAGCATCTGTACCTCACCTACAGCGCTTCCTCGCCTCTGATCTATCATTCCTAATATCATGAAGCAAAACATATACCATAATTTATATCTATTCTGAAGAATTCTATTTTTCACTCTTTTGCTCCCTTCCGACAAACAATTTATTACTATATCATTATATCGTATCCTTTTTTCTCTGTCTATCTTTTACGCTTTTGTTCAACATGATATTCAAAATATCTTTTTTGAATTTATATTATTTCATTATTGACTTTTTTGCTTTTTGCTGTATCATATAAATAAATTCTATGTAAGGGAAGGAAGCATCTCATGAAAAAATTATCCATTCAATTACTCAGTGATGTCATTTTAGAAAAACGTAAAAATCGCAATATCTCTCAAGAGCAGTTGTCCAAGCTTACTGGCATCAATCGCTTAATGATTGGTCGTATCGAAAAAAAAGAATATATTCCATCCATCGAGCAGCTTCAGGCTTTAGCAGAAGCTTTACAGTTCGACATTACAACTCTGTTCGTAGAAGAACACTCTTTCAACGGTTCTTCATCTGCTAATTCCAAAAGATACAATATCGCCGTTGCTGGAACCGGATATGTAGGTCTCTCCATCGCCACGCTTTTAGCACAGCATCATCATGTCACTGCCGTCGATATTATCCCGGAAAAAGTAGATATGCTGAATCACAGACAATCTCCGATCCAGGACGAATATATCGAAAAATATCTGGCAGAAAAGCCGTTGGATCTAACCGCGACTTTAGATGGTGAATCCGCTTACCGCGATGCAGACTATGTTATCATCGCCGCTCCTACCAATTACGACAGCAAGAAGAACTTCTTTGACTGCTCTGCAGTGGAAGCTGTGATCGAGCTCGTCCTGAAGGTAAATTCGAAAGCGACAATGGTTATCAAATCTACGATTCCGGTAGGCTATACCAAGGCGGTCCGTGAAAAATACAATACAAAAAATATTATCTTCAGTCCTGAATTTCTGCGCGAATCCAAGGCATTATATGACAATCTCTATCCCAGCCGTATCATTGTCTCCTGCGATGATAGCACCGAAGAAGCTGCACATACCTTTGCCGCACTCCTGCAGCAGGGTGCTTTGAAGGAAAATATCGACACGCTATTTATGGGATTTACAGAAGCTGAGGCTGTTAAATTGTTCGCTAATACGTATTTAGCTTTACGTGTATCTTATTTTAATGAATTAGATACATATGCTGAAATGAAAGGTTTAAATACTCAAGACATTATTAATGGTGTATGTTTAGACCCAAGAATTGGATCTCACTATAATAACCCTTCATTTGGTTATGGTGGATATTGCTTACCGAAAGACACAAAACAGCTTCTGGCAAATTATGCAGATGTTCCTCAGAATATGATGTCTGCAATCGTTGAGTCTAATAGAACAAGGAAAGATTTCATAGCAGATCGTGTTTTACAGAAAGCAGGATATTACGCTTATGGAGATGAGAATACATATGATGCCTCTATGGAAAAAGAGGTTGTGATTGGTGTATATCGTCTTACTATGAAATCAAATTCAGATAATTTCCGCCAGTCTTCTATACAGGGCGTTATGAAGAGAATCAAAGCTAAAGGGGCATCTGTGATTATTTATGAACCAACTTTGGAAGATGGAAGTACTTTCTTTGGAAGCAAGGTTGTGAATGATCTGGATAAATTTAAAGAACAGAGCCAGGCAATTATTGCTAATAGATATGATAGTTGCTTGGATGATGTGAAAGACAAAGTATATACAAGAGATTTGTATGGCAGAGATTAAATAATATGTAAGAAGATATTTCAGGGAATGGGAGAAAATATGGGAGAACTTTATAAATCATCATTTTACAATAGGTTTTATGAAGTGGGCGGTCGATATTGGATTTTTAATACGTTAAATCAAGGGTTATTAGAGGTGCCAGAGCAGAGTTTCCGATTGCTGCAAAACAATAAGTTCGATATCGAAAAATGTGACCAAGATATGTTGGAAGATATTAATGAATTGATAGAAAATGAATTTGTTGTTTTTGAAAATTATAATGAATTGAAAACTATTAAAAATCTGTTCCATAATGATAAATACAAACGAGATTATATGTCTGTTACAATTATTCCCACGTTGGAATGTAATTGCGCTTGTTTTTATTGTTTTGAGAGGCAACATCATATAAAGCAAGAAGATAGTTTTGATTGGAATAAAGTAACAGAAGGAATTCTTCATTATATTGAGGAAAAACTTCCATATGTAAAAACACTTAATATTGCATGGTTTGGTGGCGAACCCTTATTGAAAATCAAGGAAATAGATGATTTAAGTGAAAAGTTAATTGCATTGACAGAAAAATATGGGGTGGATTATACTGCTTCAATGACTACTAATGGCACTCGGTTAAAGTATATTCCAGACGTGTGCAATAGATTAAAGAAAAATAAAATTTCTAATATTCAGATTACATTAGATGGAGATAGAGAACATCATAACCAAACAAGAAAATATGCGAGTGATAGTCAAGGTACATTTGAAGATGTTGTAAAAGCCATAAAAGTATTATATTCAGAGAAATTTAATGTAAGTGTTAGAATTAATCTGAATAAAAAAAATATACATACCATTTCAAATGTTTTTGATGTTTTGGAATCTGAAGATTTAAAGAAAGTGAAATTATATTTTGGACAATTATTGGATTATTCGTCTGGGAATACTTCGGAAATCTACATGAACATAGAGGAATTTTCAGATACGATTGTAAAATTGTATGAGGTATTGAAGGATAGAGGATTCCCTTATGGTATGGATGATCATTATCCAACAGCAGCAAGAGCCTGTATGGCCTGTCGTCCAGACTCAGCAGTGATTGATTGTAACGGAAATATTTTTAAGTGTAGAACACAAACTGGAGAATTGGATAAAAAGATAGGAAATGTGTTAAATCCAGAGAATCAAACTAGAAAAGAAGCAATACAAGAAATAAATTGGGCAGAGTGGTCACCATTTGAATATTCAAAATGTACAGAATGTCAATTTTTACCATTGTGTATGTGTGGTTGCCCATATACGTTATACGATAATAATTCTACTGAGCCTATTTGCGTAGAGTGGAAATATATTACAGATTATTTTGTTACCGAGAAAATAAAGGAGGCAATAATAAATGAGCAAGATTAAAAAAATTGTTGAACCTAAGAAATTCTTGAAGAATCAGAATATTAAAAAAGAGAATAAAGGCGAGTATCCATATTGCTATTGTCCTGATTGTAGATGTGAGGAATGCAATAACTAATTAACTTTTTTTAATAGGCGGTAGAATTATTATAAACAGGCTTATCAAGGTGCTTTTTGGTAAGCCTAAGTAGGGATATATGGAGTGGTTTGATGAATTTATATGAAGGAGTTGCAAAATACTACGATATAGAAGAAAGTGAGTATCAACAAGAGGATATGGATTTCTATATTGAGTATGCACAAAAATGTAAAGGTAATATTTTAGAACTGGGATGTGGAACTGGAAGAGTGAGCCTACGGCTTGCATCTTTGGGATATGATGTTACTGCTTTAGATTTATCAAAAGAAATGATTCAGATAGTAGAAAGAAAGAAAAATGAACAAAACTGTAATTTGGAAATTATTTGTGGAAATATGTCAGATTTTCATTTAAATAAAAGGTTTTCATTAATATTGACACCAGGGAGATCATTTCAAAGTTTATCTGAGCAGAAGGATATTATAAGTGCGTTGAGTTGTATATACCAACATCTTTTTCAGGGTGGGTTGTTTATTTTAGATTTGTTTCAACCGGAAACATTTTTGAAGTATCAATGTAAAGATGATAAAACTATATTTTCAAAAACGGTTGGAAATGAAAAAATAACAATGAAGTATGCATGTAATCA